>Ga0114978_10001824_pt1 | contig 17889 bp, 13 predicted proteins | sample S_140212_EF_Meta_FD_87027 | JGI IMG/M metagenome (GOLD analysis project Ga0114978, IMG submission 87027) | Freshwater microbial communities from Lake Simoncouche, Canada to study carbon cycling - S_140212_EF_MetaG | ecosystem: Environmental > Aquatic > Freshwater > Lake | place: Lake... | reverse complement strand
TGGTTCCTCACGGTCTTCTCTGCTCAGGCCTCATCAGAGCCGAAGGGCAATTTTATCTCGGTCGTGATCGATCCCGTGACCGGGAGGGTTTTTTCTTACCAGCCATGAAACCAGCACGGAGGAACGGAATGAAGTTTGTCGATTTCAGAAGCAGGTCGGGGTTTGCGCTCGTCCTCGTCCTTATCGCCATCGTGCTGTGCGCGACAATGGTCATTCTGCTGCTGGAACGGGGCACTGTTGCTGTAAAATCCGCATCGGCTTACAGCCACGCGGGGCAGGTGAGGGCATTGAGTGAAATGGCCGTCAACCGCGTCCAGGCGCAGATCAAGGATGCTACCACTCTCCAGCAAAAGACGACCACCCCGTTACCATCCCGCTACGCGTGGGCCAGCCAGCCGGGAGCAATCCGGGTCTTCGACGAAAACGGCAACTTCAAATCGATTTATAAGCTCTATTCCTCGAACGAAATGCTCAGCGGAAATGCCGACCTGAGCGGCGATATTCCGATTAACTGGTATTCCCGCAAGAGCGAATACACCGACCTCAACGAGCCCGTCGCCTCGGGTGCGCGGACCCGGTATGCGATCATCGATCCAAGCGTGTCTGCGTCATTGTCCGATGCGATTGGTATTACAGAAGGCTTTAAGGTTCTTCCCACCGCGCCGCTGGAGCCTGAAAACGCAAACCCTGCCCCCATGCCCGCACGCTGGATTTATGTTTTGCAGGACGGGACCCATTGCCAGCTCGGCGACCCGCGCGTTGATTTGAAGACCAACCCGATCGTCGGCCGCATCGCGCTTTGGACTGATGATGAAACCAGTAAAGTTAATTTAAATACCGCTTCGCCGGCCACCGCGAATTCTTTTTGGGATGCTCCGCGCGCTTATACCAGTCAGGAAAGAGACCTTTTCTCTTGGGCTCAACCTGCGCAGAACGAATACCAGCGTTATCCTGGTCACCCTGCCATGGTCTCGATACGGCCCATACTTGGAGGTCTATCGGCCATGTCCCCAGCGAGCTATTTTGCTTTGTCGCCAAAATATCGTTGGGGTGGGTCTGAGGATGGTGCAAAAAAAGTTAAAGACGCTCGCACTTCTTTGCTGAGCAACAAAGAAGATCGTACGTACGCCTCTGTCGACGAGTTTTTATTTAATAGCAATCCGGTTACCCTGCGGAGCACGCCCACGCCGCAGCAGATCGAGGCTTTGCGTTTCTTTGTTACGACTCAGAGCCGGGCTCCGGAATTGAATCTTTTCGGACAGCCCCGAGTTTGCATCTGGCCGGTTTACGGCGATCCCGAGAAGCCGGACCCAGGCGACAGCCGGCGGACGATCTACGACCGCCTCATAGCGTTTAATTCGATGATCGGCGGCAAACCGTATTATTTCACGAGAGAAAATGCGCTTAGCCCGACTCACGATTACGACCAGATCAACAGAAATCGCGAATTGTATGGCTATCTTCAACGGTTGACTTCGGAAAAGGTTCCGGGATTTGGAGGTTCGACGTTCAAGAGAAAATACGGCGATGATCGCGACCAGATTCTGACGGAGATTTTCGACTATATCCGGATCGTGAACCTCAACGAAACGTATCTTGGCCGAGCGTCCAATTTTTTGAGCTACACTCCGGATTGGAAACTGGCCCGCTTTGACGGAGCGACCACGGCCGTCAATACCGGTAGCGACTACGCGGCAGGGAATTTAATTCAGGGTGCCGGCCTGGTCACACCGATCGAAATTGGCGACACACGAGGAATGGGGCGGTTTCCTGTGATCGCAGAGGTGGGATTGTTGTTCGTGAAACACGCGCAATTCAAAGCGGCCCCTCCTGTTGTACCCGAAGCACCTCACCCCAATAACCTCGAACAACTGGAGGCCATGCTCGTCATTGAAACGATCACCCCGGCTTTCGGGTATATGCCCTGGTGCGGCAAAGATCTGGTTTTTGAATTGGTCAGCAGCGATCTGAAGTTTGGAGTTGGCACTCGAGAAATGGAAATATTTCCTGCATCTGTTCTCGGAGAGGCCGCGCCGATTTATTATCCTCCTCTTCTGAGTGGGGGATTTTCTCCGGGGGGCTACGATGGGGCTTCATATATCGCGGGGATGAATGCGCAAAGTGTTGCGGGGGCGAGCGCCGGCAGCACTCCGTATCGATTTTTTAGTCCGCCGCTAAACCTCGAAACGGGTGATGCCATTTTTTTCATAACTGGCGGTGAGCTGAAAATTAATATTCGCCGTGGGGGAGTAGTGGTCCAAAGCTACACTTTGGAATTTCCAAATGCTTTTGGGCTCCCATTACCAGTCCGTAGCGCTTTGGATTTTTCCAGCTATGCGACGACGATCGGACGCAACTGGTGGGCTCATCGGTTTCCGACTGGGACGGGACCGCTTGATGGCGACGTGTTACACAGTATTCAACTCAAACACGGAGACGCCCGCCTTATCTCCGGACAAAAAATTGTCCCGAAAGAAATGTTTGCGCCGCATCCTGATTATGGAAAACCAGTTCATTTTGCCCATAGTATGCTTATCAACAATAATCTCACTGATACATGGAATGGGGCTAGTCTCGGAACCTATGTCGATATTCCGCTATCCAACCCTGCCCATGCTGATCCCGGCCGGGAACGGTCACAGCGTACAAGAGGCAATCAGCCTAAAATTCCTCCCTCGATAAAGAGCCTTAGAGATAAAGGATGGAGCGGAGATTTTGACAATGGCTGGAGTTTTTTTCCCGACGGGCCCTTTATAAACAAGCCCGATGAGGGGATGATGGATACATCCGTGAGCGGTTCCTCTCTTGGCAGCGTGACACCTTATGAAACTTTCAAGTGGTCCCTTGCCGACGGGTTGTTTTCGCCGCTCCGGCAAATTCCATCGGCGGTGATGTTCGGCTCGCTGCCGACGGGGGTTCATTCCGATGTTCCATGGAGGACACTCCTGTTTTGTCCCAATCCCGCAGACGCTGGTCACAAGGGTTTTGATAGCCCGCCTGATTTCCTTTTGCTTGATCTGTTCCGGATGCCGGTCGTCGAGCCCTTCGCCATCAGCGGTCCTGCCTCCACGGATGGAAAGATCAACATGAACTATGCCATCGCGCCGTATTCCTACATACGCCGCGCGAGCTCCTGGTATGCTTTGCTGGAAACGCTTAAACTGTTTTCTGTCCCGGATGACCAGAGCCTCACTTATAAAAGTGCGACGCGCGGAAGTTTCAATTTTCGCCAGCGCGTGGACGTTGCCGAGACTTTGGCGCAATTCGAGACGCGCTTCGCCGCCAATGATATTTTCCGCTCTGCGTCGGAGATTTGCTCTCTGTTTCTTGTTCCGCAGGGAAGCAAGTTGGCCGATGTTAAAAACTTGGGAAGCGGGTTTTGGTCCACCCATCGGTTGACCGGGGATAACTCCAGGGAAAAACCATACGCGGAATTGTATCCCAAACTCACCACGCAATCCAACACTTACCGGATTCACCTGCGTGTGCAGGTGCTCGCCAAGTCCACCGGCATCCCCGCAGGAAAAACTGATTTCGAACCATTGGCGGAATATCGCGGATCTCTCCTCATCGAGCGATATCTGGATCCTAAGAACGCTAGGTTTTCCTCTGTGGATCCCGACGACGGCTGCCTGAATGAGCTTTACCAATTCCGCGTGCTGGAATCGAGCCGCTTCGCGCCGTAGTGATTTCAACCAAACGCAGCGACCGATGATTTATGTTAGATAAACAACCTCAGTGGATATGGAATGGCGATGCTCCCGACGATCAGCATGTTTGGGGATGGGCCCGACGAAGTTTTGACCTTGATTCCCCCGGCGGTATGGCCTTGGAAATCTCCGCCGACCTACGCTACATGCTTTGGGTCAACGGCAGACGGATTGGATTTGGACCTCCCAAGTTTCATGCCGCTACGCCGACCATCGACCGTTACGAGATTTCTGATCTCGCCCAGGAGAAAAACAACGTCATTGTTGTCTTGGTTTACAGCCTGGGAGATTACAAGATCAGCTCGGTGATGCCGAAGCGAGGCGGGCTCTGGGTGCGCTTAACGGCAGGAGTCACGCAAATCGTTTCGGACTCTTCCTGGAAAATGCGGAGAGATCCGGGCTATTGGCAGGAGACAGCCTCTCGGGGTTCCTCCCAACCACCCTGTGAGATTTACGATGCCCGCCTGGGTTTGGACCATCCTGAGACAGCAGATTACGATGATGCCGCGTGGCCGTATGCCCGTGAAATCGGCACTCCGCCCGACATGCAGATGGAGGTGCGGGACATCCCGTTTATGGCCGCTGAGGAATTCGCCCCCGACCGTGCCATCGAATGGGGAATGGCGGATTTCACCGAAGCTTATACCGACATTCCGTTTGACCGGCTGGCACCTCTGATAACGCAAGCGAAAATATCGCCCGATCGGGATTCGAGAATCTCGCCGACGAGCTATGCGGCCCATCTGATGGCTTTAGACGCATCCGGATTGAAGTCTTCGCAAGTGCTCTACGTGCTGTTCGATATGGGGCGATTGTGGACGGGGTACCCGGTTCTTACCATTCGTGGCACGCCAGGAACAGTTGTCGATATTATCTATTCGGAAGACCTCCTCTCACATCGCCCACGCCCTGCTAAAAATCCCTTTCTTCCATATTTGGACAGGGTCATTCTCGGAAGCGGCGTGCTTTCGCACCGCATCACCTGGCCGAAGTGTGCAAGGTATATTCAGTTAAACGTGCATGGCGGCGACGTGGTTATCGGTCATCTTGCACTCGAACGCAGCACGTATCCCGTACAGTGGGCGGGTTTTTTCGCATCCGACCGGCCCGCCTTGAACCAAGCTTGGGAGATCAGCACGCACACGGTGCAACTGGACATGGAGGACAGCTATATGGATACGCCTTGGCGTGAGCGCGGTTCCTGGCTGGGGGATGACCGCATCAAATGCGGAGCGGCTTATGCGGTGTTTGGAGACTACGCCCTCGCCCGTCGCTTTCTGCTTCAAATTGCGAGGGGACAAAGGCCGGACGGCACCCTTGCGTCCAAATATCCTGCCAACATGACCTCGCACATTACCACATGGACACTTTCCTTCTCGCTGTCCGTGTTCGATTACTGCCGTGCGAGCGGAGACTGGGAGTTCGGGCGGGAAATGCTTCCTGTGGTGAAAGGCGTGGTGGGGTGGCTCGACTCTTGTATGACGGGGAACGGTGTTTACGAAGCGCCTCCCGTAAAACTAACACATCACGAGGGCACCTATAACTTTATCGATTGGGCCCCCGTCGATATGCGGGGTGCCAACACCGCATGGAACGCTTTCGCTTACGAATCACTGAGGTGTAGCGCGGCCCTCTCCGCCCGTCTTGGCGAGTCAGACTTTGCGACGGTAACATCCATGAAGGCAGAGTCTCTAAAAGCGGCTTTCCAACGCGTGTTTTGGAATGAGGCTCAGGGGGTGTTCGCCAATGGCCTTTTTGAAGGCAAGCTCCTCAGCCGATGGGGCTGCCAGGAGAACTTTCTTGCGCTTCTCTTCGAACTGGCCACCCCAAAGCAAACGGACGCAATTCGTCGCCAGTTGGAAAAGGAAGACACCGACAACGTTTTTATCGTTAACGAGGACGACTACGATGTGGTGATCCCTGAATCCGGCAAAATTCCCACAGTCGCTCTCGCGCTGAGTTGTTACCGGTGGCCTGACGAAAAGATGGTGCCTTTAGGCACCCCCTACTTTGCCCACTATATGCTTCAAGTGCTGATCGAGGCGGGTCGCGCGAACAGCGCACAAGATTTCATCGAGAAACGGTGGGGGGAGTTCTCCCGACAGGGTGCCACGTCGGTCTGGGAAGTTTGGGATATGAAGCAGTCACTTTCCCATGGTTGGTCCTGCTCTCCTGTGGCCCTTGCAGCGCATTACTTCCTCGGCCTGCACCAGCTTCCCTTTCCGCAGGAGAACTTTCGCATCCTCCCTGTCGCAGGTCGCCTGCATAGCGCGCGCGGGCGCGTGATGACACGGTTCGGTCCCGTTCAAATCGAGTGGAATATCTCGCCGGACTGGACTCTCGAAATTGACCTTCCGGCGGGGGCAGAGTTTCAAGTGGGGGTGCCCGTGCGCGAGGGCTGTCTTCTTAAGGTGGATGGAAAGGCTGCGGAGTCAACTCAACGACTTACCCATTGCCTTGAGGATTTTGACACTGTCGTCTTGTCGTGCGGAAAACATCTCTTGCGTCACATTTTAAAACAATAATAAAATACGATCTTATGTTATCTTGAACTGCCTCCACCGATAATGAGGGAAATCACGCCATATCGTTACTCCGTCATCCTGCCCTGGAAGAAACACGCTCGGTTGCCAGGATCGCCCGGAATATTGGCTGCCCGTTGATCAATCTCTGGCTTGGTCAGGATGGATACGACTATCCGCTCTCGGCGGATTACCGTCAACAGCACATTCATCTCATGGAAGGGATCCGCACCGTTGCAGGAGAGTTCCCCGAACTCAAGTTCGCCCTGGAATACAAGCCCAAAGAGCCGCGGACGCAATTGGTGCCGTGGACGGCTTTGGGTTTTTACCTCGCGTAGGACAGACGATAATCGTCGAGGCCCGCGCCCATTTTAGGGAGCGAGGATTTTCCAATGCCGAATCTCTCCAGTGGGCGATTGCCAGGATCAACTCTGCGCCAGCTCGGGAGCCCGAGGCAGCAGCGCTGGAGAGAGAAATATTTTCTGAAGCAGGGGTTTCGGTTGTCATCGTCAACGTGAGCGATGTCGGTGAAGATGCCCGTCACGCTCTGATCAATCTTTCTGCGCACCAGCAGTTTTGCCGGGGCACCCAGCGATTTGGGCAGGCCGACAGTGTTCGGGAAATCAGAGAGCTCAACTCCGCCGACAAAGTCGCTGTGGTTTTCAGCATGAACGGCTTTTCCCCTTTGGATGCACCGGCCGACCGCGAGAGGTTCTTCTCCGCCCTGGATATTTGGCGGTCGCTAGGTGTCCGCTTCATGCACTTGGGCTACAATAATCGAAACTGGTTTTGCGACGGATGCGAGGAGCCAACCGATGGCGGATTAACCAATCTCGGGCGCGAGTTGATCACAAGTATGGAGCAGATAGGAATCATCCCCGATTTTTCACATGCGGGCCACTAAGCCACGCTGGAAGGGGCGGATGCCGTAACGAAGCCGGCGGTGGTCACGCATGCTGGCTGCCATGCGGTTTTTACCCATCCCAGATGCAAGACCGGCAAGGCCCTTAAGCGAATCGCGGGGACAGGAGGATACACGGGAATCTACACCATGCCGTTTTTGTTAGGGAAAGCGGCCAATCTGGAAACATTCTTCGCACACCTTATGCATGCCGTGAAGGTGGTCGGCGCAGAACATGTAGCGATAGGAACGGATTATAGCGTCATTCCAGAATATGCAGATCTGGAGGTGACTATAGAACTGGATCCTTACGATCAAGCCGAACTAAGTTCTGGAAGTTTGGCCTGGAGCAATTTTCCTCTAATAACCGTGGGGATGGTCCAGCGCGGAATTCCGGAAAGAGATATCCGCGCGATTATGCGTGGAAATATTCTCCGCGTCCTTTCTGCTCATGATGGCGCCGCACAGGAGTCCATTGCTTGCTGCGATACCCTGCTGGGGCGTTCGCGAGTTGCCCGAATGTGCTGATATTCTCCGGCGACTGTTCTATTTGGCTCAAATATCGCATCTGCATATGGTTTCGCTTGCCGAGAGCGATTCGCAACCGAAGATTGGCGTCGATGAAAACGGAACCCACGGAAGCCGTCACCCACCCGGCAGACGAACGAAAAGAATCCCTCTTGCCACCAGACGTCTACCATGCTCCCGTGCCGGAAAAATACCTGGACGAAAACCGGATGTTCCTTTGCGGGCCGGGAATCACCGTCTCTCCCGGCGGGCGGCTTTGGGCCGTATTCAAGAGCGGCGACATCATGGAAGACGAAGACAACTGCACCATCGTCGTTACCAGCGGTGACAAAGGCGAAACGTGGAGCAAGCCCGTTCTTGTCGTGGATATCGACGGGCCTGTGCGAACCAATGATCCGGGAATTTGGACAGACCCGAATGGCAACGTCACGCTCATGTGGGGGCAGGTTTATGGCTATTGGGATGGCCAGGGTGGCCTTTGGACCATGACCGCGGAAAACGGTAATGACGAAAACACCCGGTGGAGCAGACCTGTCCGGCTCAGCGACGGCTACACGAAAAACAAACCCTTCATCACCCAAGACGGCAAATGGTTCTATCTCATTGAATACATGGGAGCCTACGGGCAGCGCGGTCGCATCGCCAAAGGAGCACCGATGGAAGAAGAATACATCCACTCCTTGTCCGATCTCATCCATGCGAACGTCTATATTTCTGAAGATAGTGGCAAAACGTTGCGATTCTATTCACAGGCAAAAATTCCGGCGCAGGACAGAACCTTCCAAGAACACATGGTTGTAGAAAGAAGGGACGGAACGCTTTGGATGCTCGGCCGAACCAAATATGGAATCGGCGAGGCATTTTCCAAAGACAACGGCAAAACCTGGACGGAAATGGCGCCAGCGAAAGGCATCAAAGGCCCCTCATCCCGCACGTTTTTCAAGTGTTTGGATTCAGGGAACCTCCTGCTCATCAAAAACGGCCAAGACATTGACCAGGCTTCCGAGAGAACGCACATGACCGCTTATCTCTCGGAAGACGATGGCGAAACATGGCCTTACAAACTGCTGCTCGACGAACGCACAACGTCCTATCCTGATGCGGCACAGGGTAAGGATGGTTGCATTTATATCGTCCATGATCATGAGCGCAGAGGGGCCAAGGAAGTTGTTTTTCATCGCATTGCCGAGGCAGACATCAAGGCGGGCAAGCTTGTTGTTGATTGCAGCGCACTGGGAAAGATCGCCAACAAGGCAACCCACCCAACGCTCGGGCCCGAGGAATACGATCGCTGGAAGGCGAATTTCGGTGCGACGAAGGAAGTTGAGGTGGACCCCGGAATTCGGGCTGACGACGGGGGGGGAAGAGAAAGTTGACTATGCCTTGCAGCCTCCGGCCAAGGAACAAGCGGATCTGCCCAATACTCTGCTTTTGGGTGAGTCCATCAGCATTGGCTACGAGCCGGTGGTGGCGAAAAAACTATCAGGGAAAGCCAATGTCTTTCGCATCAAGGGATCGGAGGATCTCACGGTCCGGCCCAAGAACGGGTTGAAACTGGACAGCGGCTCGGCGGTAGAGCATCTGGGCCTCTGGTTGGAGGGGCACGCGTGGAAGGTGATTCATTTCAACTGCTGGGCGAAGTGCAACGCCCGGATAACGTTCACTTCAATCCGGAAGGAAATCTTCTGATAGGAGGACAGGTTGCGGACCACGTTCAAAACCTCTTGGACGCGGCGAAGACCAGATGACTTATCAGAAAAAAGTTATCGGTGGTTGTAGAAGCCGGTTAGAGTGAAAGCTTCGTAATCTTTAGCAGATACCTGTGCCAAGCATTCCTATATTGATGTTGAAAGTATATTTTTGTAGGCATTTCTCAGAATTGAGAGATCTGAGTCAAGAGCGATATGTGTGAATCCCATGTCGATATGATGTTGGAGGCAGGTAACGTCACGGATTAGAATGCCAGCGGCTTTATTTGCAGCCTTGGCGGCTTCTAACACAGTTTCCAGGCACTGGGAGAAATCTTGCTCGCTTCTTCCAGCTTGGTTCTGCAAATCGTATTTCAGGTCAGCCGGACCGACAAATAAAACATCAACGCCTTCTACTTTAGCAATATCGAAGGACTGAGTTACGCCTTCAACACTTTCAATCTGCGCCATGAACAAAGGTTGCGGAGCATGAGGTTTTGGCGGCTTCAGACCGTATTCATATGCACGCACCGTACGGGAATAGCCACGTCGGCCGCGAGGTGGATAATTCAGGGATCTTACAATGGCTTCAGCTTCTGCGGCGGTGTTTACATGGGGCACCATGACCCCATCAGCACCCCAGTCGAGCACTCTCGCGATGAGATCTGGATAGGGCGCCCCCACACGAACAATGCCCCGGGTTTTCCCTGAGGTCAGGGCACGCAGTTGATCAGGGATAGCGGCTTCGCCGGCGCACCCGTGCTCTCCATCCAGCAAGGCCCAGTCGAATCCAGAAAAAGCAGCAAGTTCCGCAATCACGGGAGAACCAATGGACAGCCAAGTTCCAATATGCGGGGCGACGCTTTTCATAATAAATCTATGTTTGCGTTCAACTTCAGGCCGGCCAAGCCGATGTGGATTCGGTTTTTGGTAAACTCGGATAGATTTTCTCCGTTCGTTCCTGCACCGATGAGAAAGAACCCATCGTTACGTTCAAAATATCCCGCTCCTACGCGGATCACTGTTTTAACGATCATGTTGCGTAGCAGATGGAGCCAGAAACGCCTCCGGTGCTCTGTGGGTAGATCGCGTATTCGTTGATAGCCTTCGAACGCACCTTGCATAAAGCGGGCGTCGTGAAAACATGCGAGCAACGATAAATCGTCCATAGAATCGCCGCAGATTGCATCGTCCCAATCGATGAAGGCAGTGATTTCACTGTTGGTCCCCATAATATTCCATAGCGCGAGATCCTTATGCACAAGGCAGCCCTGGTCTAAGGAGAGAAGCCCTCGATGACGATGGAGTTCAGCATCAATGTCCTCTGCTTGGTTTCTGGTTATAAAAGCCCGCTCAACTAGGAAGTGCAGATGTCGCTCAAGATGAAGAAAAAAATATTTCTCATAGCTCGAATGAAATCCTTCCAAGCGATTTTGTGATTGGAGGATATCTGGATTGAACGGCCCAAATCCGGGTGGACGAAGGGCTTGCCATTGTGCGATGCATGAGCCGATTTCCACTGCGATTGCCGGGGAATCTAGCGTGCCCGCTTTAAAATGCTGATTGAGATCAGGGGTATTGGAGTATTCCAATACCTGCCAAGCATAAGGTGTAGTCTCGCGAGAGACGTCCACCGCCAGCACCTCTGGGACCGGCAGATTTAGTTTGCGGACCTCGGTCATCACGCTGGACTCTACTTTCAGGTGGTTGTCGCCCTCGGGTCCATCTTCCACACGAACAAAGTATTTGGCCTCAGCAGATTGAAGGACAAACGTGATATGATTCCCTTCGCCTCCTGCAGGACTTAAAGTTAGTGTGTCATCTTTGAAGTGTGGCAGGAGTGCGGCTCGAAGTGAATCAAGATAGTACTCAGGCCGGTGGCTGTGGGTTATTCCGTGGAATGCCGAGGGACGATCACATTTCCAATAATATGTGGTTTCCCGGTTTTGTTGTGGTGATGGAAGGGAATTCATAAACGGTCTGCTTTAAATGAGCGGAAGGCGTGAGGAGTGGTTCCGTATAATGTGCGGAAATCCTTGACGAAATGAGAGGTGTTGCAATACCCTACGCTTGATGCAATAGCCGCGACGGCTGCAGCGTCAGTCTTTAGAAGTTGTGCGGCGCGTTCGAGCCGCACCTGCTTAAGGAACGAGGCGGGGGAGGATCCGGTACGTTTTCTGAATAGTCGATTGAAGTGACTGTAGCTGGTATGACCTACCTCTTGAGCGATCCAAGGGAGTGCTATTTTGCTGGCATGGTAAGTATAAATAAAAGCTATAGCGCGGTCCACTGTATCACTGGCAAAGCCCACATTTTTTTCAAAAGCAGCTACGCGATGCCAGCCTCCCTCGATATGTTGGTGACAGGCTTCCCGTGCATCGGGATCGCTATTTCCAGTGATCGCGTCGAGTAGATAAAGGTGTTCTTGATACAATGCCATCAGGCTCGGCCAGACTTCGCATTGCACGGTTTTTATCCAGTCGTTCATATCCGCAACAACAAGCTCCCAACTCTGTAGCAGGGTCGAAATATCCGCTGCCTCGACGATGGCGCGATGGAGCAAATGATCTCTTGCAAAGAACCCGGGAAAATTCGCCGTCTGTGCCATGCGTCGCAACTCCGGCAATTGGTTTCTGAGTTTGCCTTCGACAAGTTTTCGGGTTCCGTTTCCGCGCCAAACCTCGACGGCGAATGCCTCAAGATTTGATCGCAATCGTCCCAGATGGCGCATGCGAACTGTGGAATCCGGGCTCTTCATGAGTCGTGTTGGTTCATGCTCCAATCGAGAATTTACGGCGTCATTGACTTGCCATTCCCCCGGGCCTGTTTTCGTGCGGCATACGTTTGCAGAATGCAGCAGGATTCCGCTTCAAAGGGCGACTAATAAGCATCTGAAGCTTTGAATGTGGGTCCTCAAGCTTTCCACGAAGAATGTCTAGTTCTGTAAACCTAGCCATGAGGATTTCGCCATCGATAGATCGGTTGCGATCATAGGACACATATAGCGTCCCATCCGGAGACTGGAAGCCGTCAGGATATGTCAGCCGGTCGGTGCGTCCGTCCAACATCAGGCCGCCAATCCAACTCTTTCCTTCGTCCTCGGACAACCAGGCAGAGAGTTTGGTGCGGCCCTGATTTACTGAATCGTATCCATCGATGGTCTCTCCGTGTTTTACCAGCATGATTCGACCCGAGGAAATCCTCCGAATGAAAAAGCGTGCCGATGGATGTTTGAACGTGGGGAAGGATAAATTCTCCCAACTCCGTCCTCCGTCTGATGAGAAGCTTTGCATAACGCCTTTGTTGGTGCGTGCCAGCAGCCAGATACGGCCATCTTTAAGTTCCACGAATGCGTGCTCCGGCCAGTCTGAATCCGGAATGCGACAGTTGCCGCGGCGGACCCAGTTTTTTCCCTGATCTGTCGACACGAACACATTTGCTCCGCGCAGCGGTTCTAAATCGTTGTGAATGTCCTTCATCGGACCGAAACCATTTTTTTGAGGAAATTCAACCGGCAACAACCATTCCCCACTTGCCAATATTGTGGGCTTATTTAAAACGGCACCGTGCCAGATTCTGACGGGAGCGGACCACTTCGGATGTTTGTCGTCCGGATTTTCGGAGATCGCAGCCCAAACGCCCTGCCTGCCGTCGTAATGATGCATCGTCTGATCAAAGAAGAACCACAGTCGCCCGGCCGGATCCGTCCATAGGTTTCCGATGATTACACTCCTTGCCAGGGAGTGCAGGGGGGACCGGCTGTCAATCACAAGACGAGGTTTGGACCACGTTTCCCCGTCGTCGTCGCTAGTGGCTGCAACCATAAACGCTTTGGGGCCATCTTCGCCGGCAACCCATGCTGCCCAAAGTCTTCCTCCTGGAGTACGGGCAATCCCGACAGTCATGCCATAATCGAGTTGATCGTTATCGTATTCCGGTAGCGGGTCTGTATTGAGGGTGGGGGGAATAAGCGACAAATCAGCGATTTGCCGCATGATATTGACCTCGTAAGCTCGCACCTCATCAGGGCTCATTTCCGCAAAGCGCTGAAGCTTGTTAATAAAGTCCGGGCATGAATCTGCTGACGAAAGTGTGCCGGATTGCTCAGTTGTAATCGGCACGGACGATAGTCTTGTTGGGGGTGACTTTACTCATTGCTCGTAAATTGGTTGCGTAATTTTTAGTCTGCCTTTCCTTCTGGCAACTTTTAATCTGCGTCAGCCCGATTCAAGTTGTGTAAATACTGAATGAGCTTCACGAGCGTGAGGTGCAAGTATTATTTCCACGCAGATGAGAAATTCGCAAGACATACCTCGGCTTTTTTAAGTGATTGATCGGACGGGGACAGGTGGATGAGCGAAACAGGATATTTTGCTCTCGCTATCGATGCCTTCTTATCTCATGGTTGCACGCAAATCATGGTCAGCCAAAAAATGATTGCCGAGAAGTTGGGTATGCCTGTTTCGACAGTCGCGAATATACTCAACGGAACCCCGCATTACAAAAAGGAGACTTGCGAGCGGGTATTGAAGGTCGCAGAGGAGCTTGGTTACCAGCCTAACCGTGCCTCTCAAGCGATCAAGCGCGGCAGGAGCAACCTGATCGGGGTAGTTCATTTCGGTTCGCCCTACGCGACCGCGCACGCCGGCATCGATTTTGCGGTCAAAACACTTGGCGAGCATGGCTACGATCACTTGGTGGTCGATTCCCACTGGCATGCTGGAGACGCCGATCTTGTGCTCAGCGAAGTGATCCAGTCTCGCGTTGAGGGGGTGCTTCTCATTGCCAACACCGAGGAAGCCCCAGGCCCAGTGGTCATGAGTAGGCTCAAGCGTGCCGGTATTCCTATTGTATCGCTTTTCGGTGAGAACGGTTCGGGTCTTCCATTGGTGGGCAACAGCGCTCAGGGCGGGTTTTTTTCCATGGGGCGTCATTTGCAGCATCTGGGGCATCGCCGATTATTGCTCATGGTTCCCTCATCGGAGAATTACTCCGTCTTGTCGAGGCTCCAGGGATTTCGGGACGCGATGGAAGGGCGCGGGCCATGTCATGTCCTTACCCACGAGGAGTTTCTCGAGGAGTGGCCACGTCTAAGGAAAGAAAACAGTGAACGCGCTTTTGGCGTTGTCGTTCGCATGGATATGAAGCGCTTCGACAACGACATCCTGCGAGGCAACTACGAATTGGGCAGGAGTCTTTTTGGGTTGGGCGCATTGCCCGATGCGATTATGTGCACCAACGATCGCGGTGCCTGCGGTATTTTCAATGCGGCCTATGAAATGAACATCCGTATTCCCGTGGATATGGCGGTGACCGGTTGTGACAATGAGAATATCGGGACATTCCCCATGTTCCGCCTCACCTCTATTCGCTTCGATATCGCCTCCGCGGCGCACAAGGCCGTGGAAATGCTCTTGAAGCTGTTAAAAAAGGAGAACCTTTCGCATCGCGAAGTCTTCTTTCCTGCCGATCTCGTATTCCGTCAATCCTGCGGACGCATGGTCGGGCCGGAGGGACCGGAAGTTTTTGTTCCTACCGAAGGCTGAAAGGCCATCTTCGAACGAGACCGCGTCATCTCGCCGCATGACTGAAGATTTTTGTCCTGCACCCAGGGCGAATCCGCTATAAATTGCTGTCCGCTATAAAATGCTTGATGTGATTACTTGAGAAACATATAGAATCGTATCTATTGCCTTGGTTCGACATGAACTTTCCCTCCAAAATCACTCATGGCGCGCCGAATCGACCAGCCCGTCATCCGGCAAAAATCTTTTGCGGTGATCAAACGTTATTTCCACAAACGCCCTCTACAAAAAAATGCAAGCAGCCCTGAACCAGAAGACAGCCCCACGAGTGATGACGCCCGCAGAGTTTGAACGAACTGATCTCCAAGAGACTTCGAGGAAAAGGAAATTTGTTGCCGTTGGCACCGGGGGAAGGATCCCCATGTTCATCGATCCGATCGCGCGGGACTACAAAGACTCCGCCGAGATCCTTGCGTTCTGCGACCCGAGCAAAATCCGGATGGCCTACCACATCGAACGGCTGTCGCGCGAGTATGGGGTGAATGGGATCCGCACCTATGCGCCGGATGATTTCGAAAGGATGCTCGACGAGCAGAAGCCCGACGTGGTTATCGTCTGCCCGATCGACGCGCTGCATTCGGACTACATCCTCCGCAGCATCGCGAAAGGATGCGATGTGATCTGCGAGAAGCCGATCACGACGGATGCGGAAAAATGCCGGGAACTCCTCGATGCCATCCCGGCGAGCGGCCGGCATGTGAGGGTGACGTTTAATGTGCGCTGGATTCCGGGAGTGAGCCAGCTTCGCAAACTGGTCGCGGACGGGAAAATCGGCAACGTTAAACACGTGAATCTCGAATACCTGCTGAACACCAGCCATGGAGCGGATTATTTCCGGCGCTGGCACAGCGAGAAGGGAAGTTCCGGCGGCCTGCTGGTCCACAAATCCACCCACCACTTTGACCTTGTGAACTGGGTGATCGATTCGGTTCCGGACACAGTCTACGCGGTGGGCGATCTGGTGTTTTATGGAAAAGAAAATGCGGTGGGGCGCGGGGACGGGACATTAACCGGCTACGCGCGCTCTTACGGATCGCCCAACCCGGAAGACCCGTTCCATCTGGACATGGCGGCGGATGAAACGATGAGGGCCCTCTATCTGGATGCGGAAGAGGAAACCGGCTACATCCGCGACCGGAACGTCTTCCGCGACGGGATCGATATCGAAGACTCGATGTCGGTGATCGTGAAGTATCGGTCCGGCGTGACGCTGAACTACTCCCTGAATGCCTATTGTCCCTACGAGGGCTTCCGTCTGCACATCAGCGGGGACAAGGGTCGCCTCGAATATGAGGAGCGACACGCCAGCCATATCATCAGGGGGCAGGGCGACACGGAGCTGGAGGCGGAGCAGAGCGGCGGAGAGCACTGGCGCCGGCTTGTCCATTTCCCGCTGTTCGGCACCCCGAAAACCATCCCTGTCGAGGAGCTGAAAGGCGGACACGGCGGAGGGGACCCGCTCCTTCAGGAACAAATGTTTTCCGCCAACCCGCCGGAGGATGTTTTCGGGGCCGGCGCGGGCCACGAGCAGGGGATCGCATCCGCCATCATCGGCATCGCGGCCAACCAGTCCATGATCTCCGGCCTCCCGGTGAAGGTGGATGATCTGGTCTGCCTCCGCCCGGGCGAAAAGCTTCTGTCCCGGCTGATCTAATTTCATGGACATCCTCGACAGGAGCGCGCCCGGCCGCCTGAAAACGCGCGACGCCGGGGGCGGGCCAAAGCTCTACCGAGCCGGAACGCTGACCTATACGGCAGCAGGCTTGGCCACCCTGGCCTTCTGGCTCCTGTGGGGGGACTTCTGCATCACGATCATGGAGGTCGTCTGGCAGAGCATCGTGCCCCTGAAGATCAAGGAACTCGGGGCGCCAAACTGGATCATCGGCGTGATCATGGTGAGCATTCCCCAGATCCCGGGTTTATCGCCCTGTGGCCTTCCGAAGAGTCGGAAGGCGCGGGGTGGTATAGGTGGATGCCGAAACACCGCGAAACCCGCGTGCTGCTTCCCCAAAACGCCTCGACAATTACGGGATTGGCGGCATGATTCTGCAACGCGATGAAGAAGATTGGAACAACAACTACGGGTGGGGTCATCGTTGAGATGACGACTCAAGAGTATGCGGCTCTGCAGCATCTCAAGGGTGGCGAGTCGATCCCTGCGTCCACGGGATCAGTCGATCAGCCCGTCCCACTCCAGATGAATCATTCCGAGCGATCAGCTTTTGTGGCAGAGCGGTTGAAGAAACTGAGCCCCAAAAAGAAGGATGGGGTGATTCACTCTATAAAGGCGATGTTCCAGTTCACTGGCGGCATCGATTCGAGCGAGATTGAGAAAGTCCTATCCACTCTACAGAAGCAGGGGGTTCTCTCCATCGCGCCGGATGGAAGAGTCACCTACACCAAGGGCTAATCCAGCAACCCATCAAAGAGCCCCGGCTGAAAAGGCCTCAGTGCGGCATGCTCGGCGGAGAAGAACTGCGCTTTCGTGGCCCCTGACGCCTTCCCCTTGCGGGTGTGGCAGTCAAAGGCGTAGTCGGGGATGGGAATGTATTCGGGAGCTTTACGGAGATCATCGGCGAGCGCGTCCGCATCCACTCCCTTCAACTGGTCATAGACAAGATTCTGCAAGTGGTCGGGATCACGACTCTTCTTTGCCGCACAGAGGATGATCACCGCTTTGGAAATAAAGATCCTGCCCTTGGCTTTTCTGGCCGGCACGTTGTCGTTCACGATCAGGTAGGAATCATGGAGCGCCTTGACCTCCGCCGTGATCAGGCCCCAGCAATCTTCCGCGCTCACCGTGAGGAGACGCTTCCACACGTAGTTTCCGAAGCCGCTGGCCCAGAGTTCCAGAGCCCAGTATCCGGCAAGCTGGGTGTCTGCTCGGCGGATCGCTTTCTGCATCGCGCTGCTCACCTCGCTGAATTTGTAATTCCTGATCGTGTGAAGTTCCAT
>Ga0114978_10001823_pt1 | contig 17898 bp, 16 predicted proteins | sample S_140212_EF_Meta_FD_87027 | JGI IMG/M metagenome (GOLD analysis project Ga0114978, IMG submission 87027) | Freshwater microbial communities from Lake Simoncouche, Canada to study carbon cycling - S_140212_EF_MetaG | ecosystem: Environmental > Aquatic > Freshwater > Lake | place: Lake... | reverse complement strand
TGGCGTAATCATGGCCTCGTTGATGCCATAGACAATGTTCTTGAGGGCTCCCTTGCCCGGAGCAGTAAGCAAAACACGGGCAATGCCCTTGTTTTTCAGGTGCTGACTGAGGCCTTCTTCATCACGCCAGCGCCCGGTGTTATCAACCAGAATGGCGTTGTTGATGCCGAAGGAGACGTAGTCCACAGTGTTGGGGTCATTCGAGTAGATAACCTGAATCGGGATGCCATTGGCAATGATGAGATTCTTCTCGGCATCAATGGTGATGGTGCCATCGAAGGGGCCGTGAATCGAATCCCGGCGCAACAGGCTGGCCCGCTTGATCAAATCTTTTTCGTCTCCCTTGCGGACAACGATGGCACGCAGCCGCAGTCCTCGGCCATTCTCAGACTGACCGATGAGAATTCGCGCGAGTAAACGACCAATGCGACCAAAACCGTAGAGCACGACATCCGCACCATCGGCGGCTGTCAATGGGGTGCCGAGACCCACGATGCTCGAAAGCTCGGTGGAAAGATATTCCGCAAGGGCCGGAGCCGTTCCCGCGGACGCTAGCGCAGCGTGGCCGGAAAGAAGGCGCGCGACATCGATGGCCGCCGGTCCGGGGTTCAGCGCCACGAGGGCTCGAACCAGCTCAAGCGTTCGAGAAATATCCAGCTCGGTTCCGTCGATGTGACGGGCGAATCGATGGGCTTTAACAATCGCCAGTGGCGAGCTGTTGATGAGGCTTCGGCCATGGATGGTGAGCTCCACGCCGTTGCTGCGATACAGGTCACCAATGAGCGGGATGAGCTGTTCGGCCAGCTCTTGACGGTCGGACCATGTTGCGGGATGAGAATCGGGGGTAACGGCCATGTTGGGGCTTCGCTCCTGTTCAAGGGCGCCGCGTTGCGCTGACACCATCATATTTTGCTGACAAAGGTCGTCAGTGGTGATAGCGGGCCATCAGGATGCTGGGCCCCCATTTTGGCTCACACCGCCATCACAATTTCCACTGGGTGATAATGATGAGCTAGAGGGCAGCCACCACCGGTGAGGACTTCCCTCCACGGAAACGTGTCTCAATGGCTTGTGCCCGATAACTTCCCGCAATGATGAGCGCCGCTCCGACGAAGCCAAGCCAGCCGAGCGCCTCTCCCCCCAGGCTCACCCCAATAACAACGGCCCAGATGGGCTCTGTTCCCAGCAACAGGCTGACGCGGGCAGCGGAGGTGCGCCGAACGGCCCACAGTTGAACGAGAAATGCGAACACCGTGCAGGCAACGGCAAGGTAAATAACGATGAGCCAGTCTGCTCCCGTGAACGTCGTGAGAGCCGATGACAACCCGGGAATATCCAGAGCCACGAAAAGAACGGCGCAGACGAGGGTTTGCACCAGGGTAATGCTCACGGAACTGTAATGGTGCCCCTCGGTGAGTCGCCCGAGGGCTGTGACGTGGACCGAGCGAATAACAGCAGCAGCCAGCATCAGCAGGTCGCCAAGCGACGGAGCGTGCCACCCCGCCCCGGAAACCAAAAGCGCTACTCCAACGACGGCAACGGTGGCGGCGATGAAGTAGGGGCGCGGTAACCATCGACGCAACCAAACGGATTCCATGACGGGCGTGAAGACAATCGTCATGCTGATGATGAGTCCCGCGTTGGTCGCACTGGTGAGGCTGACCCCCCAGGTTTCCAGACTCAGGATGAGTGCTTGAGTGCAGCCCACAACGACGGCAACGACAAGACCGCGACGGCCGAGGCGATCCCCTTCCGTTCGGCGACGCTGCAGGAACCAGATGAGGATCATCACCACCCCAGCGATGAGAAAACGACTCGCCAGAATGGCAAAGACGCTCGCGTGCACGGTGAGTACCTTGGTCGCGAGGTAGCTACTGCCCCACACCAGGGCGACGCCAAGCAAGAGAAGGTCAGCGTTATATCGGCGGAGCGTTGCAAAGATTAGTGACATGACGTCTCTACCTCGCCGAGGAGCGGGTCTGCTCGGCGACGAGCCGCGCGTAAATTCCCTCGCGCGCGATGAGCTCATCGTGGGTACCTCGATCCACAATTTCGCCGCCATCGATCACAAAAATGACGTCGGCATTGATGACTGTGGAGAGCCGGTGCGCAATGGCGATGGTGGTGCGATTGCGTGCGGCGACGTCCAGCGCCTTCTGCACGATGCGCTCGGAGACGGTGTCGAGAGCGCTCGTGGCCTCATCGAGGACCAATACTGCGGGGTCTTTCAGCAAAACACGGGCGATGGCGATGCGCTGCTTCTCGCCGCCGCTGAGGCGATAGCCCCGCTCCCCCACCATGGTGTCGTAGCCATCGGGAAACGAGACGATGGTCTTATGGATGTTGGCGGCGCGCGCGGCTGCCTCCAACTCGGCAGCGGTGGCATCCGGTTTCGCGTAGCGCAGATTGTCGGCAATGCTCGCGTGAAAGAGATAGGTCTCTTGACTGACAACCCCAATGTTGTCCACGAGGGAATCTTGCGTGAGGTGGCGGACGTTGTCGCCCGCAAAAAGAATCTTGCCTTTTGACGCCTCATACATGCGTGGAATCAGATACGAGATTGTGGTCTTGCCCGATCCCGAGGGGCCGACAAAGGCGGCGTACTGTCCAGGCTCGACCACAAAAGAGATGTCTTTGAGCGTTGGGCGTGAGCGAGGCTCCGTGTCGGGATACCGAAAGGAGACACCCTCGAACTCGAGCCGGCCCAGAGCAACGGGAGAGACCGCGCGGGCATCGGGGGCATCAACGATGGCCGGTGACAGATCCAAGTATTGAAAGATCCGGGCAAAGAGAGACTGTGAGGTCTGGAGGTCAAGGACGACCCGGAGCAGACCCATCATGGGAAACAGAAGCCTGGCCTGCACGGTGGTGAATGCCACCACGGTTCCAATGGTGACCGGCACGCTCCCCAGAATGAGGTAGCCACTCATCACGTAGATGACAGCGGGAATCGACGAAAGAAAAATTTGCACGGTGGCGAAGAACCACTGGCCGCTCATGGCCTGACGAACCTGCAGGTTCATCTGCACATGGTTCTCGGCGTCGTAACGGTCAACCTCGGCTTTCTGCTGAGAAAAGCTTTTGGCCAGCAAGATTCCGCTGACACTGAGCGCCTCCTGTGTGATGGCCGACATTTCGCTCAGTGACTCCTGCGTCTTGGTGGCGATGCGAGCGCGAACTTGCCCGACCTTCCGCTGAGCAAAGACCATCAGGGGCAGCATGATGACGGCGACGATGGTGAGCTGCCAGCTCAGAATGAGCATGGCAATGAATGCCGCAATGACGGTCACGGTGTTGCCCAGAATGCTGGAGACCGTGTTGCTCAAGACGCTGGCCACGCCACCCACATCATTTTGAAGCCGCGACTGAATAACGCCGGTCTTTGTCTTCGTGAAGAAGGCCAATTCCATGGCCTGAAGGTGGGAAAAGAGCCGGATTCGCAGAGCTCCCATGACTTTATTACCAACGGATTCGGTGAGATACGTTTGCAGGACTCCGAGAGCAGCGGACGAAATCCAGATCACGACCATCGTTCCCACCAGACGCAGCAGTAGCGACATATTAGGGATGCCCGACGGTGGGAACAGCCCCTGGTTGAAGGCCTGCTCAATCAGGAGCGGTGGAATGACCGTGATGGCAGCGCTGATGAGAACGAGCGCGACGGTGAAACTGAGCGCCATCCGGTGCGGTTGGAACAACGCGACGATGCGTTTGAAGAGATGCGGAATCGGCGGGGCAGCTTTGTTTTCCTCGCGCTGGGCCGCAACATCGGAACGGCTCACCCGAGAACCGTGGCCTCCCCCTCTGGGGCCACCACCACCGCGCATACTCATGCTGAAGAGCCTACGTCGTCTACGAGGGGTAAACCTCCGTATCCAGCCTCGCCGTGGTCTTCCCTGCCATCACCCATCAAAGGGGGCTACGGTTAGAACAATGGGCCACCTCGGCCTCGAGGGAGAAATCACATGGCAGAGCGAATTGATAAGAAGAAGGAAACCGGCAAGACCGCCGCTTCCAAGACGCTGAAGGAAAAGCGTGCCGACAAGAAAGACAAGGCCGCTGCGAAGAGCCGTCAAGGCTAGTTCACGCCCTTCATCGCTGTAAAAAAGTCCCGCTTTCTGGCCGCTGTGCCGGAGCGTGGGACTTTTTTCATGTCACAACTCCTGCGACAGAAATCAGGCCTATTTCATGAGTGTCAGCAGAGCCTTGGCAGATTTCGGCTTGTGATAGACGAACCCCTGGGTGAGTTCACATCCCGCTTCGCGGACTATTTTCTTTTGCTCTTCGGTCTCAACGCCCTCGGCAACGATAGAAATCCCCAAGGTTCTTCCCAACGATGCCAGAGAGAAAAGCACGGCTTTCGCCACGGCATCCGTGGGCGCTGCTTGCACAAAACTGCGGTCAATCTTGATTTGCGACACCATGAATTCGCGCAAATGCGTCATGGAGCTGAATCCCGTTCCGAAATCATCGAGAGCCACGAGCACTCCACGGGCCATGAGAGCTCCCAGGGCAGATTTTGCTGTCTCTCCATCGTTGAACAGCGTTCCCTCAGTAACTTCCAAAATCAGGTCTGTTGGATTCATGCCGGTATGTGCCAGAGTTTGCCCCACCAGATCCGGAAAGTCGTGATCCATGAGCTGGACTGCCGATACGTTCACGCTCATTTTTAGTTCGGCCTCTGGGTTGACGGCGCGAAAGAGGACGTGGGCTTTGCAGGCTTCGGCTAAGGCCCACAATCCAATTGTCTGCATGAGTCCCCGTTGCTCTGCCAAGAAAATTGTCGTCTTGGCGGGAATGGGGCCACGCGTGAGGTGAGTCCAACGGATAAGGGCTTCGACTCCCACAATGATGCCCGTGTCCGAGCGCACGATGGGTTGGTAGACAAGCTTGAGGCGTTCGTCTTGAATGGCGGAGGCGAGGTCCGATGCCAGTTGGTCGGCGTCACGCTCTATGTCGTTAACGTTGGCGTCGTACATCTGAAAGTCGTTCCCGCCGAGGCGCTTGACGCGATACATCGCTTCGTCGGCGCGCGCAAAGAGTCCATCTTCGAACCATTCTCCAGGGGCAGAAAAAGCCACCCCAACGCTGGCTTGAATGCTGACGACGTTGTTCGTCAACACAAACGGATACGCGAATGCTCGCTTGATTCGCTCCGCCAAGTGAAGAACATCATCGTGACTCGTTCGATCGCAGAAGACGACGAACTCATCACCACTTTCGCGGGTAAGGGTCTCGCCCTTTCGCACCAGGCCCGCCAAGCGTTGAGCAACCACAATGAGGAGTTCATTACCGACAGCATGTCCGTAGGTGTCGTTCACCAACTTAAAGCGATCGAGATCGATGAAAACAACCCCCACACTCTGGGTGGCATTGGTGGGATGAGGTCCGCGTTGGACCTGATCCCGATGAGATTGCCCGGCTGGCAATCCCGTCAAGGGGTCAATTGTTCCGCCATTTCGTTGCCGCTGGTCCTCCATGATGTCTGCGAGTTTTTTCGACGCCCGCAACAAGAATTCGGTTGTCACCTTGGCAATCGCCTCGGTCGTTGCTCGCTGATCAGGACTCAACTCCCCGTCGCTCGTGAGATACAGGCAGAGCGCACCGATGCACTCCCCCGCTCTCCCCAAGGGAAAGGCGAAAACAGCGCCAAATCCATGGGCTTTTGCCAGCTCGTCAAAGTGGGGAAACCGTTTCTCGCCAAGGGACGGCACTCCCACAAACTTTCCTGTCGCCGTGGCCATCATCTCCGGTCCCTCATTGTTGACGACCTGCGCATGTTCCATCTTCATCACGTCGGGCGTCGAGGCCGCGACAAAACGCATGTGACTCCCCTGGAAGCTCACCGATATTCCGGCGCCCGCAATCTCCAGCGCCTCTGCGAGCGACGTCACAACGACATCAAGCAAGGGCTGGATCGGCAACTCGGTGAGAGCACGCACCATCACCTCAGGCTTGACCATTTCGCCCCCCAAGAACATAAGTACTATGAGTGGTACATTACGCGGCGAGTGGCGCTGGCGCAAGAGCGGACAGAGGGGGGGGTTACCCCTAGACTCACTATCGGTGTAGATACAATGTGTGTCGCACACAACAGAAGGACTCCCTCGTGACCCAATCCATCCCCCGCAGCCGAATTACGGTGTCGAACACCAGTAATCGGCGAGCATGGTGCACCCTTGCTGTCCTTCTGCTCGGAATGTTCATCGCCCTTCTCGATCAGACAATTGTCAACGTGGCTCTGCCCACCATCCGGACCAGCTTGAACGCCAGTGAATCAACACTCTCGTGGATCATTTCCGGTTATGCACTGGGACTGGGCCTCGCCCTCATTCCGGCTGGTCGCGTGGGCGACCGCATTGGCCACAAATGGGTCTTCATTGTCGGCCTCGTGCTCTTCACGATTGCCAGTGCGATGTGTGGAATAGCCCAAAATGACACTGAAATCGTGGTCTGGCGTGTGCTTCAAGGCGTCGCCGGCGGAATCTATATTCCTGCAGTCGGGTCCTTTATTCAGCTCCTGTTTGCTGGCCGCCAGCGCGGGAAGGCGTTTGCGATTCTCGGCACCGTCATTGGCGTCTCGTCGGCATTTGGAATCATCACGGGGGGACTCTTGATTCAGGCCTTCGGCAACGCTGATGGCTGGCGCTGGGTCTTCTTTGTGAATTTACCCGTCGGCATCGTGGCCGTTATTGCCGCCATCATCGTTTTGCCCAGCCACGAAAAGGGGCTTGACCGAAAGACTGGCCTCGATCTCTTTGGTGCTCTCATCCTCGCTGCCGCACTCGTGGCGATTCTGGTCCCTCTCATTCAAGGTCAGCAAGAAGGCTGGCCGCTGTGGACCTGGCTCCTGCTGATGGGCGGCGTGATTCTGATTGCCCTTTTTGGCCTGTGGGAATCGTCCGTGACCAAACGTGGCAAGAGCCCCCTTGTGCCCCTGAAGCTTTTTACTCACGCGAGCTTCACGCTGGGAACTATCCTCGCTCTGGTCTACTTCGCCGCATTTACGAGCATCTTTTTCACGTTGTCACTTTTATGGCAAGCGGGACTTGGGTTTACCGCTCTCGAATCTGGCTTCATGACGCTTCCCTTTGCGTTGGGAACTCTCTTTGCCTCCTCGCAAAGTCAGCGGGTCGTCGCCCGTCTGGGGAGGACTGCCCTCGTACTGGGCGCCGGCATGCTCGCCGTTTCCCTCAGCGCCACCTGGGCCATCTTCACATTCGTGCCCGCAACCGACCTCACGATGTGGATGCTTGCCGGCCCCCTGTTACTCGGCGGAATCGGCAACGGCTTCTTCTTGGCGCCGAATATTCAGTTCATTATCGCGTCAGTTGACGGCCAAGACGCCGGAGCAGCAAGCGGCGTGGTTAATACGATGCAACGCCTAGGAACTGCCATCGGAATTGCCATCATTGGCTCCATCCTGTTCGGCTCCCTCACCATTGCGGGCGCACCGCCCACAGCGGTGGACGTTGCCAACGGCTTCGCCCACAGCGCCTCCCTCTCTATGGGGATGAGCGCAATTCTGTCCTTCGCCGCCTTCGGCCTCGTCTTTGCACTCCCCCGCCGCGTTCAGCAGCATGGAGCACCGATCGCGCCCGTAAGCGAATGAGGGGATTTACCTCAGCGCTGACCCGACAATCGCGTCGACGTCAATCTCGACGAGCATGTCCGGCGCAGCGAGAGCACTGACTTCCACGGCGGTTGTCGCCGGACGAATCTCACCGAAAAACTCTCCGTGCACACGTCCAACGGCGTCGAAGTCCGCTATGTCTTTGAGGTAAATGCGGGTGCGCACGACATCCGCGAACGTAGCGCCAGCCTGCTCCAAGGCCGCTGCGAGACGCACAAAAATTTCGCGGGTCTGCAGTGCGGCATCCGACCCACCAATGGCGCCATCGGGCGCACCCGAGGTCGTCCCGGCGATAAACACAAAGGCACCAGCGCGAACGGCGCGTGAATAGCCAACGATCGGCTCATAGACAGAACCAGAGGAAATAAGAGTACGTTCAAAAGTCATGCAATAAGCCTAGGGCCGGCGTTCACCAACCGGACACGCGGGCTCTTCACAGTCACACTGAAATCGATTCTTATTCTACGATTGGGGGCGGAGGAAATACACCATGGACACTGTCGTCATCAACTTATGGATTCTTGTGGGAATCTGCGCGCTCACCTGGATCCTGTCACTCATCACCAATGACACTTCGTGGGTCGACCGCATCTGGTCCATCATTCCAGCCGTCTACGTGTGGGTCTTTGCCGCGGGTGCGTCGTTGGCAAACCCCATCCTGAATGTCATGGCCGTGCTGGTGACACTGTGGGCCGCTCGCCTCACCTTCAACTTTGCGCGAAAGGGCGGCTATGCCCCCGGAGGCGAGGACTACCGCTGGGAAGTGTTGCGCGCCCGCATGTCCCCAGGGCAGTACCAGGTCTTCAACCTTTTCTTCATCGTGATTTATCAGAACATCATCTTGTTTCTCATTACGTTGCCCGCCTACACCGTCTTGGTTTCGGGCGCGACAACTTTCGGTCCCCTTGAGATTGTGTTGACGGTGGCGTTCCTCGGGCTCCTGATTCTCGAGACGACCGCTGATCAGCAGCAGTGGAACTTCTACACGCACAAGTACGCGGAAATTGCGGCCGGGCGCGAACCCCAGGCGCGTTTCCTCACGACAGGCCTTTTCAAGTTTTCCCGCCATCCCAACTTCTTTGCTGAACAATCGCAGTGGTGGGTTCTCTTTCTTTTTGGTGCGGCGGCCGCCGGCTCAATCTGGCAAGTGTCCGTTGTGGGAGCCGTGCTCTTGAGTATTTTATTCGTGGGCTCTACCCGGTTCACGGAGGAAATTTCGCGCTCCAAATACCCGGAGTATGCCGACTACCAGCACCGCACTAGTCCCGTCATTCCGTGGTTTCCACGGCGGTTGACGGCAGTAAGCGCCCACCCGGATGCCGTCGCCTAAAATAGTTAGCGGAGTACGTCGAACGTAGACCTTCCTAACCCTGTGTCACCCAAGACGAAGAACTGAACGGTCGGTCGCCATGCTCATCTCTCACACGCATAAGTTCATCTTCATCAAGTCCACGAAGACGGCCGGCACATCGACGGAGGTCTACTTTGAGCAATTCTGTCGTCCCCCTGTTGACCTGCCAGAGGACTGGGCCCTGTGGCACTCAAATCCCGAGAACCAGGTTACGGATTTCGGTGTTGTGGCGGCCCGTGGTGCTGGAATTGACACGTCAGATTTCTTCAATCACATGACTCCCTCCCAGCTCGTGGCCATCGTTGGACACGAGCTCTGGGAGCAGTACTTTACGTTCATCAACGTTCGAAATCCTTGGGATAAGGCTGTGTCACGCTTCTTCCATTCGCCCGACTGGGACGACATCAAGGATGATGCCCCGTCGCAAAGTGCGGTCAAAGATGCCTTCAATTCTTTTGTCATCAACCGCAAGATGCCACAGATTGAACAGTCTGTGCTGAGCCAAGACCTGCCCTTCGACGACTTCATTCGTTATGAAAACTTAGAGAATGACATCGCGAGAATCATGGACAGCCTCAAACTGACATGCGACAGAGAGATACCCCGTTTGAAAACGCACACGCGCTCATCCGAGTGGGGTGACTACCGCGCCCTCTACGGAGCGGATGCAAAACAACACGTTGCCGAAACCTACAGTGACTGGATCGAACGCTTTCGTTACACTTTCTAGGCGCAGACCGGCCCTGAGCCCCTTACTCGCTTCCCACTCCTAGGGAACAAGGACGGCTCGCCCGCGCACGTCACCGGCGTGTAAACGTTCATAGACTGCTGGCCCGTCTTCAAGACGGTACTCCTCGAACTCGGCGGAAATTTTCCCCGCCTTCGCGAGGGCAATAATCTCTACCAGCTCGGGGAGTGATCCCCAGTGCGGGGTTCGGACCGTTACGTCGTAGGCCGTGGCACCAAAGCCAACAGGGAGCATTCCACCCCCGAGACCAATGATGTGAAGGTCACCGTCTGGGCCCAGAAGTTTTGCGCCCAACTCGACCGTGGATTGCGTCCCCACGAAGTCAAACACCGCGTTTGCACCGATGCCGCCGGTCATTATGCGTATTTCCTCGGCGGCCTGATCGTCAATGATCAGGGCACGATCCGCTCCCCGTTCACGCGCAAAGAGAAGCTTCTCCTCTCGGATATCGAGGGCAACGATGGTTGTGGCCGTCAACACCCGCAGAAGGGGGATGGCGAGGTGGCCGAGGCCCCCGACGCCAATGATGACGGCAGTAGATCCCGCACCGAGCTTCGAAAGGGAGTTCTTAATAGCGTGGTACGGCGTAAGTCCCGCATCGGTGAGAGCTACATTCTCGACGGGATCAAGGGAGCCCAGCGCTACGAGGTGCCGGGGATGATGGATAAGGATAAATTCAGCCATGGCACCGGGGGCACCAATTCCTGGCGTTTTGATTCCCTGATCCTTCGCGAAGGGGCACAACATTTCATTTCCGTGTTGGCAGTAAGAACAGGAGCCGCAGCCCCACGGCCCATAAATTGCGACGGCATCCCCGAGAGTAAATTCTGTGACGCCCGCTCCCAATTCATGAACAATCCCGGCACCCTCGTGTCCCAGCGTCATCGGAGTTTTCCATCCCCGGGCATCGAATATCTCCCGGGAGCGGCTCATCAAGAAAGCATCGGAATGACACACCCCGGCAGCGGAAACCTTCACGACCACTTGACCCGGTCCAGCGTGCGGCTTGGGGACCATCATGATTCTGGGGGCTTCTCCCACGGTGACATATTGGAGTGCCCTCATCAGCTCGACCATAATTGCCCCTAATGCATCAGTTTGTTTTTCCTAAAAACAATAGTGCCTACCCTACGGGCTGACGGCCAACACAAGGAAGGCGCCGAACAGCGCCAGGTGAACTCCGCCTTGAAGGACGGTCGCTCTGCCCGGGACCACGGTCAACGTGCTCACGATGAGTGTGATGGCCAGCAAGACAATTTCCTTACCGCCGAGGCCGAGAGCAACATTGAACCCGAAGACCAGCGAGAGCACGGCAATAACCGGGATCGTGAGGCCGATGCTAGCCATCGCGGAACCGTAGGCCAGGTTGAGACTTTTTTGCGTGCGCCCGGCGTACGCCGCACGAATAGCGGATACCGACTCCGGTGCCAAAACGAGGAGTGCAATGCTCACAGCGACAACGACCTGGGGCAACCCTAAGTCTCTGACACCGGATTCAATGAGGGGGCTTGTGACCTTTGCCAGCCCAACGACCCCCACGAGGGACAGACTCAACAATCCCAGGCTGATGAGAGCAGTGCGGTTCGAGGGGGGCGTGGCATGGGTCTTCTTGGGAGTCTCCGTTTTTGGAAGTGCCGGAGGCAAGAAGAAGTCACGGTGGCGATACGTTTGGACAAATACAAAAAGCAAATACAATCCCAGGGAAGCGACGGCCGCATAGGTCAATTGCGTCGCCGAGAAGGTTGGCCCAGCGGTACTGGTGGTAAAGGAGGGCAACACCAAGCTGAGGGTTGCGATGACGCCGATTGTGGCAAGGGCTCCCCCCACGCCTTCACTCTTGAATGTCGCCACCCTCTTGCGCAGGGCCTTAATCACTATTGCAATGCCGACAATTCCGTTACACGTAATCATGACGGCGGAGAAAACCGTGTCGCGAGCCAGCTCACTCGAGCTGTCCGGTGACGACAACATCAGGGTGACAATCATGCCGACTTCAATGATGGTCACGGCCAAGGCAAGAATCAACGAACCGAACGGCTCCCCCACACGATGAGCAACGACTTCTGCGTGATGAACGGCCGCAATGACGGATACCGCCAAAACTACCCCGAGCAGCCCCAGGAGCATGTCCGGAAGCGTGCGCCCCCACGACAGCGCTAGAGCAACGAGGGCGACAACTGGTGTAGCCAGAAAACCCTTATTGATGAGGCGCTGGGAGGTTTTAGTCATGTCCTCAGTCTCGCTGGTCTTGCTGGATGCATTGGACTGAATTCCCAGTTCCAGCGCCCGCATATGTGCAAAGGGAGAACAGCCTACGCGCGCTGAACCTTACTGAGAGTGATTGCCTGACGCACGGCCCATCGGGCCCGTTTGCGATCTCCGCTGGCGTCATAGGCCAGGCCAAGGCGCATCCATGCCCGCCAGCTTTCTGGCTCGGCTTCTACCGCCGCAGCGAACAGCGGGAACTCCTCATCAGCTGCCTCGCGGACCGTGCGACCACTGGGGCGGTGGGGCAGAGTGTCCTCTGGGAGGCCGCCTTCTGCTTCCAGCCGCTTGATGAGAGCGCCGCTCCGAATGCCAAAGGACAGCTCTCGAATCAAAGCCCAAACCCCGATGACAGGCAGAATGACAAGGGCCACTCCCATGGTGATGACAATCCCATTGCCAGATGACATCATGACAAAGGCTTGGTATCCCGCGACCCACATGTACAGCACGAGGAGAACGGCCATGAAAACCGAACCGGCAATGGCTCTATTCACGCCGAGTCCCCTTGATGTTGATGACCCGATCCAAGCCAACAAGCTTGCCCTTTAGGTCGGGGAGCGCCCGAAGCGCTGCCATGATGCCCGCTTCATAGGAACGATCAGACAGGGTCGTGTGCGTAATCGTCACCGTCTCCCCCTCGCCGCCAAAAATGACATCTTGCTTGGCAACAACACCCTCCATCCGCAAGCTGTGCACGGGTACACCGCCCACCAGTTGCCCGCGGGCGCGCTGATCGGCGTGCGGGGCAGGGACATCGGCGTCGCGCGCTTTTGCGATGCGCTCAGCCGTGCTGACGGCGGTGCCAGACGGAGAATCAACCTTATGAACACCGTGGGCTTCGATGATCTCTATGGAATCAAAATGCCGCGCCGCCAGCGTTGCGAGGTAACTAGCCACTGCAGAGCCGAGCGAGAAATTAGAAATGAAAATGACGCCCACCTCTGGATGCGCGGCAATGAGTGGCTCGACCGATGTGATTCGTTCGGCAGACCACCCCGAAGTGCCAATCAAGATGCTCTTCTCGTTGGCCAGAGCCAACTCGAGCACCTTGCGGCTTATAGACGGCAGAGAGACATCAACGATGACATCGGCTGCAAGGGCCTCGCTCAGATCACTGGAAGAGCCTAAAGCCGCGACAACATGAAAGTCGGCGGACTCGGAAATGAGACGGCAGACGAGGCTACCCAATTTGCCGGATGCGCCGACGACGGCCACTGAAATACTCACGTTGCAAGCCTATCGGCGAGGCGGTGTGGTTTTTCTAGATTCCGTAGGCCTCAGGAAGACCCGTGCGCAGTTCAACGGGAAGGTGGCCCAAGTCATTGTGCGCCACGAGAGCCCACGGCCGACCGGGGCGTTGCTGAATGACAGTGAGGCCACAGTGCGCTTGGTTGAGAGTGACCCATTTCCAATCTGGTGCCCCTAAGACTTCACGCACGAACCACGAAATAACGTTGTTGTGCGTCACGAGAAGATCGGTGTGACCTTGGCGGCCCGGTGCCAAAAACTCGGCAACCGCATCGGATAATTGAGCGCCTCCGGCTTCGACCTCAGCTTCCGTCACCGACCCAAAATAGGGATCAAAAACGGAAGGAACCTCGTCAGTTTTTCCGGAGGGGACGCAGTCCATCAAGAGCGCCGAAGGCTCCGCCGAAAGTGATGGCAGACGCTCTCCCAAGACACGAACGGTTTCCCAAGCACGCTCAAGAGGGGAGTGCCAGGCATTCGTGATGTGAAGTCCGCTCAGACGATCGCCCAACGCGATGGCTTGCCGCACCCCGCGCGGAGACAACGGGCCATCAATTACGCCGTGCTCAGCGTCCAGCTGTTCACCGTGACGAACCAAAATAATGTTATGCGCCATGCGCTTTATCCCCGACCAACGATGCGCGACAGCGCGGCGGAATCTGCTTGACCAACCGACACCAACGAGAGTTGCCCTCGAGCGAGCTCGATTGCGAGTGCCTGGACTTCTTCAATCGTCACTTTTTCAAGAAGCTCCAGCGAAGCGTCGTAGTCGTAGAACTCGCCGGAACCGATCTCACTGCGCCCAAGGCGAGACATGCGTGTGTCTGTGTCTTCCAAGGCGAGCGCGGAGGAGCCCGCAAGCTGCCCCTTGGCACGACTCAGTTCGATGGGAGTGACTCCGTCATCGGCCAGTTTGTAAAACTCAGCCAACATCAGCTCGGCAACATCAACGGCTTTCGAGGGAGATGCCCCGGCGTAAAGGCCAAAGACTCCGGCATCGGAGAAGGATGCTCCGAACGAAAACACAGAGTAGGCCAAGCCGCGTTTTTCGCGGATTTCCTGGAAAAGGCGGCTCGACATTCCTCCGCCCAAAATGGAGTTGAGGACGGATTGCACCACTCGTCGGTCGTCGCTGGAGACGATGCCCGGCACCCCCATCATGATGTTGGCTTGTTCAATGGGCCGCTCAACAACCGTGAGCGCTTGTCCCTGACGAATTTCAGCGGGTGCGGTCAGGCGCCGCGAAACAGGGGACGCACTCACGGTGAGGTCCCACCCGGCGGCTTCGAGGCCTTTCACGACCTGGAGGACAAAGTCCTCATGGTCGATGGAGCCAGCGGCGGTGACCACTAAGTCATTGGGACGATAATTTGCCCGATAGTGAGACACCACGGCGTCACGGGTTGCCCCGCGAATCGTTTCCGGACTGCCGCCAATGGGGCGGCCCAGAGGGTGCTCCCCTAAGACGGCCTCGAAGAAACGTTCCTGAGCAACATCGGCCGGGTCGTCCTCCGCCATCGCGATTTCTTCAAGAATCACATCGCGTTCGGTCTCAAACTCGTCAGCATCTATCAGGCTCGACGTGAGCATGTCACCCATGACATCAATCGCCATGCTGAGATCGTTGTCGCGAATCTTGGCGTAGTAGCAGGTGTATTCCTTGGCCGTGACAGCGTTGTGTTCTCCCCCGACAGAGTCGAAGGATGTCGCAATGTCAAAAGCAGTTCGCGTGGGAGTTCCTTTAAAGAGGAGATGCTCCAAGAAGTGTGTCGATCCCAAACTCGCGGGATGGGCAAGGGTTGACCCGTGGGACGCCTCGGCCCCGATCTCATCACGAGAGCCCACCGCAACCCAATAGCCCAGCGTGACGCTTCTGGCCCCGGGAACGCGTTCGCTCAGGATCCGCACTCCGCAGGGTAAAACGGTGCGACGGACAAGGGAATCACCGGTGGCTACAAAACTGAGCTCGGGCTGATCAAGGGGGAAAGAAATGACAGAATTCATACGGTTGCCAAGCCTAGGCCACACCGGTGACAAATGGGTGACAGGTTACTTTTTAGGTGAGATTGTTCGGGCTCGGTGCCCCTCACCGGACGCCCGATTCAGTTCCAATAGTTGCTCAGACGAAAGAACAATCGAAGGGGCCTTCATGAGAGCGTCAAGCTCTCGAATTGATTCCGGCCCCATCGACGCAATGCTGACAGAAGGCTGAGCCAAGACCCAGGCCAAGGCGATTGCCGATATCTCGACGTCGTGGGCCAGGGCGATTTTATCGAGAACCCGCAAAACATGAGTGCCATGGCGTCCCAGATGGCCTGATGCTCGGCGCGCACGAATGTCGTTGGGGTTGAAGGAACGAATGTTGCGGTGGCGCCCAAGGAATCCGTTGGCCAACGTGAAATAGGGCATGATTGCCATCATTTGGGCTTCAGTCATCTTGGCCAGATCTCCCTCCACAATGTCCCGTTGCATGAGCGAGTATTCCAGCGTCACAGCCTCGAAGGTCGGCAAACCTGCCGTGGAGGCAATCCGCGCTTCGAGGAGGCGGTGGGCCGTGTAATTGGAGGCCCCCAAGTAGCGCACTTTGCCTTCCTGAATAAGATCACCGGCGGCGGCGAGGCTCTCCTCGATTGGCACGGACTCATCGTCGGAGTGAAAGTAGAGAAGATCGATGTGGTCGGTCTGCAGTCGTTCGAGGCTCGCCTCAACGGCGCCACGAATCGTGCGGGGCTTTAACCCCAGAAAGTTCGGATTCCTGCCGATTTTTGTCGAGAGAAGAATCCGATCACGAATCGCGCGCTGTCGCATCCAGTTCCCAATAATCTGCTCACTCATTCCCGAGGAGTAGGAGTCGGCGGTGTCGACAAACGTCCCGCCGAGTTCGAGAAAACGATCGAGCAAGTCTGTGGATCGCCCGCTGGGGAGCGTCCAACCAAAGACAGCGGCACCGAGAGATAACGGATACCCCGATAGGGCAGACTGGCCCACTCTGCGATCGACGCCTGAGACGGAATCCACGGATGCCACAGACGCCCCGGATGTCACCGACCCCACAGCAAATCCCTGCCCCTCGTGAGGCCCCGTTTGGTGTGGTTCAGTCATCGTAATTGAGAGAATAGGGCATAAAAGTCACGGGCTTGTTTCTTGTTTCCGAGAAAGCTTCGTGTGCGTCTTAATGTGACAAAAACGTGTCAATATTGTCACCAAAAGTGGGTGAAGTCGTACCCCAAATGGAATTAGAACTGGCTAGACGCTCGGAACAAGAGAATCGGCCGCGACCGCCGCCGCCACAAGTTCCAGGGCACGAATGCGGTCGGGAGTTGTCGAAAGAGCATCGTGGGAGTGGCCGGAGGCGACCGGGCTCACCATCACCTCGGAAACACCATAACGAGCCGCCATCTCGCGAAGGCGAACCGCCGCACCGGCTGGCTCATCGATAATCCACTTTCCTGCCATGCCCGCCATGATGTCTTCTTGAACCGGAGTCATGACGGTGTCCGCGGCCTCTTCAACGGTACTGAGAGCGGAGAGCTGCTGCCCGGTGTGCATGCGGGCCATCTGCTGCAATTGCGGCAGTGCGAGCGCATAGGCCTCCTCGCGGGTGTCCGCCACTGAGATGTTGATCGTGAGCAGGGTGCGCGGAGCCTTCAGGTTCTCGGACGGCACGAAGGTGTTGCGGTAAATATCCAGCGCATCACTCGTATTGCCTTGCGAGAAGTGATTGGCAAAAACGTAGGGCATGCCGCGAAGGGCGGCGAGGTTTGCGGAGTACTGGCTCGAGCCCAAGAGCCAGACCATCGGAGCGGATGTGGCCGCGGGGGTTGCCCGGACATCGTAATTTCTACCCGAGCTCAGCGTGAAGGAGGCGCCCTCAGGATCGAGCAGTGCCTCGATGTCAGCAATGTTGCGCGCAAAGGCATCCACGTCGCTTACAGCGCCGCTGGAGCGCAATAGGGCCGTGATGACGGGGTCGCTTCCGGGGGCACGGCCAAGACCAACGTCAATGCGACCGGGGAACGATGCTTCAAGAATTCCAAACTGCTCGGCGATCACCAGCGGAGAGTGGTTGGGAAGCATGACTCCCCCGCTTCCGACGCGGATGCGCTTCGTTTGGGCGGCAATGATGCCCACCATGACGGGGGGATTCGTGGACGCGACGGAGGGCATGTTGTGGTGCTCGGCAATCCAGTAACGCTCGAACCCCAGTTCATCCGCCCGCTGGGCCACGGCCAGCGACGCGGCAAAGGCGTTTGCCGAACTCTGACCGGTGCGAACGGGAATGAGGTCAAGGACCGAAAGGGTGAGTGCGGAAGGGCTGAGCGTTGAAGAAGTCATCACAGTCCTTAACCCTGCCATGCCTGGATCTATTCCACGACGACGGTTAACGAAACGGATGCCCGCCCTCCGCAAGGAGAACAGGCATCCGTTATGACGTTAGGAGCCGTAAGGCTCAGAACGGTTGGTTATTACGCGTCTTCGCCTTCAGCGTCGTCAGCGGCAGCCGCTGCGTCGCCCTCGAGAACGGGAGCAAGCGAAAGCTTTCCACGGTCATCGATCTTGGTGATTTCAACGAGAACCTTCTGGCCAACGGAGAGCACGTCTTCGACGTTCTCAACACGCTTGCCATCGGCGAGCTTGCGCACCTCAGAG
>Ga0114978_10001820_pt1 | contig 17908 bp, 24 predicted proteins | sample S_140212_EF_Meta_FD_87027 | JGI IMG/M metagenome (GOLD analysis project Ga0114978, IMG submission 87027) | Freshwater microbial communities from Lake Simoncouche, Canada to study carbon cycling - S_140212_EF_MetaG | ecosystem: Environmental > Aquatic > Freshwater > Lake | place: Lake... | reverse complement strand
TTGTATATACCCTACCCCATATAATTTTATTCAATGTCATATTTATGTCATTGTTATGTCATGTTATGTCATTGTTATGTCATATCAATGTCATTTAAATGTATGTGGCTTATAGGGTATAATAATGGCGAGTTGGTCAGTTAACAATCTTGGTTGGGCTTTACGTGTTAAGCCCGAAGGAAAGGGTTTGCTACAGACCAAGTTAGATATACATAATCCTTCTAAGAGTTTTGAAGAGCTTGAAGAGAAAACCGGATTGAAGTGTCCCGATGATAGAAAGAAGGAGCTTATAGATGGTTTGAATAGTGAATCATCGTCTAGTACACCATCTTGGCTGGAAGGTATAAAGATCCCAGATTGGTATCACAATGCGAGTAAGTCAGATGTTATGAATGCACTCAACTTGGGCTGTAAGGGCGTTTGTATGGTAGAGAAGATGAGTGAAAAAGAGGTTGTTGATCAACTCAAGCTTCAGTCACAACAGGAATGCGATCGTGTTAAGATAGAGGCACAACAGGAACGTGAGAAGTATATATGTGAGCTTGAAAATCTAAAGGTTAGTACTTCAAAGACACTGGCAGAGGAGAAGGAACGATTTATCAAACAACTGGCTCAGAGGGAAAAGGAGGCGGCGTACGCCATCGATGTTCAGAGACAGATAGCAGCCGCCAACTTGAGTGCTTCTGGACAAGATGCTAAGATTGAGAAGCGCGATCGTGAGTGGGCTGAACAACGCGAACGTGATTCACAGTCTTGGCAAGCACAGCAGAATGCACTCAATCAAACTATAGAACTTCTTAATAAACAACTAACTAAGGCAGAGACCGATTTGACGCAAACTCGGGAAAAACTTGAAGTGAAGAACAAAAACGATGCTCTAATGAATATAAACGTTCATAAGGGGAATGTTGGTGAAGATATGTTAAATATGTGGTTAAGGAGGGCATTTCTTGGTGCTGAGATCATAAAATCTCCAAGGGTTTCTGGTAAAGTAACCGGACAAATGGACACACATTTGATTTGGAACAACATAAAGATCATGTTTGATGCGAAGAACCACGACGGAGTTGATAAGGATGGTCATAATGCATGTTTACCCAATAAAGATCTCGTTAAGTTTCGCGAAAACCTCCGTGATAGCACTGATTGTAATATTGGTATCTTATTCTGCCTACACACATACAAGCACCCTTACAAGTTCTGGGTTGAAACAAACATAACTGAGGAGAACAAGCTTGAAATCTATTTTAACAAGGTTATGGAATCTGGAGATCCAGTAGAAAAATTACAACTTGTAGCAGGTGCATTGATTGTGTCGTGGTCAGAAGTCTTGAAGCGTTTTCAAGAGATGAACAAAACCATTACTAGCGATGAGTCTAAGAAATGGAATGATAGTGCAATTCTTATTTTTAGAAGCAATTGGACCATAATTTCTAAGTTGAAAAAGAGCTGGGAATTGCGCAGCAATGCGATCAAAGAAAAGATTGGTGAATTTGACGTAGAAATTGATACAGTAGTTTCTGATATGAAGAGAGATATCAAGACTCTTAACATAGATATCCAAGAAGATATCCCACTAGCAATACCAACCACTCCTGCAAAGAAGTCAAACGCAAAGAAAGGAAAGTCTGAGTCAAGCACCTAAAGGGTTTCTTCATCTAATCACAAATGCTTAAGTTATTATTGGCCTCAACTGTCGCGCTTCGCAACTGTGGATCGCAGACAGATCAAGCTACCATTACGGGGTTGGGTTTTGCACCTCAAAGTCCTAAGTCAGGTGATCTGACAGAACTTTGGGTTGCGTATGATTTGAAAACACCTATTGCAGGTGGGACTGCTACGTATTCGTATTCATTTAATGGAATACCATTCTCACCTACAGTTGAGGATCTCTGTACACAGACATCTTGCCCCAAAGAGATTGGAGTATATAACGAGACAAGTACATCTGAGTTTCCATCTGTTTCGGGAAAGATCGTGACAACAATCAAGTGGGCTAACCAGGATAATCTACCTGTTTGGTGTACTGAGTTAACGTTCAAGGTTTAGTGCAGCCCAGCTCACTGGAAAGACCTTGATCAACTCTTGTGCTACCTTTTGTGCAACCTCCCTGATTTCCTTCTGTGCATCAGGTCCCATACGAAGGTGGCAGAGGCGGGCATACGCAGCAATAGACCCTGTCTCAATGAACTCTGTCATCATATTCTGAGGGAGAACCATTCGTGCCTGCTCAGGAGGAATGTTGTTCTGTAACATGATCTTGTAAGAAGTAACTGCGTTCCTACATTGAGACATCATGAACTCCCCAAACTGATCGTTCTGTACGTGAACATCGTCGTTACTACCTTGCTTCTTGTTGGGAGCACGAGTCCTGAACTCTGGGATATGAAAGGTAGGCTCATCATCTACATAACGACGACTGACTTCATTCCTAGCAAAGCCAATAGTGTGACGAAACCATTCACGTGCCATCCAAATCGGCATCTTCAAGCGAAAACGAGCTTGAGGATGGAAGAAGGGTGATGTGTGCTCATGGTCTGCAAGATACTTGATAAGCTTTGCGTCCTTGTCACTGAACTCATCTACGTGCTTCCCAAGTGATACACGGGCTGCATTTACAACAGTAAGGTCATTGCCAAATGACTCAAGAAGGACTACACTACACGCTTCAAACATATTCTTTGTTATCATGCAATTTGTAAACTAAAAAATGGAAAGAGTTTCGGTAGTTTGAATAATGTTCAAAATGAATTCCCCAAAGGTCGCAGACGCAATGAAGAAGGACATTGAGTATATCAGGACAATCAAGTTTCCACTTGGAGCGGCACAAGATGCGTTTGAAACTACCATGCCTTACGACGATCCGTGTCGTTATGCATGGAAGAAGTATTTCCAGGTCTCAGCATGGGATAAGAAAGAGAGATATATTGCGGTTGGCGATCTGATGTATGTATTTCTGAAAGTTGTCCACGGGACAGATTTCGCAGACTTGAAGATTGAACGGTTTATTGGATTTCTCTGCGGATTTCGTCTTGGACAATATGAGTCTATCTGCGAACTTCTCTACAACATTAAAGATATGATTGGGACTTCTCCTTCGATTGAGGGAGCAACCATTACGATAACTTAGTCTTAACATATGCGCGGTTCACACCGGACACCTCTGCAAGCAAATGAAACAGGATACCAGCAACAAAAAGAGTAGGCCACTTAGAAAGACCTAGTTTTTCGGTTACCCAATACACCGGAAGGAAAAAGAGACCAACTAAGAGAGCTTCAAGAAGAACGTTCATTTATAAAATGGAACTGTTTTTATCCTGGACGGTGAAATGTATCCAAAATGAACGTTTCCCAAGCAGCAAATGACGCGAAGAATACACTTGACCTCCTTGACATGACTGTGAATGTTGTTACCTCAGCAGAGGAGCCCAAGTGGGTAGTTACATTCAAACAGACAGATGAAATCTATCTAGTGGCAGAGATCATCATTGACAACGGTGGTGTTGTGGCTTCTGTTCTTGATTTCCAAGGTATGGATCACAAGATGAAAAGTAAGATCATGGATGTCCTACTGCAGTATATTGATGTTTAAATCTTCTGAACCTTCTCCTTCTCAATCTTTAGCAATGTAATAGGTTTGTATACGTAACCACAATTGTGAACCTCGGTCGTCCGACATTTCACACAGAATACTTTTTCAGTTGAGCAAGGGCACTTGAACTCGAGGTGAGTCTTCTTCTTGCAATGGGCGCACTTCATTGAGAGTACTTCCTTAGATAAAATCACTTCTGTTTTTTAATGAAGAGGGTCACCTTCACAGTGGTTGTTGATTCTGATGTCAACTATTCTTTACCAAAGTTTACAGAAGAGGTGCAGATGTACTTAGCAGACCCACATGGTTGGGAGTCTAAGGGATACGATTTTGTCATGGTGGACAAGAACCCTGATGTGGTTATCCACTTGTCTTCGCCGGCGGGACTTAGGAAACAGGGATGCAACCCAAAACTTAATTGTGCAGAACTGGGAACCGGTAACCATTGGGGGCATAACTTACTTGTGAACGCATTACTCTGGACGCATGGTGCACCCAAGAGTAAATTGGAGTTGGAAGATTACAGACAGTACATTATATCGCATGAAATCGGGCATATCCTTGGTCGTGACCACGAAGCATGCCCTGGTACCGGTCATCGTGCGCCGGTAATGTTGCAACAGACACTCGGCCTTCACGGGTGCTCTCCGAATACAAACGTGTAGTTGGTTCTTGTTTTCGGTAGATTGGTTTTGATTGTGAGAGTAAGAATAGCAAGAGCAGAATACCTGCGACAACTAAGTACATTATACTTAATGTGTTAGTTGGTGTTAGTTGCTGTATGCGAGGCCACCCATGCCAGACATTACACGGAAGATGTTGTAGTTGACAGCGTAAATGCGGAAGTTGAACGGTGTGCTCTTCGTCGGCTTTCCGAAACCGGTCGTCGCGATGCTGTCAAACACAAGGGTTGTCGTATCGATGCGGGAGAAGTTGCAGGTGCCAGACGGCTGGTGCTCCTCGGGCTGGAGAGCAAAGGAATAGACGTTAATTGGGTTAACGTGAGGAGTGTATTGAAGGTTAGGGAGTGTGAACGTGATTGTAGTTCCGGCAGACACGTTTACTCCGGTTAACAGAGTCGGCTCGCTGAGCTGGTAAGTTCCAGCGCGTCCGCTACCGCTTCCGTACGCAGAGATGATCGTGCCAGGTGAAAACACGTTTGCAGTATCAGATGTGACAATACAACCTTCATTGATATACTGCAGAGCTGCCGGTGCAGTTCCGCCAAACACTGCACTGGTTCCGATAGTAAGAATGTCACCAGTCACTGTAACGAGGGTAGCAGTGACTGTCTGAGCTGCCGGTGCGCTAGCCTGGGCGCGCATAGGCCAGAATGCACCTCCAGTGTGGTGTTGGTAGGGCTGAACACGCCAGAAGTAGTCACCATAACGCTCATCAAAGCGATCCTGTCCGTTGATCTGAAGGCGGCAGCGGTTAACGATGTCGTCGTAGCTGAAGGGTTGAGTGAATCCAATATTCTTTGTAAGGTCTGACCCACAATCCGTCTTGCGAGCATCCTGGAAGACCCACACCAACTCCTTGACAGGGTGGTTGAGCGTCAGGTCAATGCGCGCCGATGCCGTCGTGAGTGTCTGCTGGAGACCAAACTGGAGCTGGTCAATCAGGTACTCGTGCGACTGCTGAGCGAACCTACGACGCTCCTCAACATCCAGGTAGACATAGTCAATGTAGAGGGCCATGTCCTTGATCTGCGGAAGCTTTGCGGCCTGTCCAGGAATGGTCGTACCTCCAGTCGAGGAGATTGAGCCAACAAGATCCGTTGCGGGAGAAAGAGTGACGTTGATACGCACCTCGTGGTACTGAAGGGCGATGAGGGGCAGAGCCAGTCCCGGGTTGCGACAGAACCAGAACTGCAGTGGGATATAAAGAATCGCCGGGCGGCCTCCGCAAGACACTGCAGTGGTCTCGGTACCACCCAGGTATCCACCTAACATGCTATCCAGTTTGACGGAGTTATCAAAGTTTGAGGTGAGGTTCTCCCAGAGGAAGAGCCACTCGCCATAATGAGTATCCATGATCTGACCACCGATCTCAACCTCAATCTTCTTGAGCAGCTGGTAGCCAAGACGACGCTCGTATGCAGGTGTCCACCTCACGTCAACTGCCTGTGTGTCAGGGAGCTGAACCTCAAGGTACGTCTTGTACATCAGGTCGGCGTTGCGGTTCACAACGGCCACGACGCGCTGTCCGTACTGAGGCGCACCAGTGAAGTTGACACGGAAGGCCTCCATTGCGAAGTTCGTGTGACGCTTGTAGAGCACCTTCCAGAAGGTAATGTGGGGATTTCCCGAAATGTAGGCATCCTGAGCACCATATGCGACGAGCTGAAGAAGACCACCGCCCATTATGTTTATTCTCTGCGAGGATATATTCTTCTGTGTTTGACACAATGGCTAGGCGACTCAATCAAACACAAAGATTTTGCAAATGTATTAAACGGGTTAGGAAGACGTTCAAAAATGAAAAAGGACCGATTGCGGTTTGTGTGAAGTCTGTTTTATGGACACGGGGTAGGACACTGAAGCGGTTCAACTGTGGAAGGAAGGGACGAGTGATTACTCAGAATAGGTTGAGAAAGTAACATGGCGATCTTCTAAGGCCTTCTTGGCAGCCAGCTGTTCTGCCTTCTTGCGAGTGGTTCCTTCTCCATATGCATCCATTGATGTCTGACCAAGGAAGATGGCGACACGAATGCGACCATCGTCAGTAGAATCTAACATTGTGTAGGTCGGCGTACACTTCATCTCTCGCTGGCAGTACTTTTGCAAGACGTCCTTGTAGTTCGTAACTGTGGTGACAAGCTCCTCTACATCAAGGTATTGCTCGATGACAGTTGTAACAAATGTGTAGACAATGTTGAATCTGTTTCCACAATCTGTCCAGAGTGCACCAATAAAGGCTTCAAAGATATCACCAAGCTTCTTAATGTTCCCTCGTCCGTTGATAGCAGCAGAATCTTCATTATGACGAGAGATGACGTAGAACTGATCTAGACCGATCTTTTGGGACAACCGTCCAATCCGATCGTTATTAACAAGTTCTTTGCGTGCGTCAGTAAGGAATCCCTGCTTCTTCTCAGGGTACTTCTTTCGCAAATAAGTAGCTACACAGACACCCAACACCGAGTCGCCTTCAAACTCTAGACATTCATAGGACTCATCTTGCAGAGGAAGAACGCCAGATGGACAGGGAGCGAGAGCTGCCGGCTTTCCATCGGGTGTTGTGTATTCACTTCGCCGAACATAGGTTGTGTGGACCATTGCTGTCTGAAAGATCCTAGGATTGGAAACTCGGTAATGTGGCAATCCGAACCTATGTAGGATTCTATGAATATCCTGTTCCTTAAATGCTCGGTTTCGAGTATTATAAGGAGAATACGTGTCCATTGATTTATGGTTTGTTTGGCTATCTTTTATCCGTTTTTCTACACAATGGGACAAGCACAGTCAATGGCGTACTCAGAAGTAGCCGATCCACTGCCGCTAGAACCAAGTAAGATCGTTGAGTTATCTACAATTCGCTATAACAAGCCGTGGAGGAAGGATATGGCAATAGGTCTTGTCTTCTTCAACCCTGCAAAATCCAAGCGTATGTTGATGAACTACTTCTATACGATTGAAAAATTGAAACTAGCAAAGATCCCATATTATACTCTTGAATTGGTGTTTGATAAACAGGAACAAGAAATCAAGGATGCCTTCCACGTCTACGGTGGATCTCACATGTTTCACAAGGAGAACTTGTGTGCACTCCTTGAATCTAAAATTCCTTGGTGGTATTCCAAGGTTCTTTTCTTAGATGCAGATGTGATCTTTGGCAATGTTGATTGGTACGATCAAGTATCATCGGCTCTCAACGACCATGATGTTGTTCAACCATTTGCATCTGCAGTATGGTTGGATATCACCTATACAAAGATCGTCCAAGAACGAGCTTCAGTTCTCTATATGGATAAAGCAAAAACCTTTGATCATAAATTTCATCCGGGATTTGCGTGGGCATTCCGTCGCAAGTGGTTCCGCAAGGTTGGATTCTTTGAATACGGAATCACGGGAAGCGGTGATACGATCTCTGCAGCAGTATGGCTAGATGTTAAGTTTCCCGAGGCATATCTCAAGCCCGCTCTAGTTCCTGCCTACAAGGAGTTCTGTGAGAAACCCAAACCAAGAATTACATGTATTCAGGGATCAGTCTACCATCTATGGCATGGAACGCATAAGAACCGTAAGTACGTAGACCGCCACGAGATCCTCAATGGAATCAGGGATGTCCGAACCATCATGCGTCCAAATTGGTATGGTGTCATGGAGTTTAGTGTACGCGGCGTTTCCGAGAAGCTGAGGACGTATTTTGTCGAGCGCGAGGACGACGGTGTGTAAGTTCGCAGATCAATGCACTTAAAAATAATGTGTTGTCAAGAGTCATATCACGTTGATGGTGAAGCCTCTGTTTACTTTGGCTTCCCGATTACTTAGCACACACGGCTCGTTCGTATGTACGGTATCAAGGATCCGGAGTGGGTTTCTACCCCGTGAAAACTTGGACCAAGCGAAACAACAACTAGCAGAAATTCAGCAAATGTTACGTGAAATAGAGGAACGTCTTAAGGATGAACCTCAATCTCGCTTTGCTGCAGTCTTAAGCTCAAAACCGTAATCAGTTTCCGTCATCTTAACCTCCTGTCTCTTCACAATCTCTTCCATGATTCGTTCACTGTCATTGGGAATAAGCTCGTCCAAATAGGACTTGAGTTCCTTCTTGGACATTGTCCATCCCTTCTTCCACTGATTTGGTCGTTTAACATTAAACACCAAACCAGATGTCTTCAATTCAATCTTATCAGGGAGTGGTTCTCCGCTTGTGTCGTAGAGTGCTGTCAGATCGAGCTCAACTGTCCTTCGCTGGTCGCGAAGATTGTTGGCGATTGTGTTTACTTCGTTAAGCTTCTTGGTAACATCCGCATAGCGAGTGAGGATTGGCTTGAGTTGATCCATTGTGCCTTTAGATTATCTTGGTTTAAAAGTATCCGTTTTCTAACAAGAATGTCATGGATGGATGAAACCGAGTTGAGTGGGTTAGTAAAAGCCTACAACAAAGAACATCCCAAAGAATCACCGATTACATCAAACGAACCGAAAAAACAGTGGGATGAACTTCGGACGCGTCTCCATGAGAAGTGTACAACGGGTGAGCCCGAGTGCATTGTGGCATCTCTTTTGCAGCGTCCCAGGGCTCCCAAAGAATGGGCTTTGAACCGATATGAATGGCTCTCCTCCGATGATATTGATCATGTAGAGAAGAACTATGAGGAGGTTTTTAGCGATTATATGTTTGTTGGTTGTGTTCCAATTGACTTTGATCTTAAAACATCTGAAACACAGAAGTGCATTGTGAGTGCTCTGTGTTCTATGAAGTTGCATGATCTCTTCAAGGAAGGTCATCATCGTATCGGAATTGTCTTCAATACGGATCCGCACGATGGACCCGGTGAACACTGGATCGCATTGTTCTGCGATATCCGCCCAAATCTCCAACATGCTCGAGTTACATATTTTGATTCATATGCTCATACACCTGAGCCAGAGATTAAGGTACTGATGCGGAGGTGGAAGAAGCAGTGGGATGCAACCGGAATTCATCCCGGTGGTATGAAGATGACATTCAACACAACGAGGCATCAGTTCAAGGATTCCGAGTGTGGAATGTATTGTCTCTATTTCCATTACGCGTCGCTGATGGGCATTCCTATGTATGAGCGAATTCCCGATGATGTTGTCAATAAGTATCGTGAGTTGTTGTTCAGAGCACCAAAAGAAAAGTCAGACAAGAAACAATGAAGGCACTCCTTGTAGCCATACTCCTTGCGATTCTTGGATATGTCATATGGATGGAGGTTGGAGGAGAAGCTCCACCAGTAGGACCTCGCAAAAGGCTTTGCGATTACTATGTTTCAGGTTCAGTGTTTGAAGATCCGACAGATGTAATTGCAAAGGGTATACGGTTACTTGAAATCCACGTATACTCGGATGAATCAGACCAACCTATCGTTTCCAAAAAGCCACTCAACGAAGGATACGATTATGCCTATGACAACTGGACATTTGAGTCGGTGTGTGTTAAGCTGAACGATGCATTCCCTTCTAAGGATCCGATGATTCTGTCTATTGTTCCCCATACAACCAAGATAACAACGCTGAACCGTATGGCTTATCACCTGAATACAACAGTTCGGAAGAATCTCCTTCCAGCTGGAACGAGAGACATTCATGATATTCCGTTAGATCAGCTAGCCGGTAAATTGGTGATTGTATCTGGAAATACACAGGGTTCCAAGTTTGATGAACTAGTCAATCTGTCTTGGTCCGATTCTACTCTTCGCCGACTGACATATCATCAGGCGATCCATTCTCGTGACCAACCCGAGTTAGTTGCATTCAACCGCAATGCAATCACAATGGTATCACCAGATGAGTCATTCAAAAAGTCAACAATTAATCCAGAGACGCTCGCCGCGTATGGTTGCCAGTGGAGTCTTTTTGAAAATTCTCGTGCCCCGAAGGGTTTTGTAGAAAAACCAGCAGGGCTTCAGTAAAACTTCTTGTGAAGTAAACAAAATGGCAAATAAGTGGCTCGCTCACGTGAAGAAGACGATGAAGTCGCACAAGGGAATGAAGTTCGGCCAGGTGCTGAAGATGGCGAAGAAGACCTACAAGGGTGGTGCAGGTGGTGATGTTGCGCCGCACAGTGATTTCGGGTACAGTTCGGATGTCTCTAATGCCGGCCCGAACAGCACCAGCCCGTTCCACCCGAGTGACGCTGCACCGTTTGGTGGCCGCCGCCGCAGCCGCAAGACGCGCCGTTCCCGCAAGCATTAAGTGTAAAACGGAATCTATCAAAGCTAGCAAGTAGCTCTCATGGATCCACCCAAAACTCGTCGTGAGTCAAAAAAGACAGCAAAGGAGAAGAAGGCAGATGTCTATTCTGCTCGCCATGCTCGTCTAATGGCTGCAAGTCAACCCAAAAAATCAAAGTAATCTTGAATGAGTTACCCTAAACGTCTTTCTATGGTCCCTGTCTTTGGTCCGACCACCGGCCGTCTTACGGCACGTTTTTCCATGGTACGTCTTCTTGGAGCATCCGCTCCTGTAATACGCAACATGATGAGCATAGCCTTTAAAACTTGGTAAAGGAGATCCGGTCTTTTTTGACAATGCACTTAACAATCCATACATCCACTTCATATACGTCTTACGAGAACTCAGCTCTGGTTCATGTTCGGTAATGTAGTCGGCGTAGACTCGCTGGAGATCGTGGAATGGATACTCATGGCGAAGAGCATGAAGAAAGGTTCTCTGAGTTGCCATCTGAGCGGGCTCGGGGTCATCAGGATAGTTTGCAGCAATAGCCCCTAGAAAGTCGCCGCCTGGGACAGCATTCGGTTTCAATGAACCATAGTACTTCTTTACTTCCTCAAACTCTGGGTCGGGACCAGGGTTCACTACAGATGGATCATCTTTGCATTGAGTTCTCAGCTTATGATTCACCATGTTGTGAATGTCATAGAGCCACTTGCCGGGGTCGCCGCGCTGGTTGCCGGAACCTGCAGGGTGTAGCGGGTGTTTCTTGACAAACTCAGTTGTTGAGGCCCTGCAAAACTTACATGGCAGAATGTCTTTCATCTGGTTCAGTACGTCATCTGGATGACGTGACTTGAACGCAACTAGATGAAACAGTTGCCATCCACTCGGCCCCCAGAAGCGAGTATCCATTGTATTGATGAAATAAAGTATACCATTCATAATAAAAATGCTCGATACCCGTGATATCATCATCCTGACTGCGTCGTTCTACCTTGGAGGGGTCGTTGGAGAGTTCTTCAAGTCCCTGTCGGAGGACATCATCACCCCGCTCCTCGCGCCGGCCGCGTCTGCCGGCAAGGGTGTCAGCTCCTTCTCCGTCACGTTCGGTGGCATCACGCTCAAGATCGGCGAGGTTCTGGTCGCGTTCGTGAACCTGGTGGTCTCGTTCGTGCTCGTCGTGTTCACGATCGGCCTGCTCCGCCAGTACGTGCTGTCGCGTATCGGCGCGAAGCGCGTCGAGTAAGTTTGCGCTTACGAGTGCGCCGCTTACGTCCTAGACCAATCTGTAAGGCGCTATCCTTGAATGGCCCTTCATCCCACTCTTTACCAGGTGGGCAAAAATCACTACTTGCATCCAACTTCTTTAACGCATCTATCACTTCCAAGAGCGTTCGATCATTTGAAAGGTCTTGGTAGGGTCCATAGGGTTGAGAGTGCTTGACTCGTCCCCACAGTGCAAACGGCTTGACACGAATGCCGTTCTGATAATTCCACTTACTTTCAACATTGCCAGGCAGGTCGTCAATCAGAACCGTATCGCATGGCTGAAATACACCCTGTTCCTTCCAGATGTATCGCAGATCCTTTCCGCCATTGAACTCGTCCTCAGCTCCCTGTGCATGGGCTTCAGACCAAACGTGTCCGACCCTGACACCTGTTTCAGCTTCGATCATACGTTTGACATTCTTCGCATACCGATCATCTGACCATGTCCAGAGGTTGATAGACTTTGCCAGTTTCTTGAGTTCTTGGAAAAACTCCTTGAAATGAGGACGGAGGACGAACTCGTCTACATACTTATACTTTGCGCGTTCCGCCTCAGGGAGCGCTGCCCACTTCCCGTCTTTGGTGTGAGTTTTTTCAACAATTGTGTTATCAATGTCCAAAATGACGTTGATCTTGCCTGGCATTAAAAAATACGCAGAAAAGATAAATGGATTGGTCCAGTCTGAATCCTATGAATTGGCGTAACCCCTTTTCTTCGGCCACTGCCGAGCCTCCTGTTGTTGATTCGTTACCCCCACCCACAGTGGGTGGTCGTCGCCGTAAGACCCGTCGCGGTGGCAAGTCTAAGAGGCGCCGAACCGGAAAGAAGTCCAGCCGCTCCTAGGGTGCTTCCCATGCTTTAGATCCTCTTCAATTCGCTTCTTGAGATCAGCTGTTGAACCAGTTGTCAGCTGATTCTCACGCTTCCACTCCTGAAATGCACGATTGATCTCTCCAGTTGTAACAGGCGTTCCCTCTGTAACACCGTCCTCAAGAGGACGAATATACTCACGAACGAATCGGCCGATCACGTCCGTCTCGTCCTTGTACTCGTTAGTGTACTCCAATACCTTAACCGGTGGGGTCAGCTTACGGAAGCCGCTTCCCTCGCGGAAGATGGAAATCAAGTAGTTCATCATGCACTCGCCCCACTCTGCAGACTCTACCTTGATCTGAATTGACTTATCCTCTGGCAACTCGTTTGACTTTGTAGGATTTGGAACAAACTTATTCGGATAGTTCACTACACAGAGACGGCGCCATGTACCGCCATCCTGAGCATCAACCTTTGGCTTGTCATTACAAGACAGGTGAAAGTGGGCCTGAACATCGATATCAATCATCTCCTTGGACCCAGCAAAGAGATCACGTGCTGTAATCTTCTCACAAGAAGACAGCTCCTTCATCAGACCCGTCTTGATATTGGCTCCCTGTTCGGGCTCCTGCATCGTGACGAATCGCTTTCCCTTCATACGCACAAGCTCTGGAGATGCGACACCAGCCTTACCACGATCTTGAGTAATCAGAGTAATCGGTGCCTTGCATGCGTATGTTCCCAGGCAAGTAGCCATCAGAATCATCAACATTGACTTTCCATTGGAACCGGAACCAGTGAGAATGTGAAACTTCTGTGCAGGATTGCCTCCAACCATACACGTCGCAAGGTGAGCCAGGAAATATGTGCGAACCTCCTCATCAGGAAGGATACTGCTCAGAAACTTCCACAGATCATTCCAACAAGTATACTCTGAATACTTACGATCAGGATAGTAATCTAGTCCAGTCGTGAAGCTGATGTAATCATCTGCCTTACCGTCGCGAAACTCCATGCTCATCGTATCAAGAACACCATTGTTGAATGCAATCAGGTTCTTATTTGCATCAAGACGGATAGACAACTCCTCATCTAGAAAGAGCAGCTTGCACTCCTCCATAACGTTCTTCTTGAATGCAACCTTCTTTAGCTGAATCTGCGAAGCCGCATACTTTGCCTTCCAAGTATCGAGCTTACAGAACTGGCACTCGGGGCTCTTCTCTTTCTTATTCGGGCAGCTACAATCTACCATCTCCATAGAACGAAGGGTCTCAATCTCCTTCTTTAGAAACTCACGGCGAACATCGTTCGATAACGTGGCAATCACTGCAACACCCTTCTTTGTAACACGCCATACGTGACCAACAAACCGGTACCACTCATTCTGACCATAGTCAGAGCACTTGAACTCATCGCGGAACATCGCAAAGACTACCTTTGCCATATCGTGCTCCGTACCGGAACCAGCGGCCTCAATGATGAGCTCCTCAAGGTTTTCTGACTCAATCTTCTCATATTCAAGCGGGTTGTCCAGCCGAGACCAGGCACGAAGGCTACGCTCGGAGAGAATCGGGCCATCCGTCCTGAACTGAAAGCTGTTCCACTTGGTCTGTGCCTCACGTGGATTGTAATCCTTGTATTGCGAACTGAAGTCATAGAATACACTCTCTAAGGAGTCAGGGTGAATATTCTTCAAGCAGATGCCAACCTTGACCCAATCGTCATAAGAAGTGTACCTGAACTCAGCCAAGTTCATCACATGGCGACGAAAGTATCTCTCCTTCTCCTCGCTTAGAGGCTGGCGGTACGAATTACGCTCTGGAGTGGATGCACGAGAAGCACGACCGGCTTGGTCACGAGTTGCAGATCGCCCACGCTGTTGAGCTCCAATTGAGGCGCGGATCTTTTCGTTCTCAACCTGCTTTGCAAAGAGGTCCTTTGCCTCCTGAGTCATGTCAGTCTCCATGTAATCTGCAGAACGAACCGTCATCTTCTTCAGAAGATCTGGAGTAACTTGCATTGGAACGTCGTTGTCAACTGACATCTCGTTAGATTCGGGGTCCCAGTCAAGGATGTACTTGATCTGATAGGGCATTCCCTCCTTCTTCTTCGAACCAAGGATCGTCCAGGGCTTCGTGTGAGACAGAGGGTCTGGATCGTAGACCTTCTCCCACTTGTCGCAAAGTGGCAGACCTGGGAAGAACTCATCCATTCGCTTCAACAGATTGCGGCGAACAGCCTCCTCAACATAGCGAGTTGTCTTTAGGCTAGGCATTACCAAGTGAAGACCAGACTTGGAGTAATCGGGCTTCTTCTCAGTTGCTGCGTAGTAGGTTGGCTCGTCCTTTTCACTAACAAAGATCTCAACATTCTCTGGAATGATCAGAAACTTCTTATATTCATCTACAACAGCCTTTACAAATGCGATGACTTGTTCTTGCGTGTGGTGATGATTTGGATGTTTTCCTTCGTATTTGAAGTCTAGATCAATGCGAACTGCACCAACCCGAGTGCTTTTCTCGGTCATGTGAAGAGGTCCATGGTTACGGATGTAGTCGCAGTATAAGATGTTGAACCGATCAATTTCGCTGTCAGTAATCTCCCAACTTCCACCTGACATAGATGTGTGGGTTGCTTTTTCCCCCTCGGCCTTCCTACCGAAACGGTCCTTATCTGAATCGTTACCATTCCCTGAGCCTTCAAGGAAAATCTTGAGCTTAGATGGCAACATCCTGTGATACTAGGGCAAGACAACTTTACGGCGATGGTTCCATTTTTAACGCATAAAAAAACGGAAAGATTTAGACCATTCTAGAATAAGAGCACAATGAAGTTCTGCGTAAAGTGTGACAATATGATGTATAACATTGAGGAGCGTGAGGGACATGCCTACCGCAAATGTAGGTCACCTGGCTGCGACGGCGAAGAGGAAATTACCAAGGAGAATCCTGTTGTCTATGAACACGACCTTCAGCAAGATACATCAATTCAGTATTCAATCAACCCGTTCATAAAGCACGAGCCTACTCTTCCTAGGTTTACAACAATGAAGTGTGCAAATGTGACATGCCCCACTAAGGGAAAGGAATCAAACATTGTCGGCATCAAGCTTGATGCGCGTAATGTTGCTTGGATGTATCAGTGTGCTGTATGTGATGCTACGTGGAAGCAGCTGGCTAGGGGTCCTTAAGTAAAGGTACGAGTTGCAGGAGCCTTGTACTTGCCTGTTGCTTTGGTATCCACTCGAGCCAGCTGGGTCACAGGAGCATATGCGCCACTTCCCTTAGGTCCTGTCTGAGGAAGACCACCAACCTGACCAAATGCACTTGAAGACAGTGTTGTACTCGTAGAGTTGTGAACGGTTGACAACTTCTTCGGGTTATTGACGTATCCACGACCAACAAAAGGGCGAATACTCTGTATCACACCGTTGACTGAACGGACAGCCGCTTTTCCGGGCGTGACCATCACGGCAGCCTGGCTTGCAAGGAGCTGGGCGTTCAGAATAGACTGTGTCGGAACAGGTTGGGAAACCCGCTGAATTGGGACAGGGATTTTTCCATTTTGATAGGCGAGGGACGCAGCCTGGAGCTTCACAAAGTTCGTGTAATCAGAAGCCGAGAGCGTTGGCATTGTCTAGTAGGTAGAATTTAAGTTACCTATAGTACACAATTGAGGAAGGTATATCAGGAACCCCATTGGTTCCATCGCTATTATATATGGTCAATGGACTTGAAGTATAGAAACCCGCCACAATGATATTACCTGTTGAATCAACACTAACAGCATTCGCTTGGTCACTCCCCGTTCCACCCTGTTTCGCAACCCACTGTACAAAACCGTCTGAGTTGTATTTGGCAATGTATGCGTCGTTACCTGAGTTGGCAAGAGTTGTAGCGAAGGCCGTACCGTCCTTATTATATATGGTGAATGGATTTGAAGTAAAGTAACCCGCCACAATGATATTACCCGATGAATCAACAGTAACAGCATTCGCCCGGTCATTCCCCGCTCCACCCTGTTTCGCAACCCACTGTACATCACCGGCTGAGTTGTATTTGGCAATGTATGCGTCGGTAATTCCGCTTGTGGTGGTAAGAGTTGTAGCGAAGGCCGTACCGTCCCTATTATATATGGTCAATGTAGTTGAACCATAGTAACCCGCCACAATGATATTACCTGTTGAATCAACAGTAACAGCATTCGCCTGGTCAACCCCTCCTCCACCCTGTTTCGCAAACCACTGTACAACACCGGCTGAGTTGTATTTGGCAATGTATGCGTCGCCAGAACCTGTGTTGGTAAGAGTATTCAGAGACCCAATTACAGTAGGCACAATCCTCCACCTCTTAGCGATTGCACTCGATGGCGATGCCCCTATCGCGGACATGGAACCGATGGCTACAACTGACGCAGCTTTGCGATCTACCGTAGTATCAGTTGACTTAGCTGCCTTACCATTGGCAGGCAGAACGGCATTTGCTCGGCTCCACGCAGTAAAATCTGACGCAGATGTTCTCAGCACTGGCATTGTTAAAATGGAACCAAAAAAAACCAACCCAAAAATAAGCATGTCTGATCTCCACCCTGAAGTCAAGCCTGTGTTTCGCGGAGAGGTTATCGATCGTATCAAGGAGGAACGAATTACTCAGCCCTATTTCACAAAGTACGAATACACTACACTTGTTGCTGCACGTGCCCAACAGATTGCAGAAGGTGCCAAACCTCTAGTTGAGCTGAAGGGGCTCAATACGTCTGACCCGATGTTCATTTGGAATGTAGCGAAACGTGAAATTGAGCAGCGGAAACTGCCGTATGTCATTCGCCGTGGTCTTCCTGACAATACCTCAGAGTTTTGGAGTGCCCAGGAACTTGAGGTAATGTGGTGATTTTAAGGCAGTACACTTCATATAGAAAATGAGCCTCTACCTCTGCATTGAGTATGGTGATAAGCTTCGTGAGATGATGAAGGACAACATCTCCAAGCGCCGTCAGACTGATTCAGGATGTGATATCATGGTCATGGATGACCAAATTTTTGATTGTACGAAACCGAGCTCTTTCAATGTGATCAGCCTCGGTATCAGGTGTGCAGCATTGACCGAGGATGGTGCACCGGCTCCGTGTATGCTGATTCCCCGTTCGTCCATTGTCAAGACTCCCTTTCGGTTGGCGAATAGCATTGGACTAATTGATATGGGATACCGGGGAGGCGTTGTCGCAGTGACTGACATTGTTCCAAATGGAATCGCAAACTACAAGCTCGAGCAGGGAACTCGTCTCTTTCAGATTGTTCAGCACAACTGGATGCCATGGAAGAATATCATTATCGTTGACAAGCCTGAGGATCTTCCT
>Ga0114978_10001818_pt1 | contig 17923 bp, 10 predicted proteins | sample S_140212_EF_Meta_FD_87027 | JGI IMG/M metagenome (GOLD analysis project Ga0114978, IMG submission 87027) | Freshwater microbial communities from Lake Simoncouche, Canada to study carbon cycling - S_140212_EF_MetaG | ecosystem: Environmental > Aquatic > Freshwater > Lake | place: Lake... | reverse complement strand
TCGGATCCATCGGTCGTTCCCAACAACATTTCCGCGGCAGTGCAATCATTGGCGTCCGTCGGTGCCACTCAGTTCATGGTGATGAATCTGCCACCACTCGGCGATACCCCCAATGCCATCACCAACCTAACCACCGGTCAGCGAATCGCGTTTAACGGGCTGATCGACGTGAACAATCAACTGTTAAAGCAAGACTTAAATGCACTCTCCAGTTCCCTGGGGCTGACAATTTACCAGCCGGATATTTACGGCTTGTTTCTGAAAATTCAGGCCAATCCCAGTTCCTACGGATTTACGAACATTACCACCGGTGCGGTGATCGATGGAAACCCCGACCCGACGGGCTACCTGTTTTGGGATAGTGTTCATCCCACAAGCGCTGCCGGTACGCTGATTGCCGGAGTGGCCTTGGCAAGCGTCCCCGAACCATCGACCGGCGTACTTTGTAGTCTGGCCGCAGTCTTCATCTTCATGAAGGCCCGTCGCCGTCTCTGCAAACAGAGGTGATCGCCCACTGCTGTCTTTTGTCAGTTGTCAGTTGACCTCGCGCATTGGGTTACTGACACACTGGCTTTGTAGTTCGCCGGTCTGCGGATCACGCTCAATTCGTCACAAAGCAAAGGCGCGGGACCATAATTCGAACGTCAGCAAGGTATGAATCCGCGCCGAGTGGTTCTGACCCGCCGCATGCTCACTGAGCATGCGCTCGATCGCACCGCGCTGAAAATAACGGGGCAGCGTCACGGAATCGTCCAGCAGGCAGCTGCGTGTCCAATCGCGCAGCTCACCTCGAAACCAGCGATCGACGGGCATCGAAAACCCCTTTTTACGCCGCTCGATAATGTCCGCAGGAAGGTAGCGACGCGCAATCTCACGCAGGGCGATTTTCGTCGTTTGGGGCGAGGCCTTCAGGTCGATTGGCAAGTGACTGGCCACCTCGGCCAACTGGTGGTCCAGCAAGGGAGCCCGCGCTTCCAGCCCGAATGCCATGGTTGCATAGTCCCCCTTCAGCAGTAAACGGTCAGCCAGAACCGTCCCCTGATCCAATTCTAATGCCGCATTCAGCGGTGAAAGTCCTGTGGAATGCTCGCCAGATTGACCCAGCGAAGCGAACTGGCATCCGATGAGCTCGGACAACTCAGGACGATACAACGCGAATCGCTCCCAACCCTCCCAGCTCTGTCGCTGATATTCGCTGCGACAGGCGGGGGCAAGCACCATCGCCAGTCGCGATTGAAGTTTTCGCCAGCCCATCCGATCCGGACCACAGGCTGCCAGACGCGAAATCGGGAAGAGACGATTGCTGAATTGGGAAAGCCAGCGAAAACGGCCAGGGATCCCGGTCGTTCGTTTGTATTTGCGGTATCCGGCGAAGAGTTCGTCGCCGCCATCTCCCGTGAGCACCACTTTGACATGCTCGGACGCAGCCTGGCTGAGTGCCATCAGCGGCAGAACCGCCAGATCCGCCAGCGGTTGGTCAAATAACGTCGCGGCGGCGGTCAGAACTTGACGCATGTCAGCGGGGGCAAAGGGGAACTCGTGGTGCCTGGTCCCAAACGTATTCGCGACCGTTTTCGCATAAGGGGCTTCATCATGCTCACTCCCCGGAAACGAAATGGAAAAGGTTTGCAGCGGCTCAGGATTCATGCGGCTGGCCAGTGCCGTGATCAGACTGGAATCAATTCCACCACTGAGAAAAAGCCCGATCGGGACATCCGAGACCAAGTGGCTTTGCACCGCGTCAACCAACGCCGCTTCCACCCGCCTCAGGTGCTCTGACCGGGAAAGGGATTCGTCTGGAGCAAACGTCGGTCGCCAATATTTTTGGATGGTAAACGTCGACCGCTCGATGGGCGACTTGGTCGGCAGGGCAGTCGAGTCGAATCGAATCGGCCCGGCACCGGATGGGACCGCAGCAGATGGTTGCGATGCGAACGGATCCGGTCGATCCTCTGACGAGTTGCGGTTCGTTGACGTCAATCGCACTTCGAACGAGCAGCCCGCTTCCAGTTTCTGGATCTGACGAAACAACGTGCGTGGCTGGGGAACAAATTGATGAAACAGGAATTGGTCCAGCCCCAGCGGATCAAGCTCTCGTGAGATCTCGGGGAGGACCAGTAACCCCTTGATTTCCGAAGCGAACGCCAACCGGTGTTGACCCTGATAATAATAGAGTGGCTTTTGTCCAAACCGGTCACGGGCTCCAAACACGATCCCCTGCCGACGATCGTACAGGATGAAGGCAAACATCCCCCGCAGCAGGGGCAGCATTCCCGGACCCGATTCTTCCCACTGGTGCGCAAGAACCTCGCAATCACTCCCCGTCTGAAAGCGGTGCCCCTTGCGGATCAATTGCTCTCGCAGCTCGCGATAATTGTAGATCTCACCATTACAGACCACCGCGATCGAATGGTCTTCGTTGAAGAGGGGTTGATGCCCCCCCGCCAGATCGATAATCGAAAGCCGGGCATGTCCCAGGCCGACAGGGCCATCCAAATGAACGGTTTGAGCATCCGGACCCCGGTGCTTGAGTGCCGACACCATCCGCTCGATCGAAGCCCGATCAGCAGGCGAACCATCCAAATGGAAATAGCCGGCGATACCACACATGAAAATTCAACGCCAGAATTGGATCATTGCCCGAACCCGGATACGAGGCTCAAAAAGCGAATCGTTCCAGGTCTCGGAAAAACGGGGGAAACGCAGAAACGGGGTGAAAGCAAAAAAACCTTTAGTGCAGCGAGCGGGTGCGGCCCGCTGCCATCGGTCGTATTTCGGTCGACGAGTCTTCCAGGGGAATAAATTTGAACGAGTCAATGTATTCCATCGTCACCAGCCGACGATCGTCCTTCGCCAGTCGAGGAAAAGGAATGCTCTCGTGCGCAATCAGTTCATAGTTTTTTTGCATCCCCTGCAGCCACTCGTCCAGACGGGCCTGATCGAGTTCGTAACGGGCATCATGGTACAGGACGCACCGCAGGGGACGCGTCGCGGAAACCTGCGCCAGATCGGCAGCACGGAGTCGAGACCGCTGCATTTCGATCGCACGATTACACCGATAGTGGGCGGACCAGCTGAGTTCACGATACTGATCCGGGACAAAATCGAGCCCCTGATCTCCCTGCAGGCAAACCACTTCTTCCGCGAAATGCGTTCCGACCCAGAAGGCTTTTGCAAACGCCCGAGCCCGCTCATCGGATCGGGTTTTGTAGGGACTGATCAAATCACGCGCGATGTCACCTGCACCGATGACAAGCAGGATCATGCAGGCCCCCAGGAAGCTGCGATGGGCGGAATAGCCCCATCGGGATCGCCAGTCCAGAAACTGCACCACCCCCACACCAATCAAACAGCAGATCATCGGGGCCACGTACTGAGAAAACTTGACGTGCCCACCATACGGGTATTTTTGCAGGGCCGCAGCCAGGAAATGGAGGCTGACCGGACCCAGGATCAAACCCATCCAGAAAAAACGCCGCTGTCGACCGAGTCGCCAAGCCCCTGCCAGACACAGAATGAGTGTCGCCGTACTGGCCCAGTGCGGGCCACCAAGCGGATAAGCGAGAAAATCGCTGGCATGCGTTTTCAGCAACCAGTACGGCAGCAGGCTGATCTGCTGCATCGGAGGAAAATTCTGTTTCCAGTATTCCCCCATGAATTCCCCTTCGGCACTACTTTGAATCCGGCCAACCAGGCCAAACCAGAGCACGAAACTCGCCAGAATCATCACGTTCCAGGTCGCCAATCCGATCCATTCACGGATCGTCCCCCGCTGTTTCCAAAGCGCCCCCCACACCACCAGGCTGAGTCCCCCGGCGGCGAAGACCGCAGGATACGAGGCCCCCAGTGCGAACGGCATGAATGCGGCCAGCCAATAGAGGGACTGGGAAGTCCGTTGCTGCTGCCATTGAAGCACCAGTGCGAGCATCAGCAGCGACAGGAACATATCGGTTCCATACGGCTTCGCCTCGGCTCCATAACGAATTCCCGGATAGGAAACAGCAAACGTTGCGACCGCAAACAACAGTGCAGGGCCCGAGAGCAATTTCTCGGCGATGCGACGAAAGAGAAACAGACTGAGGATGGAACACAGAAACGGATACAACCTCAGGCTGTATTCCGAGAAGCCCAAAAGCTGAACCGCAGCCCGTTCGATCCAAAGAAAGAGGACCGGGGCCACCTGATGGTAATCGAGCGGCTGCAATAATTCGGCATAGTTGCGCTGAATCAAGTTCACACACAAAAAGCTTTCGTCATCCCAGAGCGGAAAGCAAAGGTAATAACGGATCGTTCGAGCCAAAACCCCCAGCAGCAAAAACAGGTTCAGCCACCGATTCAGGCTCAGCCCATTCGGAACGGAAGGGAGCGTGGTTTCGCTGGCCATCCCCGCCAGCGAGGGCAACGACCGCTCTTCAAACGACCGCTCATGCTGACTGTCTGCCGCTTCTTGTCCGGCTAGCCATAAAAACCACTGGGTCATCGGCGCGTCCTTTTCGCCGTTCGTTCGTTGCGCAGGTCATGATGATCGCAAAAGATCTCGGATCATTCGACGAATTGGCTTTTAATCGAAGTGGCGCATTCCGACAACACGGATTCTCTTACAGCAGAGCCTCGTCGATTGGCCTGCCATGATCCAGGACTGGCGACGGACGACCCTGACGGTCGGGAACGCGGGTCTCTGGCTCAATTCCAAGACATTGATACATCGTTGCTGCGATGTCGGCTGGGCCGTAGGGTCGAGTCAGCGGATAGGCGGCCTGTTTGTCGCTGGTTCCAATCACCTGGCCGGTGCGGATCCCTCCCCCCGCAAAAAACATCGAACCACAAGCCCCCCAGTGATCACGGCCCCCCAACGAGTTAATCTTCGGAGTTCGTCCAAACTCGGTCAGATAGACGATCAAGGTCGATTCCAGTAACCCTCGTTGTTTCAGATCGGTGATCAACGCGGCGAAGGCGCGATCGATACCGGCAACGTTGTAGCCTCGCTTGCACATCTCAGAGACGTGCGGGAACCTTTGCTCGGGCACATTATGAATGTCCCACAAGTTGCCGTAGTCCGAGTCATAGCCATAATCGACCAGTACGAATCGGGCCCCCGCTTCGACCAGTCGCCGGGCCATGAGGCACCGTCCCCCGATTTTGGTCCGCCCGTACGCGTCTCGCAGAGAATCGGTTTCTTTCGTCAGGTCAAAGGCATCGCGGACCTGAGGCGACCTCAACAAATTGAGCGCACCTTGAAAATGTCCTTCCATCGCGGGCAAGGCCCCCGATTTGTCGAGGTTTCGCAGCGAGTCTTCCAGATGAGAACGAAGCTGGCTGCGGCGATCCAATCGTCCAATGGTCACTTCCTGCGGGAAGCGGAGTTCGGGTGGATTCAGATCTTCGCTGGCGAGGGGTGAAGGAACCAGCTCTTTCTCGCCAATCGTAAAGTCGGGTTGATCGGGCTGGCCACCAACACAGAAGGGGGCATACTGGTTTCCGAGCCAGCCGCCGACAAATAAATTGTGTGGCGGGGGACCGGGTCGGGTGATGCCGGGGACTGCTATGTATCCCGGCAATCCATTCCGCGGTCCGAGCAGGTACTGCACAATCGATCCGATATTGGGTTCGGTGAACAACTGTGCCTGGGTCACCTTTCGTCCGGACAACGTGTAGACCTGGCTCAGCAGATGATCGTCACTGTCGTGCGAAAATGAGCGGACGGTACACAGGTCGTGGGCGATACGGGCCAGATTCGGACAGACTTCTGAAAAGTGAACCCCCGGCAGACTGGTCGGGATGGCCGACAGCGTCCCCCGAATTTGCTCGGGCGCCTCGGGCTTGGGGTCGAGTGAATCAATATGGGTGACACCTCCCCCCATCCAGAGGTAAATCACCGACTTGGCCTTGGCTGCCGCAGACGGAACCAGTTCGGACCCCGCCGCACCCGTGAATAAACCAGGCAGTACCGAGGCGGACAATGCCAGTGGGCCGACCTTCAGCAGGTCACGGCGACAAACCAGTGATTGCAGATTTTCCAGTGCCAAGTTTTGCTGTCGTGACATGAAATCGACCTCGAAGCAGGGTTTGCGGGTGAGCCAGCACGATCATCGAGCTGGTTTTCGTCGCTCGATGCTGACCTCGCTCAACGTGCATCATATCCGCCGCTTCGGATGCTTCCAATCCGGTTCTTGCGATTTGAGCGACCAATTCTGAGACCAACGAGAGTTGTATCACAGCGGAGATGATCGAGGAGCTAGGGGTTCCGGGTTGAATCTGACTATTTTTTTCTGTAGCGTAGCACATTGGTTGCGACGGGAAGAGACCCGAACCGCTGTTGGGAATCGTATCGAAAATGACTGCTCGCTTTGACGCGTCCACTGATTTCAGTTTGCTGGGTAAGCTGGTCAAGGGAGATTCCACGTCGACACTATGGCCCGTATTTGTCGACAAATACGGAGCGATCTTGTATCGCTGGAGCCGAAAATGGGGATCCGGGACACAAGATGCCGAAGATTTGGTACAAGAGATCCTGATCCGCGTATTTCAAAAGCTGGATCATTACCAGGTTCAAGAAGGTGCTCGGTTCCGTGGCTGGTTAAAGACCGTGGCCTATCACTGCTGGCTCGATATCCGTCAGAAGTATTTGCATGCCCATGAGCTCGATGCCCCCTGGAGTATGCCACCGAATCTGCAGGACCGACTGGTCTCCTGTCTGGCCTGTAGCGATCTGATCGACCAGTTTGACGAGATGGCAAATCAGGAAATCCTGGCTCTGGCAATGGAACGAGTGAAAAAACGGGTGCAGGATTCGACCTGGACCTGCTTTGAACTCTTTTATCTCGAACATCAATCGGGTGCCGAGGTCGGCACCCGATTGGGGATAGATCCCCCCACCGTTTTCGCCACCGTATCCCGTGTACGCAAAGCGATTCGGGACGAGGTCTTCTTGATTGAAATGCCTGCTTAAATTGATTGACAGGTTCAAGATATGAATTTTTTGCAGACTCATGAGGCTCTTGCCGCCCCCGATTGCCCCGACCAGGAAATCCTGCGACGAGCCGCATTGGGGCTCTTGGACGCAGAGGATGTCGAGCAACTTTCCCTCCACCTTTCGGATTGTCGTGAATGCTGGAAAGTCTTGGAAACAAAGGTGGAGGAACTGAACGAGTTCCCTGCGGGTCGCGGCCCCTTGCATTCCGATTTCGAGCAGGATGCTCCCAGGATCCCACTGGCTTGGCAGGACCCTTTTTCCATGCCGAAGTCGGGATATTTTGGTGGTGACTTTCGAGTCATCCAACACTTGGGTCGCGGTGGCGCGGGGGATGTTTACGAGTGTTTTGATCAGCGATTGAATCGCCGTGTGGCGGTGAAAATCCTTCGCTCCCAATCCTTTACGCCTCGTCAAATCGGTCGATTTCAGCAGGAAGCCCGCCTGCAGGCGACGGTCAATCACCCGAATTTCGTGCAGATCTACGAAGTGGGTGACGTAGCAGGAATCCCTTTCATTGCGATGGAACTGGTCGACGGCGGCTCGCTGAAGCAAAAGCTGGCGGAAAAACCACTCGCATCCCGCACGGCGGCGGCGTTAATGGCCACGGTGGCGCGGGCGATCGATGACCTGCATCAGCAGAAACTCGTGCATCGCGATTTGAAGCCCTCGAATATTTTACTGACCGAGGGATTGCTGGATCCGCAGCGGAAAGTGAACGCTCACAGGGGGTCGTTGCAACAATCGCGGGCGATTCCGAAAATTGCCGATTTTGGACTGGCGAAAATCCTCGGGGAAGCCAATGAATTCAGTCAGTCCGATATCGTGGTCGGGACTATAGGCTATCTGGCTCCCGAACAAATTTCCCAGAAAAACAAGAGCGAAAGTCAATCCTCGGACATCTATAGCCTGGGGGTGATTTTGTACGAGACCTTGACGGGGACTCGCCCTTTTCAGGCGGAAACGGTGGCGAAGACCCTGGCGATGATTGAAACCGCGACTCCGGTCCCCCCCAGTCAACTGCAACCGGGGGTGAGTCGAAACCTGGAAACCATCTGCCTGAAATGCCTGAAAAAAGACCCTCGACAACGATACAAATCAGCACGAGATCTGGCTGACGATCTGCAGCGATTTCTGGAAGATCGACCGATCATTGCCCGCCCGACCCCCACGATTGTTCGGCTATTTCAATGGAGCCAGCGAAATTGGGCACTCGCCGCAGCCATCCTGGCAGCGATGAGCTTGGGAGTTTTACTGGTGATGACCAGTTTGCTCTTCGCGTGGGAACAGCAGCATCTCAAACACCTGGCGGAAGCTGCGACAATCAAGGCGAATGCAACTCGTGAAGTCGCGATCCGTTCGGCAGACGCTGCGCGGGAGTCGGAAATTCGAGCGTTGGCTTCCGAAGCAATCGCCAAGCAGTCGCAAGAGCTCGCGACAGTCAGGTATAACCAGACCGGGAATCTCTTCCTTCACCATTTTTACGCCGATGTCAAAATCTCGTTCAAGTTGGTTGAGCCGCCGCTGCGAGATCTTCATACCCCCGAATTGAACGAGTTGCGAAAGGTGATGCTGGCGAAAATGGTTTCGCTGCAGGAGGAATTCTTTCAGGATCCGACTTGGGTTGAAACCGCCTCTTTTTTGGCCACGGAAATGCTGTACCAAATTTCCATGGTTTTACGAAAGTATGGCGAGCGGGACCGAGCCAACGAAAACCTCGAACAAGCCATCCAAATCGGGAACCGTTATCCTGAAATGACGATCCAGTACCTCATTGTGCATATCGATGCCAGAAATACGCTGGCGGTGGAAAAGGATCTACAGGGAAAAACCGATCAAAGCATCGAATTGTTAAGCCAGGCTTGGGAGACCTGCCTCAAGATCCCGGTTTCCACCTATCATCAGAATGACTTTCTGACCCAGGAAATCAAAATGGTTTCGGGAAATTTAAGCGTCTATTTATCCAAATCGGGATTGGAGGAATCCGCACAACGGATTCTCGCACAGGCTGCAGAACTGCGCGACCGAGTCACACACAGCAATTACAGAGAGGCGGGGTTATTGCCGACCGAGAGTCGGTAAAAAAAACAGTTTTCAGTTGTCAGTTGTCAGTTGTCAGAATCTTGAAATTGCCATTCGTGCTATTCGTCCTAGTCGTGGTTCAACATCTTCGCATTTTTCAAAACGGGTTTGATTCACGAATCCACTTCCGATTCAAGGGATTTGCCTGCAGGCTGCTGCGAGCAGGGGATCACGAAGCCGGTCAAAACCGAGCAGTCCGATCGTCATGGCCGTCAGGAGGACGGATCAGGGGTTGAAGTTGTCAGGTTTACTGGAGAGTCAAGGATTTGTACCTCGCGCACGAGGTTTGCGGTTGAACTTCGATTTCAGTGACCGAACGGAAAACTTCCGACCGCAGCAGGCTGGGTCGAGTTGGTGCAGCATTTTCGAAAAACGTTTCGCGACCGTTGTCGGCCACCCCAGACGATCCGCGCGACCCGCAGTCGAATTTCCGGCTTCCCTCACCGCACCAGCCCCCACCCCTTTGTCCGAGAGTTCACGGGTTTTTAATCATCGCTGGGCCGTGAGGATTCCCGCGTACCCTCGCTCGGTTCTCCGTTTTCCTGGCGAGAAATGACGGAAATTTCCGATGTTCGAAATTTTCATGGTTTTCATTTGTCGCATGCTTGACGACTGCTGCCAGAGACGATTTTTTCCGCCCCTCAAGAATTTCACGCACCGCGAAACGCTGCACGAGAAGACCATTGCGATTTTTTCGCGGCGATCTCTTTTCTACGTCCGCAAATAGGCTTCAAAAAAAAGTTTTTTTTAATTTTCTCCAAAATCGGTGTTAGGTGGCAGCCGGATTGCCCGTTACGTTCAGTGCAGGGGGTGCCCTGCGGATGGCGGTTGGCTCCATTTTTCGGGTGCCTGCTTGTGTTGCTTCGCGGTGTCGTTTTGGGTCTCTGAGAGGTTTATATTATGCTCCGGAATGTAGTTAGGTTTAGTGCTGCGTGTTTGTGTGGATTGTCGCTTGCTGTCGGCTCTCAGGTGGCCATGGCTGGCAACTTGGTGGCGAATGGTGGATTCGAGAACAATGGTGGGGTTGGTGTGATTGGGAATCAAACAACCCTCGCCGACTGGACTGTCGGCGCAGCGACGGACGGTTCACCGCAACCGTTTGATTTTGTGGTGGATGGGAATGCAGACTCGACGGGATTCAATTCACAATGGGGAACCATTAGAATCTGGGGACCGAATACACCGAATGGCGTGAGCAGCGGCCCCGGTTCGAATCCTAACCCACATAATTATGGCCCCTCGGCCAATGGTTTCACAGTGAGTCCGGATGGAGGTTATTTCTTCGGTGCAGATGCTGCGTACGCTGACGCTCCAATTTCACAGACCATCAGCGGGTTGACGCCCGGCAATACCTATGACCTCACGTTTTATTATGCGGGTGCGCAGTTTGTTGATGCTCTGGGCGCCAATACAGAGGGGTGGCATGTTGGTTTTGGAAGCGAGACCTGGGATACAGCAACACTGAGCAACGCTTCCATGGGATTCACGGGATGGCAATCCGCTAGCACGTCTTTCACCGCATCGTCGGCATCGCAGATTCTTTCGTTTTTGGCAACCGGGGGACCGAGTGGTCTACCACCGTTTGCCTTGTTGGATGGAGTGAGTTTAGTTGAGCACACCAACCCGGGTCCACCACCATCGCCTGTCCCAGAGCCAAGCACGCTCGCGATTGTTGCCATTGGGACACTAGGACTGATCGCGCGGCGGATTGGGCGGAAAGCCAATCGCGCTGAGGCTTGAGTTAGCAGAGGTGTCTCGGCAGGGGGAAGGGATCTGTTGGTCCTGTGCTTGTGATCCGGTGGAGTGTGTCGGTCGATTTCTACGATCTCAAGCAGGGGGCGTGTTGTCGCAACTCGCGACACGATCACAGAATTTGCCGGAAAAAACCTGAAACGATGTTGAGAACTTGTTTGAGTTGAAAGTGAGACGCTTGCTGGTTTCAATGTGAATCTCAGCTTCTGTTCGACAAGCATTACCTATTTTTTAAGGGATGATCAATGAGAAAATTTTTGTTAACAGCAGCACTTGTGGTGCTCGCAAACAGTGCAGCATTTGCCGGTACGATCGGAGACTGGGCTACCGCAGGAACTCTTGTCCAAGGGGATAAGACCTACACATACATTTCGGTGACGGGAGCTGGTGCTACCGGTGAAGCCGCAACGACCGTTAGCACAGCCGTAAGCGGGGGCGTCTACACAATTCAGGACTCTAGTTTGGCATCACTAGTTGATAATGTGGTCCTGCGGTATCAAGTAACGATCACCGATACCAGCAAAATTTTCGATCTGTGGCAGTTCAACCAGAATGGTGTCCTCGGTAACGGTGGTGTTTCTACCTCCACCAATAAGATCTTCAGTGACTCAGGTTTCACGAACCAGATCGCCTCGACGACGCTGACAGGATCTCAATCGGACAACGGGGCTTTCACCTCGAATTTGACCACCATCTGGGTCGAGCAGGCTTACAACGGTATTTCCGCGACGAAATCAATTGGCTCCGTTTCCTTGGACCTTACCCAAAAAACAGCACCGGTTCCAGAACCATCATCTTTCGCTCTTTTGGGCCTCGGTGGGCTCGGTCTGGCTGTTCGTGCTTATCGCCGACGACCAGCCGCTGTCTGATTGACAAGTTTGACAGTGAGCCATCGCAAGAGAAAGAAAGCCGCACGGTAACGTGCGGCTTTTTTCGCAGGTCGCCAGAATCTTTCGGTTAAGATACCCAATCGCTGATCCTGTATTCTCGGTACGAGGCGGATCGGGGAAGACGGACGAATCCGCTGCGCACCCAACAGATTTTCCCCGCCGTCAGGCCAGGATTTCAGTCACAATCCGGGCAGGTTGCTGATCGACCAGAGAGGCGGGTTGCAAATTGCGAGTGAAGACCAGTTTTTCGTGGTCCAGCCCGAACAGATGTAGCAGTGTCGCCTGATAGTCGTTGTGGGTCACAATGTTTTCTACCGCTTTGTGGCCAAATTCGTCCGTCTTGCCATGCACGTAACCTGCTTTTACGCCACCGCCGGCGAGCCAGGTGGAAAAGCCATAGGTATTGTGGTCTCGCCCCGCTTTATCAGGACCCGCGTCGTTCTGCACCACCGGTAACCGGCCCATCTCACCCCCCCAATGAACCAGCGTCGAGTCGAGCAGGCCCCGTTGCTTCAGGTCCTGTACGAGGGCTGCACTGGGGCGATCAACCTTTTGACAGGCTGCCGGCAATGCCGTTTTGAGGTCACCATGATGGTCCCATAACTGATAGCGGGTGTAGAGCTGCACAAAGCGAACGCCCCGCTCGACCAGTCGCCGGGCAATCAGACAACGAGTCCCATAATCGCGAGTTTTCGGGTCATGAATCCCGTAGAGCTGTTGTGTCGCGGCGGTTTCCTGGCTCAGGTCGACCGCCTCTTTTGCCGCTGACTGCATCCGCGCTGCCAGTTCATAACTGGCGATCCGAGCTTCCAGATCGAGTTCACCCGGGTGACGCGTCAAATGGTCCCGATTCATTTCCGCCAGGAACTCAAGATATCGTTGTTGTGGCTTACCTCGTAACTCGACCGGGGGATCGAGATTCAAAATACGGGGTTCACGCGGACGAACCACGGTCCCCTGATAGAGCGAAGGGAGCCAGCCATTGGACCAGTTCTGCATCCCTAAAACCGGCAAGCCTTCGGGATCGGTCAGAACGACAAAGGCGGGAAGATCTCGATTCTCGGAACCAAGCCCATACGCCAGCCAACTGCCGAGCGACGGACGATGCGAGATCGCTCGACCGGTGTTCAAGGCATCGATCGATTGTCCATGATTGTTGACCCCCGTGAACATCGACCGAATCAACGTGATGTCGTCCGCAATCTCCGCCGTTTGTGGCAAGAGCTCAGAAATCTCGATCCCTGATTGTCCGCGCGGCTCGAATTTCCAGGGACACCCCAAAACTTTGGCACTTGCCTGCGCCGCGTTATCGTATTTGATCTCCCCCTGAAATTTCTGGCCATCCATTCGGTTCAGTTCAGGCTTAGGATCGAACAGATCCATGTGACTCGGTCCCCCCTGCATAAACAGCGAGATCATCGCTCTCGCTTTCGGAGGGTGCAAGGTTTTTTTCGGCAGCAGATCGTAAGTGGGCCGGTTCAAATCGGGCTTGATCGTCTCGGCTCCCCATCCTTCAGATTGCATCAGGCTTGCCAACGCCAGGCTGCCGACCCCAAAGGTGGCGGACGAGAGAATTTCGCGGCGAGAAAGTTGGGAATCGCGCATCAGATCATGCTCAACTCAAGGAGTTCACTCGGGGATTTCACGAGTTCGGGTTCAGTCATCACGTCGTTGCAAACAGCAGAAAAAAACGGCACGGAAACAGTCTGTTTCCGAAAGCCTCGTCAATCAAGATACAGGAATTCATTCGAACCGAGCAGCGCCTGGCAGAAGGTAATCCAACTCCACAGACGAGGATCGGGCTTTTGTTTCGGGTCGGCGACCCCCTCGGCAGCAGTCGATAATTGCGTTTGCTGCTCTTCCAGAAAGCGTAACGCCGAGGCTCGTTCTGCCTCGTGCGGAAGTCTTCCAAACACCACTGACCAGAGAAAGCGGATCCGATCGACGGGTTGAGACCCCGCCTCGTGTTCCTGGTCCAGACGCGCGGCCAATTGACGCGCAGCGACGAGAATAAAATCGCTATTCATCAGCATCAGTGACTGTGGTGCCACGGTCGACGAGTTTCTCAGCGTGCAGTTTGGATCCAATGTCGGCAAATCAAATGTGTCCAGGATTGCCAGCGGACGCGACCGTCGGACCTGCACGTACAGACTGCGGCGATATTCTTCGCCATGCAGCGGAATGACAGGCCCAGGACGATTCTCGCCATTGAGGTTCTCGATCCCAATCACCACTTGACCATCTTCATCCAGCATCACGGGGACCGGTTCACCTCCCAGTTTTTGATTGATCGTACCATTGATGCTGAGGATCGCATCGCGGACCAGTTCGGCTTCCAATCTTCGCACCGGCATTCGAGCCAGATAACGATTGTCCGGATCGACCGCTTCCTGGGTGGCCTGGCGGGTCGAGGTTTGGCGGTAGACGCAGGAACTGACCAGTTGCCGCTGTAACCGCTTCACCGACCAGCGATGTGGATTGGTTGGCGAGGCCGATTCCGTCGGCGTTCCTGGCGTGATCTCGGGTGTCGAGGGAGCAGGCGCTGTGACGAACTCGGCGGCGAGCCAGTCGAGCAGTTCGGGATGAGTCGGGCGATCACCCAGTGTCCCAAAGTCACCAGGGGTTGCAACCAATCCCTTGCCGAAATGCCCGCCCCAAAGACGATTGACGACGACGCGAGAAACCAGGGGATGCTGACCACTGGTCAAATGGCGGGCGTAGGCCAGGCGTCGTCCCGAAGTGGGTAGCGAATCCGCAGTTGCTGCAACCAGTGGGGGGAGCCAGTCCAGGACCGAGAGTTCGCCCGGCGTGACGACCTGCTTTGGTTGATCGGGATCGCCCCGATGGAACACGACGGTTTCGGGGATCTGACCGGGAATTTCCGTCAGCGGACCAAGAAAATCTTCGACCGGCTTTTGTTTGCGAACCGCTGCTGCCCGCTCATCATCTTTCTTCAGTTCTGCGGTCGCGACCGGATCATAGAGATCGATCTGCGAGGGCTTCGGGTCTGCACTGGGGAATTCCTTGAGCAGGGCCACCTGTACCGGTGTTCGCTCGGCATCTTTCGTATTGCGAGCCGCCTTAACCCGATCGCGCTGCTCTTCGGCAACTTTGGCCAGTTCTCGCTCGAAGATCACTTCAATGGCCGCATCGAGTTTTTTCTGACGCTCGGCGAGAATCTGCTGGGCCTCGGCCTCGATCTCTGCCGACCGCGTCCGATCGGCATCCGTGTATAACGTGATCAAGCGTTCGGCAGGATTCCGCCAGGCTTTCCAGTTCAAAGCGGGTTCAAAAATCGCCCGCAAGCGATAATAGTCTGCTTGAGGAATCGGGTCATACCGATGATTGTGACATTCGGCACAGCCGACAGTCAGCCCTAACAGTGCAGAACTGGTGACTTTGATCGTCTCGGCGACCACGGCATTGCGGGCCACCTTCGGATCCGCTCCCTGCCCCGTCCCGTCGGCAACGGTCCGCAAGAAACCGGTCGCAATTAATTTGTCCTGTTGAGCCGGGGTGAGGTTGACGTAGGGTGGCTTCAGCAACTCATCACCCGCCAGTTGCTCGATCAAAAACTGATCAAAGGGGAGATCGGCATTGAGTGCGCGAATCACCCAGTCGCGATATTTATACGAATACTTCCGGATCGGATCGACTTCAGTGTAGCCCTCGGAGTCGGCATAGCCGGCGACATCCAGCCACTTCCGCCCGGATCGTTCTCCGTAATGGGGTGAGGCAAGTAACCGGTCGATCAGTCGTTCGTGTGCATCCGCTGCGGTGTCATTGAGGAAATCCTGGACTTCCGGAGGGGTAGGGGGCAAGCCGAGCAGATCGAAGGTCAGACGGCGAATCATGGTCCGGCGATCGGCAGGGGGCGAAAACTCTAAGCCTTTGTTGAGCAGTTTTTCTGCGATAAACAGGTCAATCGGGGTGAATGACTGATCGATCATTCGCTCGATCATCCGCTGGGTCTCTTCTGAGAGGGGATTGGCAACCTGACCGGCTTTGCCCGATCGCTCGGTCGGTGCGCGATCGGGTCGTTGCTGATGGAGCGTTGGTATCGGCTGACGGCGAATCGGCTGAAACGACCAAAAAGCCTTTTCCTCGGCAGTGATGTCACTGACCTGTGAGACATCGACCGGTTCGTCCCGCTGAGTCAGGGCCCCTTCCGCAATCCAGCGTTCAATCATTTCAAGCTCTTTGGACGAAACCGCTTTTCCTTTGGGAGGCATCTCCCCCACACGGATTCGCTTGAGGAGGGGGCTAGTTTCTGGATCGTTGGGGACGAGTGCCGGCCCCGACTCACCACCGGCGATGATCAGCCGCCGAAGTCGCAGGTCGAGCTTTCCTTCGCGATGATCTTCTTCACCGTGACACTGAAAACAATGGGTTTTCAGAATGGGTCGAATGTGCTGTTCGTAGGTGAGCGTTGTGACTGCGGGGGTTGGGGTGGGATTGAGTGCATCACTGTCTGCGGCGAGAGCCCAAGCACCGGCCGCCAACGGAATCCCCAGCATCCAGAGAAAGAGCAACAGCCAGGATTGAGGTCGCATGGGGAGGGTCTCGGCAAGAGAGAGCAGGCAACGTGACCCATCGCGGTCACCAAGATCAAGTTAACACTTGAGGTGTTCGGGTCTCAAGCCCAAAAGGGACAATCGTCCCGGTGATCTCGCCACCTCGGAAAAACAGGAGGATCAATTGGCGGATCTGCGATGCGGCACTCGTTTTTCGATCAACGGAACGGTCAGGGATGGCATCGGATTTGATTGTTAAAATTTAACTGACCGCTTTTTTTACGATCTTACTGATCATGGCCTCTTCAGCGGCGGTCAAGTTCTTTAACGCGAAGGAGCTTGGTTGCATGTTGGATCCCTCGTCAAATAGATTCGCTTGCTCGGTGAAACCGAGTGTCAGGTAGCTGTCGGCGCGGAAAAAGCAGACGCACTTGCCAGCTTTGGCGTATGCGGGCATTCCGTACCAGAGCTTCGGTGTGAGCGCAGGGGCGCTTGCTTTGATGATCGTATGGAGACGCTCGCCCATCCCCCGAAATGGTTCTGGCATCGCAGCGATCTTTGCCAGCACGGCGCTTTCCTCGTCAGACTTGTCCCCTCGTGGTGCGCGGGGTGTGGCCGACCTCTTCACGGGTTGCTTGGTGCTCGGGTGTTTTTCCGTCAATGCCCCCCCCCTTTTCTGTGATTCACGTTCGACGAGCTGGAATGGTCATTTCTGCTTTTATCCGTGGTTGCATCCCGCTGCGATTTTCCTGAAACCAGTCTTCTTGAAAGAGGCTCCCCTGAAATCGGTTCTCAGTAGGCTAACGGTAGAAACTGGGTTTTCTCGGGAGGATCTTGAGTTCCTGATAGGCAAAGCCACTGTCCGGCGGTCTGTAGTCCCCTACGAGATCCATACAGGACTGCGGTTTAATAGCGGCCTCTTTCTGCAGGCACCAGTAGGCGGCGTTCACCGTCAAACGCCGCAGTCCTTCATTCTGGTAGTCTTGAGCACTCCCCATCGTAACATGGAAGACACGGGCGGTTTTTCCGGTATTTCCCGTCCAGGTTTTTACCCACGCGACCGGTAAAGGCATCAGCTCGGAATTGACCGCGTCATCCGGTTTGCGGCCCAGCAGCGGTTGACCTTCGACCAGCGGCAGACAGCCTGCGGGGAGTTGACCCCCGAGCTCGTAGGTGCGATAGACATCCGATGTCCCCCAAATCTCTTTCACGCCACTTAAAATCGGGTGGTCCTGATTCTTGGCGACAATCATCCCCCTCGTCGAATCCTGCTGCCAGTGACCATGATGGTTCCGGAAAGATCCCCCCAGTACGCTTTCACCAAAGTCGACTTTTTTGCCCTCCTTCTGGTAATGAAAGTCAATAAAGCCATGGTTGGCGGTACGGATGCCGATGATCGGTTTGCCAGAATCGAGATAATTGTGGATGTGCTGTAATTGCTCGGGGGGGAGAGAAATCAGTCGGCTGAACAAAATGAGCAGATCGCACTTCTCTAAATATTCGAGACCGGGAATGTTGTGAGTGACCGTCTTGTCCTCCCAGCGAATTTTCTGCGTCGGGTCGACATCATTGTTCGGGTTCAGGCTGAACAGGACGGTGCAATCAAAGCCGTGATGTCGGGACAGAAGCCGCGCCAGCATCGGCATGGAATACTCGCTCCGGTACTCCTGATCTGCGGCAATCAGAATAATGTGTTGGCCTGATCCCGGTCCCGG
>Ga0114978_10001811_pt1 | contig 17950 bp, 18 predicted proteins | sample S_140212_EF_Meta_FD_87027 | JGI IMG/M metagenome (GOLD analysis project Ga0114978, IMG submission 87027) | Freshwater microbial communities from Lake Simoncouche, Canada to study carbon cycling - S_140212_EF_MetaG | ecosystem: Environmental > Aquatic > Freshwater > Lake | place: Lake... | reverse complement strand
TGTACCCACTACCAAAACCAAAAGCATCAACATGACCATCAAAAGCATGGGGTTGTCAATGAAGGGGCGCATCATTTCAACCACTTGGGCTGGAATGTTGGCAATCGTAATGAGCCAAGCTGAGACCAAGGCCGCAGCCACCAAGAACATGACGACAGAAGATATTTTGGCCGCAGCCAAAATGATGCGGTACAGGTCTTTGAATTTGATTTCACGGTACACAAATAGACCAATGACAAGAGAGTAAACCACTGCCACCACTGCCGCTTCGGTGGGCGTGAAGATACCCATTTTCATGCCACCAATGATGGTGATGGCCAAGAGGTAGCACCAAAACGCATCAATCGTGACGCGGATTTTTTCTTTCATGGGCACGCGCGCTGAAACTTTGACATCATCTTTGCGAGCCACGATCCACCATGTAATAAGTAACGCAACACCCATCAAAATGCCGGGGAAAATACCTGCCATGAACAGTTTGGATATGGATACGCCTCCAATCACGCCAAACAATATGAAGCCAATAGAGGGCGGAATGACGGGCGCAATGATGCCGCCTGCAGCAATCAGTCCTGCAGAACGGTCCATCCTGTAACCAGCGTCGCGCATCATGGGCATGAGCACGGCCGCCAAGGCTGCTGTATCAGCCACGGCGGAGCCAGAAAGACTGGCCATGATGAGGGCTGCAAAAACCGCCACATAACCGAGTCCACCTTTGAAGTGACCTACCCAGACCAATGCAGAATTGACAATGCGGCGACTCATGCCGCCAGCGTTCATGAGTTCCCCCGCCAGCATGAAAAAGGGGACCGCCATCAGTGGGAAATTGTCGGCACCATTGATTAAATTTTGTGACACGATTTGCGTGTCAAAGTTATCAAGGTGGAGCATGAGGGCCACACCCGAGACGATGAGTGAAAAAGCCAAGGGCATGCCCAAGGCCATGGCTGCCAGAAGCGAGGCAATGAAAATGAAAACAGTCATTTGGCTGCCTCTTGCATATGCGGTTTGGCATCTTCTTCAGAGTCAGTGACCTGAATCAGATCGGCTTCGTTGAAATCGCCTTTGGCCAAGCGCACCAATTTGCCAATGATCATGAGACCCATCGAAATGCTGGTGATGTAACCTACGCCATACACCCAGCTCATTGGGAGTTCGGTCACGCCTGATCGGGTGGTGGCGTTGATACCATGTTGTTTGAATGTGCCATAAAACATGAGCACGCAACACATGAGCATCAAAATATTTGAAATACCAAAGGCAATTTTTTTGCCGGTCAGACTTAACTTGCGAACGACAGAATCAAGCCCTAGGTGAGCATTGTCTCGCATGGTGACAATGGCACCCAAAAATGTGATCCAAATGAATAAGAAGCGTGACAATTCTTCCGAACTGATGATGCCGTCGTTAAAGCCGTATCGCAAAACCACATTGCCAAATACCATGATGACCATGGCTGACAACATGATGACCAAGGTGAACTCGGCCAATCGAAAGAAAAGGTCGTTGATTTTTTTCATAGGAAGCACAAATTAAAAAGCCCTCCGCCAAAGAAGAGGGCTTTCGGGGCACAAATTACTTGGTGTTTTCGATGGCTTGCAATAAAGCAGGGCCATTCTTTTCACCAAAGGTTTTGGCAATTTCTGCTGACACAATTTTCTGGAAGGGCGCCATATCGACGTTCTCAATGACTTGCATCCCAGATTTTTTCAGGTCAGCAACAACTTTGCCTGCATTGGATGCGTTCAAGCCGCGCTGGAACTTAGCAGCTTCGCGGGCTGCTTCGACCACTATCGATTGATAGTTGGCTGGCAGTGAATCAAATTTGCCTTTGTTCATGGCCACAATCAAGGGTGAGTAAACGTGGTTGCTCACTGTCAGGTGCTTCTGAACTTCGTAAAACTTAGAAGACCAAGTGACGTTGATAGGGTGCTCTTGCGCATCAAAGGTGCCAGTTTCCAAAGCGGTGTACAACTCGGCAATGGGCATGGGTGATGGGTTCATGCCCAACAATTTGAAAGCTTGAATGTGATAAGGATTGGGCGTAGAGCGAATCTTCAAACCCTTCAAGTCTTCTGGCTTGTTGACCGGACGCTTGTTGTTGGTGAATGCGCGCCAGCCATTTTCCCAATAAGCCAAGCCCTTCATACTGTGAGGAGCCAGCTCGTTCAAAACACCTGTACCAATGGCGCCGTCCAAAACTGTGTAAGCATGCTGCGCGCTGCGAAAGACGAAAGGTAATTCCATGGCAGCAGTGTTAGGCACAATGCCGTTGTAGTTGGAGGCTCCGCTTGAAACAATGTCAATGGTGCCACCGCGCACGCCATTGATCATGGCAGCGTCGTTGCCCAATTGGTTGGCTGGGAAAATGGTAATTTCAACATCGCCATTGGTGCGTTGTTTGACCAACTCAGCCAATTTCATGGCGGCTGCATGTTGGCCATCTGTGGTGTTCACAGCGTGTCCCATTTTGAGGTTGAACTTGGCAGCAAATGCAGCCGAGCTCATGCTGGCGATCAAGCAAGCAACGAGAATGCGAGAAATTTTCATGGTGGAGTCTCCTGTGGTTTTAACGTGGTTGAAAAAAATTAATCGGACGGCAGTGCGTATTCATCAGCGCTGAAAACGGTGTGAAATACCGTGCCATCAAACATGGCAATGAGATCTTTCGAAACTTCGCGGCTTTTGAGGCGCACTTCTGAAGCCAATGCAATTTCAATCGATTCGCGAGTGGGGTAGCGGACAGAAAGCACCATGCCAAAGTGGGGGTCGGCCACGTCGCTTTCGACTTGTCTTAAAACGCGAACCTCTTGTGCGCCAGGAAACCGAGTCCACAAAGGCACAAGCTCTTTGCGAATGTAGTCGTTGAAAGCTTGCTCTTTGCCGGGTTTGACATTGCCTTGAAAAAATGCGCAGCGAATGAACATGTAAATCCTAATGTTTTTGAAGAGAAGGGGTTGAAAAAATATCGTCTGAACGATTCCGTATTTCATCTTGGTATGAGCTTAACTTGGCCATGGCATTTTGCAAAAGAGTCGATACAGATTGATCGATGCACAGAGCGATGACATCGCGTTCATCTGCACTGGGTTTTTCCAAGGTGTGAAATTGACTGTCTAACAGGCCAGCTTGCATGTAATGGCCTTTCCGATCTTGCATGCGCTGCTTGATCAAGTCTGGGTTGCCATCTAAAAATAGAAAAACAACCGAGCCTGCTTGTTGCCTGATGCGATCTCGGTATATTCGCTTGAGGGCAGAGCAGGCCACAATGGCGCCTGAATGACCCAGGTTTTGCTCTGTGTTGGCAAGGTAGTTTGCAATGCGCTCTAGCCAAGGCCAGCGGTCGGCATCTTGAAGCGCAATACCAGCACTCATCTTGGCGACACTTTCGGGCAGGTGAAGTTCGTCACCGTCTTTCATGCGAAGGCCAAGTGCCCTTGAAAGCCCTTCTGCCACCGTTGATTTGCCGGATCCGGAAACGCCCATCACGATGATGCGAAGTGGAAATTCTTCTGTATGCATGAAGTTGGCGGATGGGTGTGGTGCGTCAATTTGGACAGCGCTGTCCGATGGGTTGAAAAAAGAGCTCGATTTAAGTCATTGTTTATCTTAGGGAAATCGAGATCTCAGTTTGGAAGAAATTGATGTTAAATACTTTGGATAGCGCTATCCTAACTAATGTTGCTCCAAATTTGCCTCGGACAAACCCTTGAAAAAAGTTACAAGTCGACTCAAAAGTCAGCGTTCGACAGGCCGAATAACCCTCACTGATGTGGGCAGAGCCGCGGGCGTCAGCCCCAGTACGGTGTCCCGCGCGCTCCGTGGCGAGAGGGCTGTCGATCCTGAACTGGTCGTAAGGGTATTGGCTGTGTCTGAACAATTAGGTTATGTGCCAGACCCTGCAGCCCGTGCCTTGGCTTCGCAGCGCAGCGATCATGTCACTATCTTGATTCCGCTTCTATCCAACACTTTGTTTGTCGATTTGTTGGAAGCTGCACAAAGAACGTTGCACAAAGGGGGCTATCAAACGCTCATGGGCGTGACGCATTACAACCCCAACGAAGAAGAGCAGCTGATGCGTGAGCAATTGCATCACCGTCCTGCAGGCCTGCTGGTCACGGGCTTAGATCACAGCCTTGCTACTCAAAAGCTCATGGCCCGAAGCAATGTACCTTGTGTGCACTTGATGGATTTGCCCAATGAGGCGCCAGATGTTGAGGGCACAACGCTTGCTACTTCAGACGCGCTTGTTAGCAGTCCATATTGTGTGGGGTTTCGACAAACAGATGCGGGTGAAGCCATGACTCAGTATCTGCTTGCCAAGGGGAAAAAACGCATTGTTTTTGCCGCGGCCCAATTGGATCCTCGAGTGATGCAACGCTTGTGGGGTTGGCGAAAAGCCCTTAAACAAGTCGAGCGTTACGACCCCAGCTTGGAATGGCTTAACCCTTCGCCTTCATCTTTGGCGTTGGGTGGTCAAATGCTGGAGCAAATCATTAAACAGCACCCAGACGTCGATGCCATCTTTTTTTGCAATGATGACTTGGCACAAGGGGCCTTATTGGCTGCTATGCGATTAGGTGTTTCTGTACCAGCAAAGGTTGCCATTGCTGGCTTCAACGACCTCACGGGAAGCGACCAAATGTGGCCGCCCCTCACCACAGTCAGAACGCCGCGTGCCCAAGTCGGGGAGGCGGCAGCTCTAATGTTGTTACAACTCATGCGCGGTGAACCCGCTGAGGTGGCGCAGCTTGATTTAGGTTTTGAAATTATTTCAAGGCAAAGTGCATAGTCAATGAGACTTAGCAAAGCCCTTTAAAGTGGCAAAGCACCTAAGTCATCACATTCAAAAGTGCTTGGCCTTCGGACAGGCGATTGATGTTCTCGGCAATGGTTTGCTGACGCCTGCGCACCGTGCCTTCAGTCCAACCTGACATGTGCGGCGACATGAGCACATTGTCTAAGCTGGCAAAGTCAAATTGCGACGGCGAACATTGCGGTGCTTCGGCGGTGGGGTATTGGTACCAAGTGTCAATGATGCCGCCCGCAATCTGTCGATGCTTAAGCGCCTCAAAAAGGGCAGATTCTTCAATGACGGCCCCCCGTCCAACGTTCACGATGACGGCATTGGGCCGCATGGCTGCCAGTGCGGCCGCGTTCACCAGCCCGCGTGTGTCTTCTGTCAGAGGCAGTGTAACCACCACCACGTCGCAAGCTTGCATGAATGCATGCAAATCAGACAGCTTGAAGCTTTGATCAATGCAATGGGCAGCAGTCGAATGGACAGGGCTTCGATTGGCCACCAAGACATGCATGCCAAAAGCCTTCGCACGGTTTGCCAATGTTTTGCCTATGTGCCCAAATCCCAGTAGCCCAATGGTTTGAGATCCCAACTCAGTTCGAAGTGAACCTGGTCGTCCCGCAAAATACGACCACTCACCTTGTCGAAGCGCATGGTCTGCTTGCGTGAGGGGCACATGCCGAAGCAGCAAGGCCGTCATGACGTATTCGGCGATGGCGTTTTCATGGCCAAAGCAATTTGCTAACTGGCTACCAGTTGGCAAGCAATCTCGCTGAATGCCATCGGTGCCCGCGGCAGGAGCTTGTAGCAGTCGCAATCTAATGGGTTTGGGCAAGCTGGGGTTGAGGGTGACGCCCACAAGCACATCGGCCGATTCAAAGTGTTCTTTTTCACCGGGCAACTGAAGGCCCTGTGAAATGGTCACGATGCGGTGGGTACGGTGAAGAAGTCCTTCAATATCCGTTCGAAAATTCGCAGCGTTCTCGCCATGAAAAACAATTTTAAAAACAGAATCCATGAATGACACGAGCTTGCGAATTTCAGTTTCAATCAGCCTTGGCGCCAGATGCTTTGACAATAGGGCCCCAGCGTTGTACTTCTGCCTTGTTCATTTCAGCCATGGTTTCAGGACTGGTCCCCATGATGATGTAGCCCAATTCCGTCATCCGCTTGATGAATTCTGGCGATTTGGTGCCTTTCACCGCTTCCGCGTTGAGTCTCATCACGATATCGCGAGGGGTGTTGGCTGCAACGGCCAGTCCAAACCAAACACCAGATTCATAGCCTGTCACGCCAGCTTCCGCAATTGTGGGCAAGTCAGGCAAAAGCGGATCGCGTTTTGCGCCTGTGGTGGCAAGCGCTCTGAGCTTGCCAGACTTGATGTGAGGAATAGCAGAAGGAATATTGTCAAACATCATCATGACTTGTCCGCCCAAGAGGTCATTTAACGCAGGAGCACTGCCTTTGTAGGGAATGTGGGTCATGGTGATGTTGGTGAGTGACCTGAACATTTCACCAGACATGTGAATGCTTGTGCCACTGCCACTGGATGCGTAATTGATGGCGCCTGGTTGTGATTTGGCAAGAGCGATGACTTCTGCGACAGAGTTGGCTTTCACCGAAGGGTGAAGAACCAAAACATTGTTCAAAGAGACAAGGGCCGATACAGGTATGAGATCTTTGTTGGGATCAAAAGGCATCTTGGCATAAAGAGCCGGGTTGATGGCTTGAATGCCACTGGTAGTCATGAACAAGGTGTAGCCATCTGGGTTAGAGCGGGCCACATCTGTGCCGCCAATGTTGCCTCCTGCACCTGGTTTGTTGTCGACCGTGACGGGCTGACCTAAATTTTTGGACAACTCTTGCGCGATAGCACGGGATGCAATATCGACGGCGCCACCAGGGGGAAAGGGGCAGACCAGTCGGATGGCTTTATTGGGAAAAGCTTGCGCCAATGCGGCGGGAGCTGAAAGCAAGGCACCGGCCATGCCTACAGATAAAGCCAAGGTTGAGACCCATGAAAATGATGGGCGTAGCTTGAAAGATGCCATTTAAAACTCCTCAGGATCGAAATTGAGCCCCAAGCCTATTTGACTTTTGGAATTTTAAGCACAGGATATTCCCTTGATTCTGTGAGTCAAGTTCACAGCAAATTTTCAAATTTCGCGGTTTAATGGTGGTTCCAAGGGTGTTTTCGGATGCCTCCAAGAAAGTCTCAAAATTTGAAACGAGTTTGCATGACATTCTTTCCGTCCCTGCTGTTGAATCTGGGCCACGCGCTTGATCATTTGTTTTTATTGATCTTTGCCACAGCTGTAAGTGCCATCGCCCAAGATTTTGGGGTCGCCGGTTGGGAGGACATGATGCCCTACACCGTAGGTGCATTCATGATGTTTGGTTTTGCCTCAATACCTGCCGGGCGCTTGGGGGATCTGTGGGGCCGAAGACAAATGATGGTGGTGTTTTTTTTCGGCATGGGTTTCTCGGCCATTGGCGTCTCTTTCACTCAAACGCCCCTGCAAATGGGCATTGCGCTCACAGTTCTAGGTATTTTTTCTGCCATTTACCACCCCGTTGGTATTCCCATGCTGGTCCAAAAAGCAGTTCGACCTGGCCTCACCATCGGTGTCAACGGACTGGCAGGCAATTTAGGCATAGCCTTGGCGGCACTTTCAACAGGATTTTTGGTCACTTGGCAAGGATGGCGAATGGCTTTTGTCGTGCCAGGCTTGGTTTCAATCGCTTGTGGTTTTGCATTTGCATGGGCAGCGCCCCAAGAGTCAAGTGCACCCGCTAAAAAGAAATCTAATTCAGTTCAATTGCCCAAGCATTTGGCATGGCGGACTTTTGCGGTGATGGTTGCAACGGCAACGACCACCAGCATTTTGTTCAACATTACCACCAACGGCAACGCGCAATTGCTGGCCGAAAGGCTTGATGGTTTGGTGAACGACCCTTCGCGTTTAGGCATGCTGTTGGCAGCCATTTATGCGGTGGCCTCATTGGCTCAATTGGTGGTGGGCCGCTTGCTAGATTGGTTTCCCGTGAAACCCTTGTTCTTTGGTGTACTGCTTCTTCAAATTGTAGCTTTTGGGGTGGCGTCGCAAACCTCTGGTTGGATTTGGTATGTAGCAGCCATCGCTTACATGGTGATGGTCTTTGGTGCAATTCCTTTCAGCGACACCATGGTGGTTCGGTACATTGACGATGCTATGCGCTCGCGTGTGAGCGGAACGCGTATTGCCATTTCGTTTGGTTTCAGTTCAATTGCGATTTACTTGCTTGGGCCCGTGGTGAAGGTGGCCGGGTTTACGCAACTCATGATTGCGCTCTCATTCGTCGCTGCTTTGGGAGCCATCATCGTTTTGTTTTTGCCCAACGAAGCGCAGATGAATGCCCACTTAAAGAGCAGCAGTGGCAACCACCTCTAAGCGCCATTTGGAAGAAGCCAAGTTGGCTTGCACAGTGGCTCTGGGTGGCGTGTGTCCAGGCACAACCCAGCTGTCCCAAACTCGGTTCATGCCTTCAAAATCTTTCAAGTCCACCAAAAATATTTGAACCATCAGAAGTTTGCGCTTGTCGGTGCCAGCACGAGCCAGCAAACGATCAATGGCTTCTAGCACCTGAAGTGTTTGGCCTTCGATGTCTAAGTTGGGGTCTTCAGGAATTTGACCTGCCAAATAAACCACGCCATTGTGAATGGCCATCTCAGAAAGCCGCGTGCCCACATCAAAACGCTGAACCATATTGACATCCTTATCGCGTGTGTTTTGCCAAATAGGCAATCGCAGCAGCCATGCCATTGGGGCCATAAGGAATTTTTTGAACCGTCATGGCCGCTTCAATGCCTGCAAGGGCGCCTAAAATCATGGGTTCATTCATATCGCCCAAATGGCCAATGCGAAAGACACGACCCGCCAAGGGGCCTAAACCACCTGCAATGGCCACTTGAAATTTTTCACGTGCCACAGCTCGCATGGCTTCTGGGTCAATGCCGGGCGCCACTTCTATGGCTGTGACTGAAGATGAATATCCCTTTGGATCTTGGCAGTGAAGTTTGAGGGCGCCTGTGCTGGCCCAACAAGTGACGGCTGCGCGCACGGCTGCCCCCAATCGCTGATGACGTGCATGAACGGCTGTCAGGCCTTCTTCTTTTAGCAAGCCCAATGAAACCTCTAAACCTGCAAGGTGTGCCAAAGGTGGGGTGCCACAAAACTTGGCCGATTGGTTGTCGGTTTTTCGCTCTAGCCAGCTCCAGTAGTAACGAGGTTTGGCGTGGGCCTCAGACCAAGCAAAAGCTTTGGCATTGACGGCCACAAATCCAAGGCCAGGTGGCATCATCAAGCCTTTTTGAGAACTGCCCAGACACACATCGGCACCCAGTGCATCCATGTCAAAGGGTGCTGCACCCAAAGAAGCCACGACATCCACCACATAAAGTGCTGGGTGTCCTGTGCGGTTAATGGCATCTCGAATAGCTTGAAGATCACTGGTGATGCCGCTGGCGGTATCGGTATGAACTACCATGACCGCTGAAATTTTGTGCGCTGTGTCTGCACGCAGAGCCGCTTCAATGGCCGCCACATCAATTTGCTGGCCCTCAGTGTGCGGTGTTCTAACGACAGAAAGGCCTAAGCCGGTGGTTTGAATGGCCCATTGGTCAGAGAAATGGCCAGAGCCTGCAATCAACAAGCTGTGTTGGTCAGAGCCCAAATTGGCCGATGCTGCTTCCCAAACGCCATGGCCATTGCTGGCGTAAAAGAAAATATCTGAAGCGGGGGAGTAGAGCAACTCTTTCATGCCTTTTTCGCAAGCTGCAATGAGGGCTCCCACACGGGGGTCAGCCAAGTCAGTCATGGGTCTTTGCATGGCGTGCATGACTTCATCGGGAACATGGGTAGGCCCAGGTGAGTGCACAAATCGAATGCCCGGTAGCCGAGGAGTGATGGGAGAACTCATGCGTTGTACTTTCATTGACAATGTGGGTAGAGCATAAATTGACTTTCAGGTTTCTGAGCGAAGCGTGAGTTAAAAATTCAGGTACTTTATAAAAAACACTAAACTACAAGCCATTCAATCCGGCTTTAGGAAGACATTTCATGCCAAACAAAATGCAGAACAGCCCAGACGAATTGGCCAGTCGGGGTTAATGGCAGATGGAATCCCGCAGAGCATGGGTGGTTGTCTGGGCAACGTTTGTCTGTCTGGCAGTCATTTTTGGCGTGTCCTATTCATTTGCCGCATTTTTTGAAAATTTTGCCAAGGAATTTGCAGCGCAGCGGGCCGATGTGTCTTGGATCTTTGGCCTTTGCGGCTTGGTCTATTTCGTCTTAGGTGCTGGAGGCGGCATGTTGGCCGATCGTTGGGGTCCACGTTTGGTTTGCATGACCGGTATGGTTTTCATTGCGATAGGTTTGTTTTTGACCAGCTTGGCCCAAAGCTTGGCGACCGTTTATCTGAGCTACGGACTTTTGGTAGGCTTGGGCATTGCCTTTGTCTATACCCCTTCCATCGCTTCAGTTCAGCCTTGGTTCAACAAGCGCCGCGGTTTGGCCTCTGGCATTGCCAGCTCGGGCATCGGTGCTGGCACACTCATTTTGCCGGTGGTCGTGAGCTATTTATTGGCCGAGGTCAATTGGCGAGTCGCGCTTCAAATGATGTCTGCAGGTGTGCTGCTGATTGGCCTTTCGGCTGGGTTTTTATTGAAGCGTGCTCCCGACCTAACGGGCAGCACCAGGGGTCAACTTCCTGGTCTTTCACTTTCGACAGCTCTGAAAACCCCCGCCTTTAAATGGCTCTACATGGGCACCTTGCTGGGTGCGCCGGTCATGTTTGTTCCCTTTGCGCACATCTCTGCGGCAGCCAGAGATGCAGGCTTGCCAGACGCACAAGCCGTGGGGCTGGTTGGCTTGATTGGCATTGGCAGTTTGGTCGGTCGATTTGCGATTGGTTGGCTGGCTGATCGCTTGGGGCGCGTCAGAACACTCATGTTGATGCAGTGCCTGATGGGGCTGTCGTATTTAGTATGGGCTGGCGCTCAAGACCGTTGGATGTTTGCTTTGTTTGCCCTTTGGTTTGGGCTCAGTTATGGCAGCATTGTTTCTTTGTTACCTGCCATCTGCATGGACCTGTTTGGGGGCAGGGCTGTCTCTGCCATCATTGGAACGCTTTACACCGGCGCGGCCTTGGGGAACTTGTTGGGGCCTGTTTTGGCCGGACAGGTTTTTGACATGACTCAGAGTTACAACCTCGTCATTTGGATCACGCTGGGCATTTCAGCTTTAGCCACCTACAGTTGCTGGCGTATCTTGATGTACCCCAAGCTCTTTGAATAAATAAGAGTCGCTGGTACGCGTTTTGAAGCAAGGTTCCCATGGAAATTAGTCAGTATTTGGTGATTGCCAGTTGTGCAGCCTTGCTCATTGGCATGTCAAAGGGTGGATTGCCCTTGGTGGGCATGATGTCGGTGCCTTTGCTTTCCTTGGTGATGTCGCCTGTCAAGGCCGTCATTCTTTTGTTGCCGCTTTACATCATCTCGGATGTCGTTGGCGTGTGGCTTTATCGCAGGAATTACAGCGCCATTAATTTGAAGATTTTGGTACCGGCCAGCATGTTGGGGATTTTGATCGGATGGCTCACGGCCTCCATGATTTCAGACCTGACCATTAAACTCATCATCGGCTTGGTAGGGGTGAGTTTTTGTTTGCAGACTTGGTTAAAGCGTGGGCAATTTGAGGACGCCATGCCCGCGTCGGTTCCCAAAGGTGCTTTCTGGGGGGCGGCGAGTGGCTTTACCAGTTTCATTGCCCATGCGGGAGGCCCCCCTTTTCAGGTTTTTGTACTGCCCCAAAAACTCCCCAAGGCTGAGTTTGCAGGGACCGCCACCATTTTGTTTGCCATCATCAATTTGGCCAAAATTGGCCCCTATCAAAATCTCAGCCCCTACAAATTGGATGACATGGTGAATGCGCTTGTCTTGGTGCCTTTTGCGTTGTTAGGCACAGTTTTAAGCGCCTATCTCACCAAACGAATTGCTGATGCTTGGTTTTTCAAATTGCTTCAAGCAGGACTTTTTCTAGTGTCTTTGAAGCTTATCTGGGATGCATTCAGAGGCTAAGCCTTTGTTTTTAAACAAATTTCTAGTACCCTATTGTTTTTTAACTATTTGTTGAATAACATATTATCTTCTAACCATTGGTTAATTAACTAGACCTTAAATGAACAAGATCATCCTGAGAGCGATTACAGCCTTTTCTAGAACAGACCTCAAAACAAGTGAAGGGTCTTTGTCGATCGGAGGTAGAGAGATCAACTACCTAGGCAAACAATATGTTGCGCTAGAGTCTGAGACATCTGCGGAATTGCTGGCGCTTTACCGGTGCATGAATCGCGGCGAATTAAAACGATTGAAGCGCTGGCCTGCAGATCTGACAGACAAAAAACCGGTTGCACAAAGCTTGGGCGCTGCATCCGAAGAAAAGAAAAAACCCGCAATTCTGGAGCTATCGCCTCTCAAAGGGGTCGCCAAAGTTAAAAAATCTAAAAAACCAGACGGTAGGGCATCGGTTCGCAATTTGAATCAAACGGATCTTTTTGATGCATAAAAAAACCGCACCCAATTCAGGATGCGGCTTGGGCAAATCAACTGCTGTCAAAGCAGTTGATGCTGGCTTCATTTAAGTGTGTGCAGTTTTCAAAATAGCATTGAAAGTGTTGCTTGGGCACATGACCTTTTGAAGCAAATCTGCTGAGGGTTTGTAGTAGCCACCAATGTCAACAGGTTTGCCTTGTACGGCTTTCAATTCATCCACAATTTTCTTTTCATTTTCTGTCAAAGATTTGGCCAATGTTGAAAACTTGGCTTGCAAATCTTTGTCCTCAGTTTGCGCCGCGAGTTCTTGGGCCCAGTACATGGCCAAGTAGAACTGGCTGCCGCGGTTGTCCAATTCACCTGTCTTGGTAGATGGGTTTTTGTTGTTCGCCAACAAGGTGCCCGTGGCGGCATCGAGGGTCTTGGCTAGGATTTTGGCTTTGTTGTTACCAGTTTTGATTCCCAGATCTTCCAAAGAAACGGCCAAAGCCAAGAACTCGCCCAGAGAGTCCCAACGCAAGTGATTCTCTTCTACCAACTGTTTCACGTGCTTGGGTGCTGAGCCGCCCGCGCCTGTTTCGTACATACCGCCGCCAGCCATGAGAGGTACGATGGACAGCATTTTGGCGCTGGTGCCTAACTCCATGATAGGGAACAAATCGGTGAGGTAGTCACGCAAAATATTGCCGGTGACAGAAATGGTGTCCAGGCCGCGAATCACTCGTTCGAGCGTGTAGCGCATGGCGCGAACTTGGGACATGATTTGAATGTCTAGGCCCTTGGTGTCGTGGTCTTTCAAATAGGTTTCCACTTTCTTAATCATTTCCGCTTCATGGGGGCGATAGGGATCAAGCCAGAACAACGCGGGAGTACCAGAATTGCGCGCACGAGTGACTGCCAATTTCACCCAATCACGGATGGGTGCATCTTTAACTTGGCACATGCGCCAGATGTCACCACTTTCAACTTTTTGTGACAACAGAACTTCGCCTGTCGCGGTGTCCACAATGTTGGCTATGCCGTCTTCTGCTATTTCAAATGTTTTGTCATGTGAACCGTATTCCTCGGCTTGTTGCGCCATCAGGCCAACGTTGGGCACTGTGCCCATGGTGCGGGGATCAAAGTTGCCGTTGGTTTTGCAGAAATTGATGACCTCTTGGTAAATGCGGGCAAATGTGGACTCGGGAATAACTGCTTTGGTGTCTTTGGGTTTGCCATCAGCACCCCACATCTTGCCACCAATGCGAATCATGGCAGGCATTGAAGCGTCAACAATGACATCGTTGGGCGCATGCAAGTTGGTAATGCCTTTGGCAGAGTCCACCATGGCTAAATCGGGGCGGTGTTCGTGACAAGCGTGTAAATCGCGAACGATTTCGTCATGCAAAGAATGTGGCAATGTTGCTATCTTCTCTTCAAGATCGACCATGCCGTTGTTGACATTGATACCCAACTCGTCAAACAACTTTCCATGCTTTTCAAAGGCTTCTTTGTAAAAGATTTTGACAGCATGTCCAAACACGATGGGGTGTGACACTTTCATCATGGTGGCTTTGACGTGCAGTGAGAACATCACGCCAGATTTGCGAGCATCTTCCATCTGCTCTTCGTAAAACTCGCACAAGGCCTTTTTGCTCATGTACATGCTGTCGATGATTTCGCCAGCCAGCAAGGACACCTTGGGCTTTAACACCATGGTCTTGCCTGATTTTGTGATCAACTCCATGCGAACATCACGCGCTTTGTCCAAAGTCATGGATTTTTCGCCATGGTAGAAGTCGCCGTGTTTCATGTGCGCCACGTGCGAGCGAGAAGCCATGCTCCATTCGCCCATGCTGTGCGGATTTTTTCTGGCGTAATTTTTCACAGCCAGGGGCGCGCGACGGTCTGAGTTGCCTTCACGCAAAACAGGGTTGACCGCACTGCCTAAGCATTTTGAGTAGCGTGCCCGAATGGCTTTATCGGCATCCGTTTTGGGATCTTCTGGATAATCAGGAACATGAAATCCTTTGGCTTGGAGTTCTTTGATCACGCCAATCAGCTGGTGCACAGAGGCGCTGATGTTGGGCAATTTGATGATGTTTGTTTCTGGCAGGAGCGTACGCTTGCCCAAATCTGCCAAGTTGTCTGGCACTTTTTGTTGAGGTGTGAGGTAATCTGGAAATTCGCCCAAAACGCGAGCTGCAACGGAGATGTCACTGGTTTCAACTTCGATGTCAGCGGGCTGAGTGAAGGTCTGAATGACTGGCAAAAAAGCCGCGGTGGCCAGCAATGGGGCTTCGTCGGTCAGTGTGTAAATAATCTTGGATTTTTGGTTGGCCATTTGCGTCCTCGTTTTTATATCTGCAAGAGAGATTGATGCAGTCAGTATTAGATCTTAAAAGTAGCCCCTGACAGCCCGCTGATAAGTGTCCTCATGATAAAAAATGAGATCAAATTTCGCAATGCGAAATAATGAGGCTGACTAGGGAAATCAGTTGTTAGCTAGGCGGTTGATGCTTGTTGGGCAGTCTGCATGAAGGTTTGACGTCATGGCATGATTGGCGTGATGAAATGTATCGGAGTTATTCGCCCATGATCGAGCAGCCTATTCACTGGGAGACCCGTGGTACCAGCCGCATCCCCTTTGCTGTCTACACCCAATCCGATACCCATGCCAAAGAACTGGAGCGGTTCTTTTACAAAGCGCACTGGAGCTATGTTGGCTTAGAAGCAGAAATTCCCAACACGGGTGATTTCAAGCGAACAGCCATTGGCGAGCGCTCGGTCATCATGACACGCAGCCAAGATGGTCAAATTCATGTTGTGGAAAATGTGTGCGCGCATCGCGGCATGGCGTTTTGCCGAGAGCGACATGGCAACAAAAAAGAACTCGTTTGTCCATATCACCAGTGGAGTTATGCCCTCGATGGCAAATTGCAGGGCGTACCATTTAGGCGAGGCGTTCGCCAAGGCGGCAAAGTCAATGGCGGCATGCCTGCAGATTTTGATCCCAAAGATCACGGCCTGAATGCATTGAAGGTGGCCTCGCGCGGAGGGGTGGTATTTGCTTCCTTTGACCATGGTGTTGAGTCTTTGGAAGACTACATGGGACCCGCCATCCTTCAGTACTTTGATCGTTTGTTCAATGGCCGGCAACTCAAAATATTGGGCTACAACAGGCAGCGTATTCCAGGCAACTGGAAGCTCATGCAAGAGAACATCAAAGACCCTTACCACCCCGGTTTGTTGCACACTTGGTTTGTCACCTTTGGACTTTGGCGTGCTGACAATGAAAGCGAGCTTCGCATGGATGTGCACCATCGGCATGCGGCCATGATTTCTACTCGTGGTTCTGCAGGTCAGGCCTCAGGCCAAGCATCCGATGTGACGCAAGTGAGCAGTTTCAAAGCCAGCATGCAATTGCACGACCCTAGCTTTCTAGACATCGTGCCAGAGCCTTGGTGGGGTGGGCCTAGCGCGGTCATGATGACTTTGTTTCCAAGTGTTATTTTTCAGCAGCAAGTGAACAGTGTCTCTACAAGGCACATTCAGCCCGATGGCCATGGCGCATTCGATTTTGTCTGGACGCACTTTGGTTTTGAGGACGACACACAAGATATGACGGAGCGCCGTTTGCGGCAAGCCAACTTGTTTGGGCCGGCCGGATTTGTGTCGGCAGATGACGGTGAAGTGATTGAGTTTTCTCAACAAGCCTTTGAAAGCAAGCCTCAGCACCGCACCTTGGCCGAGTTAGGTGGGCGCGATGTTGAAGAAACAGATCACATGGTGACAGAAACGCTCATTCGCGGCATGTATGAATACTGGCGCAAAGTGATGGAGAGCTGATCATGGTGGACATGCAAACTTGGTTGGACATCCAACAACTCTATGCTGATTACGCCAGTGCAGTTGACAGCGGTCAATGGGATCTGTGGCCAGAATTTTTCACTGAAAAGTGTGTTTACAAACTTCAGCCTCGTGAAAACTACGACCGTGGTTTCCCTTTGGCCACTTTGTCGCTGACAAGCAAAGGCATGCTCAAAGACAGGATCTATGGCATTTCTGAAACTTTGTTCCACGACCCCTATTACCAGCGACATGTGGTGGGCGCGCCCGTGGTGCGCAAAGTAGAACAAGGCCGTATTTTCAGTGAAGCCAATTACGCAGTTTTTCGCACCAAACTCGACAAAGAGTCGACCGTTTTCAATGTGGGTCGCTATCTTGACATCATTGTTCAAACGCCAGAGGGCTTTAAATTTGAAGAGCGCCATTGCATCTACGACAGTGAGATGATTCCCAACTCCATCATTTACCCTATTTAATCATGAGAAATTGGATTGATGTAGCCGCAGAGGCTGAATTGTTTGAGGGTGCCGGCATTGCTGTCACACCGCTGAATTTCGACATCGCTATTTTCAAAGTCGATGATGGCGTGTTTGCAATCAACAACGAATGCAGTCACGGCAATGCGAAACTCTGCGAAGGGTTCGTCGAAGGCAACTTTGTGGAGTGCCCTTTTCACCAAGCACTGTTTGATGTGCGCGATGGTTCCATTGCATGCGGCCCAGCCACAGAGCCTGCCAAATCATGGCCCGTCAAAATTGAGAACGGGCGTGTCTTTTTAGATTTGGCAGCCAATGCCTAAATGGCAAGGCTGCTAAACACTCATTCTGCTAAGTGGCAGACCAATTGGGCTTGCGTTTTTCTATGAACGCCTGCACGCCCTCGAGTGCCGAGTTGTCCATCATGTTGCAAGCCATGGTTTGAGAAGCATATTCGTAGGCTTTTTCAATGCCAGTTTCGAGTTGCATGTAAAACAACTCTTTGCCCATGGCCAACGCAACTTGAGGCTTGGAAAGAATTTTGGCAACCAAGTTTTCTAGGCAAGCGTCGAGTTCCTCGGGTTCGGCAATTTGATTGATCAAGCCTTGCTTCAAAGCATCTTCGGCGTTTAAGAAATCGCCTGTGACCAGCATCTCAAAAGCGGCTTTGCGCGACACATTGCGAGACAAAGCCACACTGGGTGTGGCGCAAAACAAACCCAAATTGACACCACTCACCGCAAACTTGGCCTCCGAAGAAGCCACAGCCAAATCGCATTGCGCAACCAGTTGGCAGCCAGCTGCCGTGGCAATGCCTTGCACCTTGGCAATGACGGGCACTTGCAGTTTTTGAATGCTCAGCATCATTTGCCCACATTGCGAAAAGAGCTTTTGGTAGTAATCCATAGAAGGCTCCGCACGCATTTGCCTTAGGTCATGCCCCGCACAAAAAGCTTTGCCAGCCGCGGCAATGACAAGTACCCGCAGCTTCTGGCTTTTGGATAAGTTGTCGAGCTCGCTTTGCAAAGCTGTGAGCATCTCTTCGCTCAATGCGTTGAAAGCAGCGGGCCGGTTCAAGGTGAGGGTGCACACGCCGCGATCGTCGTCGTGCCTAAGAACCAAGGGAGCGTCTGGGTGTGTCATGGTGATTACCTTTTGAATTCAGTTGGCATTTTTCGCGCGTTCGCGCAATTGGAATTTTTGTATTTTGCCTGTAGAGGTTTTTGGAATTTCCTCAAAGCGAATTTCTTTGGG
>Ga0114978_10001806_pt1 | contig 17965 bp, 9 predicted proteins | sample S_140212_EF_Meta_FD_87027 | JGI IMG/M metagenome (GOLD analysis project Ga0114978, IMG submission 87027) | Freshwater microbial communities from Lake Simoncouche, Canada to study carbon cycling - S_140212_EF_MetaG | ecosystem: Environmental > Aquatic > Freshwater > Lake | place: Lake... | reverse complement strand
CACCAAATTGTAATGATCTCATTGAAGGGAGAATCTTTTTGTCGTATACCATTTTGTATACCTCTTCAATCTCGTCTTTAATCTGCGGGTATTTCTTTTGGTGCATTTCTTTGTTTCTTGTCACCAATTCTTCCCATGTTTCCCTTCTATTTTTTTCGGGGATAAATTTAGCGTATTTCATATACACCGTAATGTTACTCAATATTCTTTGCGAAATATCCATTTTTATTTTATTTTAATTTTTAATTATTTGGTTGTGTTTGAGAATCTTTTTGTTTTCTTTTCTCTAACAACTCTCGAACTCTTTGTCTTTGTCTTTCTTCTTTCTGTTCCTCAATACCAAGGAAGGTCATTGAGCTTTCAGTGTCAATGTCAATCATTGCGTTATCAAACTTACAGTTTTCAAACACAACTCCATCGTCTCCAATTCTTGATTTTGTAATCGCTATTGTCGCCAATTTCATTTCTTTTTGTTGTAAGGTTTTAGCGACAGAAATGATAACATGTCCCACTTGTGCTTTCTTAATTGATCCTCCCATTTGATCTGTGGTTACCACTTCGGATGATATTGAAGCTCGGTTACCTTGTGTTGCGGTCCAACCAACAAGATTCATTTCGTGACACATAGCCTCAAATGCTCTCATTACTGATCCTTCACTTTTCCATTCATCACCTAAGTTTTTGTCAGGAACTACACAATCAATATAGTCTAAAACAACCATATCAACCTTTATTCCGTCAGAAACCATCTTTCTAATTTGACTCTTAATTTGTAACATCGTCATAGTATCAGATGGTAGTTTTTTCATAATCAACTTATTTGGCATTGACTCTTGAATCTCCGCAACCTTTCTCATTACCTCATCTTTTTTCTCTGACAAATCGTCAGGATGGACTTTTGTCCACAATGTGAAGTGTTTTCTTTGTATTACTTTTGGGTTGTCTTCGAAGAAGATTTGTAAGACGTTAAAACCAAGATTAAAAGCGTGGTTTGACATTTTAGTTAAAATAGTAGATTTACCAACACCTGTAGGTGCTAATATAACACCAATTTCTCCTTTTGCCAAACCTCCCTTTAACAATCTGTCAATCCCTGGAATTCCTATTGGAATAGGGTGTCTGTAATCGTCCTCAAGAACTTGTTCAAGATTTGAGAATACATCTAACATTGATGTATCTTTTGCTCCAACCTGAAGGGCTGTCTTCACCATCTCTTCAAGGGTGTCGTAGTTTTCAAACTCACCCCCGTCAATGATCTTTTGTGCTTTCCCCATAACCTTTTGTAGTTCTTGTTGTTTACAGAACTTTAAAGCCTTTTCTTGAACAAATCCTACTCCATCAATCGGCGCATCTTTAATTTTCTTGATAGTATCCATAACAATCTTAGATGCAATTTCTTGTTGAAGTTCTGATTTTGTAATTTGTTCCAATGTTTCAAATGATGGTGTATGTTCGTATTTTAAATAATACTCTTTAACCATTTGAATTATTATTTTAAAATACTTGTTTTCAAAATAATTGTTTTCGATAACATCGAGAATTGAGTGTGAAAAGTCTTTGTCTACAATAATTTGATTTAAAAGTTGTAATTGAAAAGTGTTACCTAAATACTCAAAATTTTTACTAGTCGCCATATGTTTTTTTTCTCCTTTAGTAAAGATAAATAGTGTTAGTTTTTAATAAATTCAGGATAAAAATAATTAAATTTTTGACCTGAAAAAATGTCAGTAAGCTCAGCCATTATAGCTTTTAACTTTGGGCGTAGGTCTACGGTATATCTGACCTTCGGAGGGTATGGTTTGGCGTCAAACTGTCTATGACAAATTGTCATATCTCCAACTCTAATAATTAAGTTAAAATTTTCCGGACCATCAGTAATTGATGTGTTTAGAAGTTCTGGATTTTCTAATATTTCATATTGGTTGTCCAACATGTAGACCACAGATCTCATCTTTAAGTCATATCTTAGTTCTCTATAAAGACTATCGACATGATGATAAAACTCTTCAGATTTGTGAGCGTTTCTATTAAAACCTCTCACGTTAAAAAATCTTTGGACAACAATGTTGTCATTACACATTAACAAAAATTCTACTTTTGTTATATCCTGTTCTTTCATTCTTTTTTAGTTTTTTTTGTTTCTAAATTTTTGTTTTTCTTTTCTTGTTAATTTGAGAAATGGTTTTAAAAACCCTACCCAAGCGTCGTCACCCTTTGGTAAGTATTTAAAAAACCCGTCCTCCATCATCATTCGAATTAGATTTCTATGTCCTCTTCCGTCGGGATCCAACGACTCAGAATAATATAGTCCTACCAATTCTTTTTCGTCTTCATTCAAAAGTGGGTTTTCTAAGTTAACAAGCTTTTCATTTATTACAAAAAACTCATCTCCAAAAATTCCCTCCTTTGTTTTCCCACTTAATAGGTTCTGAAGTGCAATGTTTCCCTTTTCTTCTTTTAAGAGTTGTTCGCTCTTTTGTAAAATATAGGACAATTCTACATGTGATTCAAGTAGTTCAGGAAACATTTTAATTAAGGTCTTCTCACCTAGATAAAATATTCCGTCAATGTTGTCAGAACTATCTCCAGTAAGAATTTTAATTGTTTTAACATTATAATGTGGGACTTCAATATCGTGAAGTTTTATTTTATCCCCATTTTTATAATATTGTTTTGTGGATGGTGAATAAATAGATACTTTTTCCCCAATAAGTTGAGTTAAATCTCTATCGCTTGAAAATATGGTTTTTTCTTCATCTAACGACACTTTACAGTAATGAGCAATTAAGTCGTCAGCCTCTGCGTGTTCTGTCTCCAGTTGTCTTACAAACATCTCTTCAAGGTATTGTTTAACCCTTTGTTTTTGTTCGGAAAAAGATTCTTCTTTTGACTCAGTTTCAGATGGTTTACGATTCAACTTATATTTTGGATAGATTAACCTTCTCTGAGCCGATGAGGTTTTAGAATCCCAACAAACAACAACTTTGTTATAATTGTGTTCTTCTAAGAATTTACGTAGAGTATTTAAAAAATGCCATATACCACCAACGTGTTTACCTTTATGGTAAAAATCTCTCACACCATGAAATCCAATCTTTAGTAGATTGTTTCCATCAACCAATAACGTTTTTGACACTTAAATTTTTTTAAGGATTCTTACTCTTCTTCTTTCTTTTCTTTTTCTATTTTCAAATCAAAGTCACCATCAACTCCGATTATATCTTTCCAATAGTCAGCATATTCTTTTTTATACTTTTCTATTGATGATTTTTCCTCTGCAGTATCTTTACCTGGTAAAAATCCATGTGGAGTTACAATAATTCTTCCGTCTTCAAACCCAAGACCATTAATGTGGTTTTTCATAACCGACACTTTTGTTCTTGAAGCAAACTTTACAGTTCGTTTATCTTTTGTTGCCGTAATCTTTGTTGTTCCCGCACCTTTTTGATTACCAAATAAAAACACTAAAGAAGAGTTTAACCAAATTGCTTCACCACCTTTTGCTTTAATTTTGGGTTGACCGAACGGATTGTCAGGTAATTCCACCCATGGTTGATTAACAATGATTAAGGTATTTTCGAATTTAGAATCTGATTTACGAGACCCTGAAATACGTTGGTTGATACCCATACCAATTTTATCCGCTAATGTTGACGCATTATGTTGTTTACCACCTTTACCTTCATAAGTCATCTTACAAGGAACTGATCCAACTGAATCCCATAAGAAACATAACGAATAGTCTAATTCACCTTTCTCTTGTGCGTCCAATAACTCATTAATATAATCTGTTATTTGTTCAATATAATCAAAGTTATTATTAAAGATGTAAAATCCGTCCCAATCTAATTCACCTGTTTCAGTGTCAACAACCTCATCACAATCAAAACCCATAAGTTTTGCGTGTTCAAAAGACCATTTTTGTTCTGTAATAATGAACACAGGAAGAATACCTTTCTTTTGTGCATCAACTGCGGTTTTAACCAACGCTGTTGTTTTACCTGTATCGGAGTGACCCAATAACATATTAAGGTGTCCAATTGCAGGACCTGGTAGTCCAACCGCATCTAAAAATTCTGATCCAAGATCAAAAAATCTTTGTGGTTTATATTTTGCCGATGTAGAAAATTTTTTCTTAACCGAACTAAAGTCATTTTTTTTCAGTGCCATATTTTTTTGTTTCTATATAAAATATAGATAAAAAAACGGGAACAATAAACTGCTCCCGTTCTGTTTTTTTCAATAAATTAGAATGGTAATTCTTCGTCGATTTCGTTGTTTACTTGTGGGTCTGCAATTTCATTAATTGAAACTGTTTTTTTACCTCCCATAGAAACTTCTGAAGTTTCGTTGTTAGAATAAGCGTATCCGCCCTTTTCAGAATCCCAACGTGGAGTTTCTCCTCGTGCAATCGCCTCAAGATATTCAACAGGTTTTTTAGAATACACATCTTCCCAAGTCATTTCATTTCCAACCCAATCATTCATTTCAGTTGATTCTTCAGAGATTGGTGATGGGTCATCATACATAACTGTTTGAATTACTGTGTATGTTGCTCCTTTTGGTGTTTTTGCCTTTGTTAGTTCAAGGATTAAATCACGTCCATTATCAGGATCTGTAATATCTCCTTTTGCCTTCCAAATAGGGATGATTTTATCAAGAATACCTTCTTGTTTGTAATTGTGTTTAAATCTCCAAAACTTAACACCATCTTGTTCGTTATCACGATCAATAACTTTTACAATATAAAACTTACGAGCTTTGTATTGTTTTGCAAGTTCTTTGTCTGATTCTCTTCCTGTGGACATAAGTTCTTCATAAACTTCATTTATAGGAGATCTCTCATTGTCATTTTTTCCCGGATCAAAAAACTTTTGCCATTTTCCATCTACTTGGATTTCGTGGAACCATACTTCTTTAAAAGGAGAAGAACCATCTGTAGTAGGTAAAATTCGAATTCTTCGTTGCCCTTGTTTTTCATTGTCTTTCAAAAGAGCTGCGAAATATTTTTTCATTCTTTCTTCTTGTGTCATTTTTGAGGTGGAAGAAGACCCACCTTGTTTTGCGTTTTCATACTGTGCTAAAACCGCGTCTAAAACATTTGTCGCCATGTGTTATTAAAAATTAAAAGTTTATATGTAAGAATTATAGGTGTATAAAAAGTTATAGTCAAATAGTGTTGTAAAAAAATTTAAGGTCGATTATTTCGACCTTAAATTTTATGAGTTAAATCTGTTTAAGAACATATCGTCTTCGTCTTCCATAGGAGCATTAAACGATTGTTCAACGTCTGATGGGCTAAAATTTTCAACCTCGTCTTGGGTTAATACGTATTCATTTTTTCCTGTCATTTCCATTTCATCTTTCTTCTCATCAAAGAAATCTGCTAAGTTTTGTTTGTATGGTCCAGAATCTAAACTTCTAAGTGCCAATTTTTCTTGTGGTGTTTTTGGTCTGTATTTCTCTAATTTACTATCAAGACTATCGATTTTAGAAACTAAAGAATCCATTTCGGCTAGCTTATCTTCCATGTTTTTAATTTGACCAAACAAGTTTTCAAAATACTCTTCTTGTTTATCCGCCATAGTTTTTTGAGTATCAACTAAATCTGTAATATCCAATTCTTCGGTTCCTTCTTCTTCACCTCCTTCTTCACCCTCCGCAGGGATTTCTTCAACATCAGGATCAGCCGCAACATCAATAGGTGTTGGTTCAGCTCCTGCTGGAGGTGGTGGAGGTATTGCTCCCGCCGCCGCAGGGTCTGCCGGTGGTGCTCCCGCCGCTGCAGGATCTAATGGAGGTGGTGGTGGAACGTCTTGCTCCATTATATAGTTATTGATAGATTTATATCTAGCAATTTCATTTAATATTTTTTCATCTAAACTCATCTTATCCGTTTAATAATGTTTTTATACCTTGATTGGTCTCTACTTGTATTTTTTTAAATGTCTTCATAGTGTTGTCAACTCTTTCAATAAGACCATCTTTCATTCTTACGGTGTAACAATCACCGGTGTCAAGATCACAAACTTGTTTTGTTCCATCTCCCATGTCTTTCTCAGATACTCTTGTATTTTTACCCAAGTAGTTGTCTAATATTAGTTTAGTATTCATAGTTATTTTTATTTATAAATATCACTTGTTAATTAAAGTATCAAAAAGATTGTATGCTTTTTTGAATTCCTCTATTAATTTGTCGTATTGTTTTCCTTCGTTTTTTTCAATTTGGGTATAAACGTCAGCATTTTGGTTTAAAGGATAATGTGATACGTATTGTTTAGCCAAATTACTAATACTTGATAATGTTGAGTCATTTGGATATTTTTGATTGAAGGTTCCCGCATCCTGAACTAAGAACGTGTTAATCCCTTGGATTTTATCTAAAACAAAATTAACAAAATCAGGTAGTGATCTAAAACTTACAACCGGAATATTTTTATCGTTTCCTCTTGAGACACAGAAATATTTTCTATTTATATATTCATATATTTTATCCCCATAAACCTCAGTCAAATTAATAGTGCTATAATTGTTTTCATACGCAACTAATTGAGTTCCATTATTATTACCTGAATCAACAAACACATAAGTGAACGCCATTGCGTATACATTAAATGATGTCTCTCCGGTCATGTCGTATTTTCTTTGGATCATTTGTTTTCTTATTTCAGTCATTAAATCTTGAGACGAGACTGTTGTTTGTTGTGGAGCGTCTACACCAGTAAAGTTGTTATATCTACTATTTAAACTTGCGGCGCAATCTTGATTTTTGGTTAACTTATCTTCAGTGTCTAAATTTGAAATTACATTTGACGCTTGAAATAAAACATTATCAGAACTTGCTTTTAGTGTTCTTTCGTTTTCAACAACTTTTGTTTGGAGTTGTGATAATATCTGCGTATTAAGTGTTTGTAAGAAATTATCTATTGTTGGTAAACTATAGAACGGTTGTCTAACTCCCTCAAATACAGTATTAAATTCTCCTTCACTGATACTATGTGAAACTTTTGTAATCATGTATGGACCCGAAAACATAGGAACATTTCTTATGTTAAAATACATCATAGGTTGTATCAAAGCACATCCCATCATATCAACACTACATGAATAACTTCTATTTTTATAAAGGTTATATAAAGATACCGACTGTGTTGTAGATCTTCTGTTCTTACCAACATTCGCCATTTGGTTCAACATCTCTAAAGATTCTGAAGTTGGTTTACCTGGATCTTGTGAAACACTAAAAGATTTAAATATCTGTTGATTTTCTCTTGTAACATCAACGTTAAACCCTACAACTTTATTTGATTTGCTCCAATCTGTTTTGTTTGCCTGATTTTCCGTTAATGGATTATCACTAGCTCTTCTTAAATCAAACGCATCATCCCTAAATCGATAATCAATGTTATCTTTCATATTGAGGTGTTCACTTGGTTTACTTACGTAGTAACAAAGAAACTTTGGTGAGCTTTGTCTGTAATCAACATTTAAATATGTTCCAAACATCATATTACCAACCTCTAATGTTCCGTCAGGTCTTGGTGTCGGATTTTTTTGTGCGTCTTGAGCGTTATAAAAATTAACATATGCCGGTAACATAAAGTGTTGGAAATTGTTCTGTGTCAATATGGTTGTTACCATATCTAAAAGGGTGTTCTTATAAGAAGTGCTTCCTTGATTTTTGTCTGATGCGCCATCTTCTAATAAATCTATAATTTGATAAATGTCAACTAAAACTTTATCGCCGACATTTCTACTTGCCCTATCAACAAGTAACACATCTTCAAACAATGTTTTACTTTCAAAATCAAATCCCGCAATCCAAGTATCGTTAAGAGCTTTAAATGTTTCCCAAAGCTCAAGTCTTGTTTGTTCTGTAAAACCAGCCTCTAACGGTGCCCTATTAGGTCCACCACCTTCACCAACAAAAACGTTAGGTAATTGTTTTCTTACTGCCGGTAACATAGTATTTAAAACGTTTCCTATGTATAGGTCGTTTTGTTCAATATATGTGTCCATCAATTTATAGAATTTAGCAACATTTGTTCCACTATTTGCAAAAGAAGTATTTGTTGGTAATCCAGGAGGTGCTTGTTGTTGTTGTGCTGTGTTTGTAGTTACCTGAACATTTTGAGATGAAGGTAAAACATTAACAATAGTTTTAACAAACTGAGGATCGTTTTGATTTAAAGATACTGACCCATAATAACTTTGTATGATCTCTTTTCTTAGTTGTTCATTTGTAGTGCTTGATGCCGATGCGTTTTGACCTTGTTTTAATATTGTTCCATTTTGGTCTCTCAAAACAGCGTATTTGTTTGGTCCGCATTCATATATTGTTACAGTGCTACCACTTTGTAATGTTGCAAGTTCTATCGCATCTCCTTGGTTATTTGGTGCCGATGGTAATTGAGCAGGTTGAGGTCCGTTTGGTGCGGGTATAGGGTTAGATGGAACTACATTTGTTGGGGTTGCCGTTTCAGGTAGTTTAAACCCATTAAGTTTTTGTGTTGCGTATATCTTAATTAAAGGCGCAAAGTCTTGAACGTTTTGTTCATTGAATTGGACATTTAAATCGATAAAGAAATCCGTTATGTATGATCCTGAATTTGAGTATACTAATTTAGGTATTGTGGAATTTCCAACATAGAACTCCAACGCTTCCCAAGTTTTTGGATTTTGTTGTATTGATTGAGCTAAAGTAATTTGTGGTGGTAAATTTCCTTGTTCATATGGTGAATAACTAATAGGGTTCTCAAGGTATCTTGTTGAAAACGTATAGAACAATCTTTTATTAAAATCGCTTGGGTTACCGAATTTAAATGTGATATCGTAGTTCATAAAAGAACTCAATGTTTCTTGGAATACTGAACTTTGGTTTTCTATTACGGATTGTAATTTTGTTTCTGGTGATGTTCCTGTTGGTTTATTAATTTTCATTAGACTTCTCATAAGAAGATGAAAATTTTGTGAACTTTTTTGGGTGTCATCAACTTGAGTTATTCTACTTTGTGATCCAACTATGGTTTCTTCTGAAAGGGCATAACTTGGTAAAATATCGGTATAATCGTATAGTGATTTTGAGAAATTTAAAAAGTGAGTTTCAAACTGATCTAAAAGTTCTATGTTAAACGTCGTAAATAACTCTTCAAAATTTGTATATTGGGTATCGTCTCCACTGATCAAAAAGTTTTGTTGTTCTTTTTGTTCATTTAGTATTTGTTTTAAATATGTTTTGGGGTTGTTCTTCTTTAATTTAGAATTATCAAACCACCCATATTGTGGTGCATTCCAGAACATTCTAACCGATCCGTTAAACATTGCGGGATTGTTAGAGACCTCCACTTTCATACTTCCGTTTTTAAACGCTTCTTCTCTTGTTTGATTGGCGTTCGAACCAAAAGATGGGACAACATAATATTCATCAGGATTTTCAGTGTCCCGAACTAAAACAGACCAAGGAGAAACCCTCATGGTTCTACTAGCATTATTTGGGTCAAATCCGGCAAGTTCAAAAAGAGTTGAGTTAGTTGTATTAAACATCATTAACTTTTCAGTGTTCAAGTATGTTTGAATTTGTGACGATCCAATCCCTTGAACAAACGAGTCTTTAATTACAAAAGCCGAAATTGTTGGTGGTGAAACGTTTGTTGTTTGGTATAAACCAACTCCTCCCGTTATTCCTGATATCTGAGATAGTATTACGACATCACCACTTAAATACTGACCATTAATTATGGTTCCACCGGTAAGAATGTTACTTGAAACTTGTGTTACTTGTATTGGTGGGTTTAATACCGTAAAATTAAATGTTTGTGACGATACGTCAGTAACCTTACAAAGAGCTGTAGTTCCTGTGGCCCCACTAACTATACTTTGTATTGTAACTCCACTAACACCAGTTGCCCCACTTAAAATTTGTCCTGTTTGGATTGGGTTTCCGGTATTGTTAGTTATATTCGCATAATACCCCAATCTAAAAGTAACTCCCGTAAAGGAAACGTTAAAATTTAATGGTGTCGTATAATAACCTGTCCCTCCTGAAACACCATTAACTTGAGACACCAATTGGATACCAGCATTAAACTGTGGGATAAATATTGTATCGGGCGTGTTAATATAGTTGTTACTTATAGTGTTAATCGTAATTCCAGTCCCGTTACTTGAGCAAGTTCCTGTTACTTCAATAGTGTTACAAGAACCTGAAATGTTTAAACCAAAACAACTACCACTATTTTGAGTTTGACCACTAAATAATTTTAAACCCTGTATGAATACGTTATAGTCATCAATAAGTTGCGGATAGAATCCTGTGTTAATTTCTGTGAATGGTGGTGTTCCTGAAGTATTGTCTAACACTAAATCTCTTTGTATTCCGTCAATTACTAAATTATACGTATATGTGTTTGCTGATGTTGCAGGATCCCAATTTTCTTTATAGTTAAAATCTTTCCATACCTCATCTAAAAAATCTACACCACTTTTATTATATGTTTTATATCTGTGCCAAATTGATCCATATTTTAAAATCCAAGCATATGGAAGTTTATGAATTGACCCAAACTTTTTTAAAGTAGATATAATATAACTTAAGTCAGTTGTGGATTCACCATTTAATGTTTTATATTTTTCTCTTAATGTCCCTAACGGTAAACTATTCAAAAACAAATACGCCGCTGATTTATAAGGATAAAGATCATTTGATTTATATCTAAAATTAAAAACACCTTTTTGTATTGCATTTATAAAATACGGTGAGTTCATCATAGAGGTTGTTTGATTGGCAGAAATGTTATTTGTGTAATTTGAATAATACAAATTACCTTCTGTTACAAATTGGTTTTTATAATTTCTATCATCATAGAATGACTTAAATGATGTAATACTTGGTAACCCACCTAAGGACAAAAAGTTAAAATAGGTGAAAGGTCTTTTACTGTTAACCGCATCATTCAAGTCAAAGTTTGCAACGGTTTTTATAATATCATTATAACTTATAATATCTTTGGTATCATAAACCTCATTAACATTATTTAAACTTTTTCCGTCCGCTAAATTTTTCTTATCCCAATCAAAATCTGTTATTGGGTATGTATCAACAAAATCAAACTCATTTGTTACTGAGGTTCCTGTTAGGTATTTATCTATGTTAACTAAACTTTTTGGGTTAGTTAATGAAACGCTTGGTTGTGATTTAAGCGAGTTAAATACATCACCATTATAAATTATGTTTGGGTTTTTAACGTCGTTTTGAATGTATGGTGTCACAAAATCTCCTTTAACGAAATTTTGCCAACTTTCTCCTTGTCCTTGATTTGATATGTGTTTCAAAAACGGAACATAGTTATTAGAATCTAAAAGATATTCTTTAATTTTTTTTGTTAGAAATGGGTTATCAGCCCCTAAACTTTGTAATATATTAACAGCTTCATCATCTGCCTCAATTTCATAAAATGAGTAAATATATCCTGATTTTTTTGCAAATCTTGAATAAAACGCATTTAACATTAACCTTTCGTAAATCTCAAAAAAGTATTTTGTTTCTTCTTTATTTTGGAAGACTTCGTTTGAAACGGTAAAGTCAATCGCATTTAATGATAACCTTGATGGTTGTAGACTAGTTTCAAAAATACCACTATCCTTATTTGCATCTGTTTGTCTTTCAATGTAACCATTAATAAATTGTTCAACAAACTCAACTTCGGGCCAAATTTCAGGGTTATACGCTCTATATGAAGATGCGACTGTTTGATCTCCAGGATAAATTATTTCAAATTTTTCTTTATTATCTTCACTAACAGATTCTTTTATAACTTGTGGCCACGGATAAATTGGTTCATTATTTTGTGTAGATGATTTAACGTCAACACTTGGTGCTGTGGACGTTGTGTTAAATATCGCAGCCCTTCGGTATGGGTTCTCTCTTTGATCCCAAGCCTTTTTATGAACTTCATCTAACAATCTAAGAAACGCTTCTCCTTGACAATAAAAAACAGCCAACACATTTCTAATATTAGGAACAAACCCTAATTTTCCATTACCCTGAGCATTAAACTTAGTTGCCAAACTCGCAGAAATTTCTGTCTCAACTTTCTTTCTTGTCTCTGACGCTTTTTTAGCCATGTTATCGGTAACGTCCATAAAGGAATTTACCCCTTCAAAGAAATAGGTAACACCAGAAAAATTAACGTCTAATTGACTTTGTAAGGTTTGTTTAAATTGTTGTATCACGGCATCCGTTTCAACAAAATTTCCTTTAGGCGCATTTTTTTGTGAGACGTATGTTTTAACTAAATCAATATCACTTAATGTGATTTTTTTTTGACACGTCTCTAATTTTATCGGTATTGCAATAGGGGATGGTGTTGTTATTCCACCTACAGTATATTTTCCGTCAATACCAAAAACACCATTCTGATTCAACACATCCTTGAATTTTTTAATTTCTCCATCAAGTTTGTTTGTTGCATCTAACTTCGCACTGGCCGTTGATGTTTTAAACAAAAATACATTTTGAGAATTTTGCTTTAAGACTATTGGACTGTCTTTATCCATATAAGTGTTAAACCAAGATGAATTAGAATATATAAAAATGTTTTGTTGGAAGTTCAGTAAATTATTTTGGTATACGGTCATGTCAGTAAGAATCCCCATGTTTTCTTTTTCAAACTGATCAAGGATTTCTTTTATGAAATTTTGTAATCTGTATTTTAACTGCATTAATGTTATTTCAGGAAAGTTGTCATCAATCAAACCTTTTGATTTGTATATTGAATAAACCTCTTTCATTTTCTGATATCCTCGACTTACAATCACAGGAGTCGTTGCAGTTGCGGAACTTTTAATTTCATTCCCTTGTGTTATAGATACCGGAGTTTGTGTTACAACATTATTATACATTTGTGGAACCGCCATCAAGGCTCCAAAATTCACATATGACAATAAAGTATATTTGTAACCATAAAATTTCAAAGTAATATGAAAATTATGGGTGCTAGGGTCAAATCTAGATGTGAAAGACTGTAACATTATTGGGAACTTTATCGCCTTACCATACCAACCTTTTAAAGTTAATGTAAATTGTGGATACGGTAATTGGAAGAATGCTGAATATGGTGAGTTATTACCGGCCTCAAACAATGCTCTACCTTTAACGTCCTCTAACTCAACAGTAATTACCGGAAGGAAACTTGTGCTTATATCCATTTGTATGGACTTTAAACCTAATAACCCATTGTCAATTGCCCCTGGCGTTCCGTTAGAATTTAAGTTTTGTGTGATATAAAAATCATCTGATTTATTTGGGTTTTTTACCGCAGTTTGTCTTGGTTGATTAACTCCTTTACCTTGGACTGTGTCTTTACCTGTCAACTCATCACTCCAAGCCGTATTAAGAAATGTGTTACTTCCTGGATTTAAAAAGTTTATTTTCCCAACAGAAATGGTTCTTTGTGAATCATTCATTGCCGAACCTACTGCCAATTTAGTTCTTGGCAAAACATTGCATTCCAAATTGGCATACATTACTAGGTTTTCTTGTTTAACCAATCTATCTTTAACGTTACCCTCTTGATCCACAACTTTGTTTGGGTCAATAAGGCTTATGTTATCGTAGTCTAGTTCAACTAATATATTTTCTTGGTTATCTACCATAATAGAAGAAATAATTTTCGTAAGAATTTTTATAATCCTGTAAAGAAGCTACTAACGGAAATGGAATAGTCAATACCGCACCATCAGGAATTACAAATTCATATCCCGAATATTGTGGATTTGCGGCTTGTATTAACCAACCAAAATATGGAGTTCCATAAAATTGTTGTGAAATTTTATCTAATCTACTCTGTCCTACTTTGTATATATAATTTTTGTCAGAACTTTTTGACGGTAACACAATGTAAGGAACAACAGTTTGTTCTCCGTTAATTAAAAAATCAGTATACCTATTCCAATATTGAAGTGCCATTTTTAATTAAAAGTTACTTTACCGTTGAAGGTTGCTTTATCATCGTTCAAGTTATTACTTGAATACAAATCTTTTAGTTTTTTTGCTTTAACTTCTAAGTCTCCAACCGCAGGGTAAACATAACCACAAGTTTTTACCGTATTATCAGGAACCTTCCAAGTCGTACATGTCTTATAAGTTTCGGAATCTTCAATATAGGTCTTAAACTTTTCTTTATAAACGTTTTGGAATGTTTCGTATATACCTTTTAAACCTTCAGATCTTTCTTTTATTTTTTCAACAAGTTGTGAGTTTGATTTTATCTCAGGGCCTGAAGTCAAATCGTTAACTAACGTTGTAAAATATTCAGGATTCAGATATAATTGAGATGTTAAAATATAAAATCTATTTCCCTCACAATTACCAAAAAACGCATCCGTATTGTTTGTAGAAAAAATACAATTACCATCTTGACTTTGGATAGTTGAGTTACTTGGTTTAAAATAATCTTTAGTCATGTCGTTATTATATAATAAAGTATCAAAATCTTTTACAACATTTTTAACTTTAATTGTGTAAACATCAATTATAGATCCAGAATCTAAAACATTAGCGTAAAATGTATCACCACTCAAGTCATATATTAAAGGTTCATTTGTCGGACTCATATTACCGTCAGTTTTTGACACTATAACATCTAACTGTCTGTAAATGTAATTTAACTCATTTTCAATTTTAACTAAATTAGATGTGTTATTTAATATAACATCTAACATTGCGGTTTGTCTTTGAGTGGCAATGTTTGTAAGTTTTTCTTGTAACTCCCTCACCTGTTTCGAGGTTGGGTTAGTGTTTTCAGTTTTTAACCAACTAATATATGGGTCTTTTTCTTGTGAAATATCATTTTTAACCTCAACAACAAGTTTTTCAACATACTCTTGATACTTGTTGGTTTTTCCATAAAGATTTGACTCTACTTTCTGTTCGGTTAATGGTGATAAAAATCCTTTAGTGTAGTTTCTATCTTTATTTGTAACTTGTAATGCTCCATACCCATAGTCATTATTAATCTTTAATAGTGAATCGTAATACGATTTAAAGTATTCTTGTAATTTACCCTCTAAAGACCCATAAAGAGCGGTGTAGTCCATTGTTGTTGCGTCCACAATATTTCCCATTGTAGACCCACCTCTTTTTGGTTGGACACTATTAATTGATGTTTGTTGTGCTTGTGTTACTGGGGGTAATCCGCCTGTTATTTTTTCAACAACATATTGATCCATCTTACTTGTGTCTTCAGTCGCAACAGCTCTCTCATCATAAATTTCAGTATTTGCATAATAATTGAACGAAAGTGCGTTTTGTAATTCTTGAACAGGCTCTTTTAGTCCCATACCACCAATAATCTTAAACCCTAAAGTAATTTTAGCTAACATAGGTTGTATACCAATACCTTCAGGATTAAGATCTAAATTTTCAAATGTAATTCCTAAAGAACCCGGAACAATCTTAGTATGGAAAAAATCTCCAATTCTTAAAACCAATATTGGTGGTGCCCCAAAAGATGTATTAAGAGCATCATTATATTTTGGTCTTCCATCAGGACCTATTACAGGAATTGTCTGACCAGGTCTAGTACATTGTTGTAAAAATGTTAATCGAGAATTTAAACCTTCGGGTGTCGTAGAGTGAAACGCCGGATTAAAAAACTTAACCTTATCCCTTATACTACCATAAACCATTGGGTCTGTTTCCTTTATAACTTGGAAATAATCACACTCAGAAAATAAATTTCTTAATACCTTTTTAGAAATACCGTCTTTTATTTTTTGTTCTACCGTTATTTTTGGTTCTGGTTTTATACTATTAGTTTGTGTGTTTGGAACAACTTGTGGGTTATTTGTTGTTGATGTTGTTACCACAGTTGCCGGTGTGTCTTGAGCAATAGGAGTTTCTTTTACTTTCCCTGTAATTTTTTGAATGTATACTCTCCTACATGACATAGGTGGGATACTATAAACTTCTGAAGTGCTTGTTACTTTTGCAGGCGTTGTGTCTAAATTTATAACATTAACCGTACAATCAACGGGTGACGATAGGATTTGACCACCTGATGAATTAGTAACGGTATTATCGTTAGGGTCAGGAGTTGCTGCGGCGTCAGCCCTTGATACCGGTATTGACGCAGTTTCTCCTTTGGCAACCAATTTTAGTTTAAACTTACCAGAATCGGCATATGTTTTAATTGTTTGCGTTCCGCCACTTAAAGGTTGAGCTAAAAACCATTTAAGGACTGAATCATTTCTTCGTTGAGATAATTTGTCGTTATAGGATACAGATGCGGTTGCCGATGCGGACCCAACCATTTCAATTGTTATCTCACCACCTTTAGTTAATATATCATCAATTTTTGGTAATAAGGAACTTTTTATATAACTAAAATTACCTTCAACAACATCGGTAAAAAAGTTAGGAACCGCAGACCCTGAAAACACACTATTACCAATTTTTACTTTTTGTGGTGCTTGTTGTAGGTATGTTGGTTTGTTTGCAAGATATCCATTATACCAATAATCATATGGTTGACTTGCAACAATTGCGTCCGAATTTCCACATTCAGGACAATCATTATCAAAATAAAAACCAAGACCCTCATATTCCGATAAAGTAACATCTACGATTTTAGGTTCAACCGCAGTTGTAGTTCCTTGACCACCAGCGTTACTCGTAACTACATCCGCACCTACTGAGTTGTTTGGTTGTGACGTGCTTTCGTCTTGTGGTATACTTTGTAAGACTTGTATTTGTTCTTCAGTTGTTAACCTTGGGTTATTTAATATTTGTTGATAAGTGTATAAATCTTTACTTGGTATTGTATTAAATTTAATACCTAATTCATATAAGTCATACTTAACACAGCCCGCAAAGAAAGAATCCATAATACTGTCAATTCTTTCACTTGAAATCCCTTTAAGTTGTTTTTCAACAATTGTGTTCATCGCTGAAGGGTGATCCACAATTATAGTCCAACTAAGTTGTCCTGATCTAGTAGTATTTTTATATGTGTAAATAGGTTCAGGTCTTCCGATAAATGACGTTGCCGCAAAATCAGGTGAGGAATCATCAGAGAAAGTAAGATTATAAGGTGGGAACCACATAACTCGCCCTCCATTTGGTCCTTTCTCACAAACAGGAAGATCATCATATGTAAATCCTGGTCTATCTGATGTTCTCCATGCTAAGTTCTCAATAGAGAACATGTATTTTTTAACTTTACCGTCAACAATATTTGTTGATCCCGGGTTTCTTAAAGGTGCGATGTTTAAATTATATGTGTTATCTAAAACTGAATAATCAAAACGTCTTCCTGATTTTGTAATACCGTCCGTTTTTTGTAGGTCGGCATATGTGTAATATGGTGTATCTTTTTGGAAAACTCTACAATATTCTAAACCTGCTTGAGTTCCATCCGCTTGATTAACATATGAAAGAACCATAGAACCTTTTGTCATTTCTTTGTATCCGTCGTTGAATACTTTTGAAACTTGGTTAATTGCGGTTCCTACGTGTTTTAATCTTGCTTGACCTTGCACTTGATCGGCAGAGTCAACAAGTCGTTGTGTTTCATAAAGAATAGACCCAGGTCTAAATTCAATGTCGGTAGATTGGTATTGTAAATAATCTGCAGATATCTGATTAAATTCATCATCTAAACTTCCTGCTCCACCTCCTGCGGTCGCTCTAAATCCGGCATTACCTTTATATTTTGGTGAAGTCCAAACTAATTGACCAGTTGTTCCACCACCATCACTATATGATCTACCTTTTAAACCAAACTTAATTGTTTCTTCATTACCTTCATAAAGTATTCCTAACTCTTGAGGTCCGTATACTATTGATTGTACTTGTTCTCCGAAAGCATTTACGGGAACTTGGTTTGCCGGTCCGTCAATTTGTGAAGGTTCGGCGTCTTTACTACCAACATAATATCCACCACTTTGAGCAGAGTCTTGGTCAAAT
>Ga0114978_10001805_pt1 | contig 17970 bp, 12 predicted proteins | sample S_140212_EF_Meta_FD_87027 | JGI IMG/M metagenome (GOLD analysis project Ga0114978, IMG submission 87027) | Freshwater microbial communities from Lake Simoncouche, Canada to study carbon cycling - S_140212_EF_MetaG | ecosystem: Environmental > Aquatic > Freshwater > Lake | place: Lake... | reverse complement strand
GTGCGGTGATGGAATTTGTCCGTCGCCCCGAATCGTTTGATGTGGTGGTGGCGAGCAATCTGTTTGGGGATATTCTGACCGATCTCTCCGCCATCATCGTGGGGAGTATGGGACTGGCAGCCAGTGGAAACCTCGATCCGACGCGGCAGCACCCCAGTCTTTTTGAACCGGTCCACGGATCGGCACCGGATATTGCCGGAAAAGGGATCGCCAATCCGTTGGCCGCAATTCTCTCTGCAGCGATGATGCTCAGCCATCTCGGACTGGATGCCGCCGCCCGATTGGTTCATCGGGGGGTATCAGAGCTTTTGCAGAGCCACGGTCCCCGAACTCCCGATTTGGGAGGAACCGCCACCACAGATCAGGTTGGCCAAGGTGTGCTCGAACGCGTAACCCAATTGCCCGTTTGATACAACCCGTGAAGGTTGCCGTCGCCGGGGATCTCAACGATGATGCTCGCATGATGACTCAATTGTTTTTTTTGTGTGCAGCCGCCTTTTTTGCCGGGGCCATCAATTCCGTCGCCGGCGGAGGGACGCTCCTGACATTTCCCGCCTTAACCTGGATCCTGGGCTCGTCGGCCACTGCTGCCGTGGCAGCGAACGCCACCAGTACCGTGGCCCTGTTCCCCGGCTCCATTGCTGCCACCTGGGGCTATCGCCGCGAGCTTTCCGGCACGGGAAAGTGGATTCTGCCGTTGATGATCCCCTCAATCATCGGCAGTTGCATCGGCACTTGGCTGGTGGTGACTCAGCCAGAGAAAATTTTCCAGGAAATGGTCCCCTGGCTCATCCTGGCAGCCTCGGCATTATTCCTGTTGCAACCAGCGATCACCAAATGGACCGGGATCGGCCAGCCCCACGCTCAACCCTCGAAGGGGACGCTGGCAGGGATCATTGGCTTTCAGTTCCTGATTGCCCTGTACGGGGGATATTTCGGTGCCGGGATCGGCATTTTAATGCTCAGCTCACTGGCACTGATGGGCTTAGGGGACATTCATCGCATGAATGCCTTAAAAAGCGTGCTGGCCTCGACCATCAATGGAATGTCCGTGACGATGTTTATTGTCAATGGCAAGGTCGACTGGCGTTATGCTCTTCCGATGATCGTCGCAGGAATTGCCGGAGGATTTGTAGGGGCGAGTGTCTCCAGAAAACTCGATAAAAATCTCGTCCGCTGGGTCGTGATTGCGATTGGGTTTGGACTGGCCACCTACTATTTTACGCGGGTTTATCTCCCCGGTCGGATCACGTAGCGGATTCCCCCTGACAGCTCGCCTGCGGAAGGATTCCGGCTGCGGTTCTCCACAATAACCAGCAGATCGCGACAAAAAGCACATCGCGTTCGTGTTTCGGGGTTGGAAACAGGCTCACTCGCAGCCCCCCCCCATTCACCTCTATTTACCGCCTCACTGCATACCACGCAGTCCCTGCAATTGATTTTAACGAAACAATCGATTTCTTCGTCAGAATCGGTCAAGAATCCGATTCCGTGATGCCGATCACTCAATTAGATCGCGTGACGTTTACGCGGATTGACTTTTCATTGATCGCTTCGGCACCAGGGATGGATATGATGCGACATCGGTTACGATTGTTTACTGGTGAAGAAGAGACGTCACAAAGCGTTTCTGAAAACGTTACCGTTCGGCTGGGAGACATCTCTCAAGCCTTGATGGAAGCGAGTCGCTGGAATCGGACGTGGGTGAACGACTTCGCCGACGATGAGGTTCAGGTCTCGTCCGATCTCTACGAAATCTTGTCAGCGTATCTCCGTTTGCGTCCTGGGGCTTGACCAATTTTGGCTCGATCGCCAGCCGGAAATTCATGACATTCAGCAGTGAGGATCTTCAAGCTGGTCCACCATCCCCCTGATCAAGTTCGGGTGGCTGTGTTTCCGGTTTGTCCCGATTGTCAATATTTTGCGGGATGACGAACCGTGACGCTGCGACAACAGGCCGAGGCGATTTGGCGATCGGGAGTTGCCGCAGTCGATTCCGAAACGCTGGTCCGCCAATCGATCCAGCGGCAGGATGATCGGATTGCGATTTGTGGCGAGTCATTCCAGATCGACTCGCTGCAGCGGATCGTCGTCGTGGGAGCCGGGAAGGCGGGGGCTGGCATGGCCGCCGGGGTCGAGGCGTCGCTGAGTCCGCAACAGATTCAGGCGAAACTGACCGGTTGGGTGAACGTCCCTGCCGACTGTCAGCGTCCGCTGCAGAAAATCAAATTGCATGCGGCACGCCCTCCTGGGGTCAACGAGCCGACCAGCGACGGCGTACTCGGTAGTCAGCACATTCTCGAACTGGTTTCCTCACTGACCAACGACGACCTCTGTCTGGTACTGATTTCGGGTGGCGGCAGTGCACTTCTTCCCGCCCCAATTGCCGGAATCACCCTCGAAGAAAAACGGGCCGTCACGCAATTCTTGATGCGGTCTGGCGCGACGATTCAGGAACTGAACACCGTTCGCAAACGACTTTCCCGCATCAAAGGGGGAGGCTTATTGCGGGCAGCACCGGCAGGGCGGATGATCGCATTGATCATTTCCGATGTCCCCGGTGATCCGCTCGACATCATCGCCTCAGGCCCCACCGTCTGCGATAACGCAACTCCCGAGGATGCGATTCGTATCCTCGAACGTTTTACCAAACGGGGGACTACCCCAACGGGGGTTCCCGAGTCAATCTGGCGGGTGCTCGACCAACAGGTGCAATCCACTACGGCGCGCCCACTTCCCGCAATTGGTTGTCGCAATCAAATCATTGGGAACAATCAAACGGCCATGGATGCCGCAGCGATCCAGGCCACAGCGCTTGGATACGAGGTTCGTTCCCTGGGGACGAACCGGCAAGGAATTGCTGCAGAAGTTGGCCGAGAATTGGCGGAACGTTGTCTTGCCGCACAAAAAGAGGCGACGGGAACGGGAATCTGCTTTCTGGCGGGAGGTGAGCCGATCGTCAAGCTGGCCAAAACCGATCAACCCCGTCGCGGTGGTCGAAATCAGGAACTGGCCCTGGCTGCGGGGCTGCGCTGGCAAAGCGAAGAGATCTCCCGTTTCATTGTTCTGTCCGGAGGGACAGACGGAGAAGATGGCCCGACGGATGCCGCAGGTGCCTTTTATGACGCCCAGATTCAGCAGCAGTCAAGGGAACGTCAACTTCCCCTGGAATCGTTCCTCGCGATCAACGATTCGTACACGTTTTTTGCCCAAGTCGGCGGATTACTGAAAACCGGCCCCACGCACACTAACGTCATGGACCTCCAAGTCGCACTCGTCGCCGGGCCCCAGCGATGACGGTCCTCTTTAAATTAGGTGGTAGCCTGCTGACGCTCGCGGGACTCCCCGAAAACCTGCGAGCGGCAGTGAGTGAACGACAGCAACAGGAACCCTGTCTGATTCTGACGGGGGGAGGAGCCACAGCGGATGTGGTCCGTGACTGGAGCCGCGTTCATCAGTTGCCTGAGGAAACCGCACACTGGCTGGCGATTGCCAGTCTTGATCTGAATCGACAATTGCTAGAATCCCTGTTGTCCTGGCATTCAATCAGCACTCGTGCCGAATTCCGCCGAATGACGCAGCGCACACCGATTCCGCTCTTGCTCGACTTCAACACATTTGTCAAAGCGGAAGAGCCCCTCTCGAATCGACCGCTGCCACATAATTGGGATGTCACAACCGATTCGCTGGCAGCCTGGACGGCACTCTGCTGGCCCGCCCGCGAATTGGTACTGCTGAAGTCGGTCCCGATTCCCGCGGGCCTCACAGCGCAAGCCGCCAGTGAACAGGATCTGGTCGATCCCTATTTTCCTCAATTGGCGCAGGATCTCGAATGCATCTCGTGGTGCGATCTGCGGCACGAGCCGCGGGTCATTCAACCTTGGCTGAAGCAGGGAATTCCTCAGGCAAAATAATCGATCCCGTTCTGAAACAGCTTCCGTCCAGCGCCATTTCCTTCGAGTTTGAGGCGGGTCCAATGGGGGTGTTGGGTCGCAAACAGGAATCGCTCAGGGTGCGGCATCAAACCGAGAATCCTGCCGGATGGGTCGCTGAGGCCGGCGATCTCATCAACCGCACCATTCGGATTCGGTTCCCAGCGGTCATTCAGAGGATGCGACGCCCCATCCGCCCCGGCAGCCCAGGGGGCATAGCGAATGGCAATCTGGTGTTGAGCTCGCCAGTTTTCCACGACTTGCGGGTTTCGCGGGACGAGACGCCCCTCGGCATGCGCGATGGGGAGGTCGAGCTCCTCAATCCCCCGCAGGAAGATGTTATCCGAACCTCCTACCTTCAGATGGACCCAACGGGCCGTATACTTGCCATTGTCGTTCCAGGTGAGCGTCGCATCCGCAGCACTGCGATCCGATTTGGCCCAACTGTCGGCACCATCCGGCAGGACCCCCGCCTTGAGCAGCGTTTGAAATCCGTTACAGATCCCGAGCACCAGCTTGTCTGACACCAGAAATCGCTGCACGACATCCCCGAGATGCCCACGAAGCTGGCTCGAAAAGACGACTCCGGCACCAATATCGTCGCCATAGCTGAAACCGCCAGGAACACACAAGATCTGGTAGTCATCCAACAATGTGGGCTGTTCGATCAAACGAAACAGATGAACCCGATCGGCCCGGCCCCCACACGAATCAAAGGCAAATGCCGTTTCGACGTCACAATTCGTTCCCGGAGCACGCAAGACACAAACCCGAGGCGCAGCCATCTTCCACCAGTTCCTTCATTCAGAGAGCGATGTCATCCGCCAGGCTCACGACAATCGCCGAGACTATTATTCACAGCGGTATCATACCGACACCCGGCCGACTCACAACCACGGCCCCAAGGATCGCAGGCCAACGCAGGGGATCGCAGGGGATCGCAGGGGATCGCAGGGGATGGCAATCAGATTTGAGTCCTGCCCCGGTCTTTCCCATGTCTCCTCGGCGGAAATGCCAGAAAGAGAATTTTAACGCAAAGACGCAGCGACGCAGCGAATACCAAAAAACGGGATTTCACCGTTCCTTTTTTTGGCGATTCTGGAGCGTCAGGTAAAGATCGACGTTTCTTGTTCGTTGAATGTCACTGATTGTGGTGAGAAGTCGTTCGCCGTGTCGTCAATCAAACGTGCGTCAGAACGATCCGTCGTGCAGTCCCTTGGGAAGCGACATGATTGGGTCGTCGCACTCGAACAGGCCTTGAACGATCGTCGTGCGGTGGCGATTTTTATCAGTCCCCATGGGATGGGCCGCTGGCAACAACGCGAACCGACTTACGGGGACCGAACTTCTGCTGCTGTTCGTCGATCAATGGGAAGAACTTTACACCAGTTGCAACCAGTTGCAAACAGTCACGGCGTCGCGAGCGGTTCATCCAGCCATTGCTCGACGTAACCGCCGACCAAGGGTCTCGGCTGAGTGTCGTCTTTACCGTACGGGGTGATCACGCGCATGAAATTCTGGAAGATTGGCCGTTACTGGATCGCTTGCACGGGGCAGAACTGAAACTCGGCCCGATGAATCGGGACGAGTTACGATCCACGATTGCCGGCCCTGCGGAAAACGTCGGTCTGCAATTCCGGGAGGGGCTGATCGAACGGATCTTGCAGGACGCTGGGGACGAATCGGGAAGTCAGATCAAGTCGCGTGTGAGGTCGCTCAAATCCTGTGGCAGGATGTCGTGGCTGGTCAGGAATCTCCGTTGTGCGGAATCCAATACCGGTGAGATGCCGACGAACTGCTGCTTCCAGCCTTGATATCTCGGCATCGCTTGCAAGAATCGCTCAACGTGCTGCTGGAAATGATTCACATCCGACATCAGCTTTTTGGGGGACCGTTTGCACGAGCCGAATCGAATGGTTTCGGTGGTTTCATCGATCGCCACCAGATCGAGCTCGGTGTCGGCCTTATCCCAGAATCCTTGCACGCGATGGGTGATGGGAAAATCGCCGATCCCCTTACGGCTCCGCTCTTCGTAAAGTTGGCCAACCAGTTTCTCCAGCGAACGACCTTCGACCACTTCGAGACGCTGATCGGCTTCCTCAATCAGCTCGTCGATTGGCCGAAATGCGATCGCGGAAACGGGGTTGGCGAGTGCCGCCAGCCACGAGCACAGAAAATTGTCGGTGACGTAATACCGACTCCGTTTCGCATTGGGGGGGGCGAATATCGGTAACTTCCGTTCGATCAGACTGAACCGCTCGATCAAAACCTTCAAGTAGCCGCCAACCTGTGTGTCCGCCGTGCCGCTGGACTCGCGAATCGCTTGAACGATTTCCTGATGCATCCGCCCTGGGTTGCGGGCGACGAACTTCAGGATCACATCGTATCGCCCACGCAGTTCACGCAGGAACCAGTTTTCGGCCTCGGACCGAAGTGGCGAGGAACTCTCGAAGAAGATCCGACGCAGCAGGGTCTTGCGTTCACCCCCCAGCACGTCTTGCTCGTACAAGTCACGGTAAAACTTCGGCACCCCCTCGAAGAGCGTCCACAGAAATAGTAGCCGCTCTGGCGTTGGCTCAGCATGTTCCTCAAGAATCGTCAGGATCGAGCCAACGTCCAGATGCGTCAGGTGAATGGTGTCGGTGACGCGGTTGTAGAGCGGTGCGGTTCGATCGTCGAGTAACGCCACCATCTCGGTGTGAATCGAGCCCAGCACGATTAAGCCCCCGCGAACCTGTCCACCCTTCGTTTCCAACCGATCCACGCTGGCCTGCAAGTACGAGCAGAACTCTTCGTAGCCTTTGCGATGGAAGTATTGGAACTCGTCAAGGATCAGGATGTATCCCTCTTCGGCCATCGACTCCAGCAACTTGGCCAGCTGCAGCAGGTTCGTGGGACGCGGATGCCGGTCGGCAGGAACCTGGAACGTCTCTAAGGCGTCGTTCACTGCTGAAAGCAGCCCTGCCGAATCGGCGTCGGGGACCTGCACGTAAAATACCGGCTGCCGATTGCCAAGTTCCTGCATCGCCTGCTGAATCAGCGTTGTCTTGCCGATCCGACGACGACCCGTCACCTTGGCAAAGAACCATCGCCGGCGACCGAGCATCCGCTCCAAATCCGCAAGTTGCCCCCGTCGTCCGTAGAATTTCCAATCGGCCATCACATTCCCACAAGATAAAGCGGCTTTACCAAAAAGAGGTAAAGCCACGCTATCTTATTTGTGTCTGCCAATCAACCAAATTCTGACCAACCCGGTTTCCGACGGTTCCCGGACTATTTTCCCTTTTTGACCAGTTCGATAAACCGCCCATACGCGTCGTTCCACTGTGAGGTGTTTTGCGGTTCGTAACGCTGCATCGTGGATGAGGCCCGCACAATCTCGCGGATTTGCCCCAACGAACCGACCGTGCCGCTGGTTCTGGCCTGGACCAGCACGTTGCCGAGTGCGGTTGCTTCGACGGGACCGGTGATCACGGTACGACCGGTGGCGTTGGCCGTGAACTGATTCAGCAGTTCATTCTGGGTGCCACCACCGACGATGTGGATGACATCGGTTTTCTCGCCCGACAATTCTTCGAGCCAGCCGAGCACCATCCGGTATTTCAGGGCCAGACTTTCCAGCGCACAGCGAATCAAGCCCCCTTCGGTATCGGGGATTTCCTGGTTCGTGTGACGACACCAGTCACGGATCGCTTCGGGCATATCGTGCGGGGCGAGAAAGGCGGGCGAATCGGGATCGACGAAGGCCCGGAATGGTCGGGCATCGCGGGCGACCTGGGCCAGCAGACCGTAGTCATAGGGGGATCCGTTACGCTCGAACGATTTGCGACACTCTTGCACCAGCCATAAACCCATGATGTTCTTGAGCAGCCGGTATGTTCCGTCGATCCCCCCTTCATTCGTCACGTTCAATTCCAGCGCCCGCTGGGTCAGGACGGCATGTGGCAATTCGAGACCCATTAATGACCAAGTTCCAGAACTGATATAGGCCCAATTGGCGGACCCGGTCCGTTCTGTCGGGACGGCAGCAATCGCGGCACCGGTGTCGTGCGTGGCGGGTGCCACGACATCCAGGCGAGGAAGTCCCGCTCGCCGGGCCACGTCTTCGCGGAGCCGCCCCAGCTTGGTTCCAGGGGCCACGACTTCGGGAAACATTTGGGTGGGAAGGCCAAGTTTCCCCAGCATATCCAGCGACCAGTTGCGATTGGTCGGATGATACATCTGCGAGGTGGTCGCATTGGTGAATTCCACCACCCGGCTTCCCGACAGCAACCAATGGAAAAAATCGGGAATCATCAGGAACTTGTCTGCCATTTCGACCAGAGCCGGGTTCGACTGATTCATCGCCAGCAACTGGTAGAGCGAGTTGATCTCCATGAACTGTAAGCCGGTACTGGCAAATACCTCGGCCCGGGGGACGCGCTGGAATGTCTGTTCCATGACTCCGCGAGTCCTTGCGTCGCGGTAATGGTAGGGCTGACCGAGCATCTCGCCCGTTTTCGAAAGCAGAACGAAATCAACCCCCCAAGTGTCGACGCCGACCGAAACAATCCCCTGTCCAAACCGTGCGGCTGCCTTTTGCAGGCCGATCTGGATTTGTGACCAGAGGCGGAGCAAATCCCATCGCAGGGTATCCGCGAGATTGACCGGGCCATTCGAGAAGCGATGCAGTTCTTCCAGGCGAATGTGCTGGCCATCAAAAATCCCCGCCATGACGCGGCCGCTCTCGGCACCCAGATCAATCGCTAAGTAGACTTGTTCGGCCATATCCGCACTCCCCCCGCCTGATGGTGATAATTCGCATAAACTCGATGGCCAGGCTCGCCGCTTGCAATCGAACAACCCTCGACTCAGCCCCCGCTTCCCCTCCCGGCAGTTTTTTTGCTGGAAGAGCTGGCCCCGTTGGCAGAACGGACCAGGAGGGTGTGAATGTCTGATTGCCGCCTGTATTTGCCACCTGTGAGCGGAACATGATAGCGGTGGAGGGCAAAAGCGGGGAGCGATCCAGCCAGAACTTGTCAGGCTCTTTTTTCGAAATCCTGCGTTGATTCCCGCGGTCCCCGCGACGAGGTTGAGAATTCTTGCCGAGATCCCTCCCGTTGCGGCGGTATCCGGGCCTGGCTGGATCCACGTCCTGCTGACGGTCACATCCCCGTATTCAGCCTCAAAACCGATTCCAGCGAGAGCGGACCATCATCCGGGGTCTGGGTGGTCGCTCCCGTGTGGAGTTGATACTCAGAAGACAATCACCCACCTCAGCCGCTGAAGCTGCGGAAAAAGTTCCACACAAGCGAGGCTTCAATGAGTACAATCGTGACTTCGTCCCCCTCCCTCGGGTGAGTCACTTCTGGAAATTCCTGATCCGCGAAAAGAGAGATCATTTTGAACGAAGTCCGACCAGCGTTCACCATGCCCGAGCTGAATATTCTTCGCGATGCCCCCCCAGCATCGTTCGAGATTGATCCGATTTGCGGAATGTCCGTCGATCCACAAACCGCGATTTCCGTGATGCGGGACGGAAAAACCTGGTACTTCTGCTGTGAACACTGTCGTGTCAAATTCCTGAATCCCTCCTCGAAACCGACTGAACCGCCACCCCCCGGAACGAATTACTTCTGCCCGATGTGTCCTGGGGTCGAGAGTGATCGACCAGCGAGTTGTCCGGTTTGTGGCATGGACCTGGAACCCGACCTGACCACCACCCCCGCAGTCCCTGCCGGGATGCATGCCGGGCAGCGTGATTTATGGTATCGGTTTCTGGTCGCTGCGATCTGTTCCGTCCCGCTGTTCGTGCTGGCGATGGGACCCATGGCCGGAATTTCGTTCGAGCAGTTCGTGTCGCCGGCGACATCTGCAGTTTTGCAGGGGATCTTGTCGATTCCCGTGATTGGCTGGTGCGGCTGGCCCTTCTGGGTGATTGGTGCAAAATCATTGGTCTCGCGCCAATGGAATATGTTCACCCTGATTCTGTTGGGAGTTGGAGCCGCCTTTGGCTTCAGCCTGTGGATGCTGTTTGCGGGGGGGCAACATCAACATTCACACCTCTACTTCGAGTCTGCTGCGGTGATTACCACCCTGGTGCTATTGGGACAGATTCTGGAGGGGACCGCGCGCAGGCGAACCGGACAGGCCATTCGTGAGCTGATGGAACTGGTTCCACCCACCGCGCATCTGGTTCACGAAGGGGTCGAAACCGAAGTCTCGCTCGCAGAGATCTCGACCGGAAGCCTGCTCCGCGTCCGCCCCGGCGAACGTGTCCCGGTGGATGGAACAGTAGTTGATGGAACGGTTCTGGCCGAAACGTTGCGGGAACCGGTGTTGGCATCGAAGTCCGCGCCATCCCCGTTGCGGGAAAACATCGTCCTGACCACGATTGATGAGTCGATGCTCACCGGCGAACCGATGCCGGTTTCGAAGCATCAGGGAGACGCGGTCATCGGCGGTACGATGAACCAGACCGGTACGTTTTTGATGCGGGCGGAACGGGTGGGCCGGTCGACCTTGTTGTCTCAGATTGTCGATCTGGTCGCCAAAGCACAGCGGAGCCGTGCTCCGGCCCAACGTCTGGCAGATCAGGTCTCGGGCTGGTTTGTTCCCATGGTGGTTGCTGTGTCGATCATCACGTTTTTCGCCTGGCTGATACTGGGTCCGCAGCCAAACGGAAATCAAGCACTCACCAACGCCGTCGCGGTGCTGATCATTGCCTGCCCCTGCGCATTGGGGCTGGCCACCCCAATGGCCATCACGGTCGGCATGGGACGCGGGGCTCGCGAGGGGATTTTGTTTCGCGATGCGGAATCGCTGGAACAGCTTGGCCGCATCGACACCCTCTTTTTCGATAAGACCGGAACGTTGACCGAAGGGCGTCCCACCGTGATTGCCACGATACCGCAGCGTGGCTCGACCGCAGACGACGTGCTGGCGTTCGCGGCGGCGGTGGAACAATTCAGCGAACACCCGCTCGCCCGAGCCGTCATGGACGCGGCGAACGTGGCGGGACTGAAGCGGGGTGCTGCCACCCATTTTCAGGCGATTCCCGGAATAGGTGTCTCGGGCGAACTCGATGGGAAGCAGATTCAGGTGGGACGACGGGATGTCGGGACCTCGTCTGAGGCCCGGTCCGATACCTCGTCCGATCTGCCCACGTCTGCTATCCGGACATCACTCATGTCAGCGAGTGTCTCGGTCGACGGTCAGGTGATTGGTGAGCTTCAGTTTTCGGACCGATTGCGTGAGACGGCCCGGCAAAGCCTGGAGGATTTGCAGTCGATGAAGATTCGCCGGGGAATTCTGACGGGGGATCATCCCGCATCGGCGCAGCGGATTGCCGCCGAGTTAGGTCTGGGGGACGACGAAACGCATGCGGGTTTGAAGCCCGCTGACAAGCTGTCGATCATCAATGCCGCACGCCAACGAGGCGAGTTCGTGGCGATGGCGGGTGATGGAATCAATGATGCCCCTGCATTGGCCGCAGCCGATGTCGGTCTGTCCCTGGGGACAGGGACCGACATCGCCAAGCAATCGGCCGGAGTGATTCTGGTGCATCCCGATTTGCGGGGGATTCCCGACGCCATTCGACTCAGCCGCCGTGTGTCGACAAACATCCGCCAGAACATTGGGTTTGCATTTGCTTATAACGCGATCGGGATTCCGATCGCGGCGGGGGTGCTTTATCCGTGGTGGGGCATCACCCTGGACCCCATGTTCGCGGCGGTGGCCATGAGTCTCAGTTCCGTATCAGTGATTGCCAATGCCCTGCGGCTGCGAACGATTCCGCTACGAAGCCGCAACGGGCGGAATTGACCCATACCAAGCACACCGAAAACAGGACAATCCCCAAAGGGACAACACCGTTTCAGTCAACCGAAGCTGTGGTGACAGGCTCGGCAGCTGTGGTGACAGGCTCGGCGTCCACTAGTTCCTCTGCAGGAACTGGTTCCGGTACGGCGGCGGCGATCGGTTTTCGTTTGGATTCCGGGACCAATTTGTCGAGTACGCCGTTGACGAATGAGGCGGAATTCGCGGTCCCAAAGCTCTTGGCCAGCTCTAAAGCCTCGTCAATCACCACGGGGTGAGGAGTATCCGTATAGATCAGTTCGTACGCCCCCAGCCGAATCGCATTGCGGTCGGTGGGTGGCATTCGGCTGAGCTTCCAGTGTGCGGCAATCGATTCAATTTTCTGATCGATCGCCTTGCGCGACTGGATCGTTCCGGAATAAAGTCCCCAGGCAAACCGACAAAGTGGTTCGTTGTCTTCGAGTAATTCCTGTACCTGCTCACGGATCATTTTATCCGTCACATCCGGGTTCAGATCTTTCTGAAACAACATCTGCAAAACAACTTCACGGGCTTGATGACGGCGGGGTGACATACAGCAGCTCAAAGGAGGGCGAAAGCGAGGACCGAGACACAGTTTTTAGAAATTAGTTTTCAGTTTTCAGTTTTCAGAGATCAGCTACGAGTGATTACGCATCATCAAAGGCATTGAGATTTCATTTGCGTCAGCAGATTGATCATCTCGATCGCCGCCAGTGAGGCTTCAATTCCCTTATTGCCCGCCTTGCCCCCCGCACGATCCAGCGCCTGGTCCATCGATTGGCAAGTCAGCACACCAAACGTGACGGGAATCCCGCTGGAAAGCGCGGCCTGCATAATCGCGGCCGCCATGGGGTGATTGATGTATTCGTGGTGCGAGGTCTCACCCTGAATCACCGCACCCAGGCAAACAACGGCGGCAAACTTGCCACTCTCGGCGAGACGTTTGGCAATCAGGGGGATTTCGAATGAGCCGGGAACGCGGACCACGGTGATCATGTCGTCCGTGATACCATGACGACGAAACGTATCCACCGCTCCCGCCAGCAGTCGCTCGGTCACCAGATCGTTAAATCGGGACACAACGATCGCGACTTGAACCGGGCTGGCAAGCAGATTTCCTTCCACAAAGTTTGGCATCAACAAAATCCAGGGATGAAGACAATTCGATTCGGAACAAATTCAGTAAGCAGTTTTTAGTGAGCAAACAGTTTTTATACAGCAAACCGCGCCTGATTCCGCAAACCGCGTTTCAGGTCGACCGCCGATACAAAGAAACTCTCGATTAGTTAAGGTTCATGGTCATGAGGAACTCTTCGTTATTTTTCGTACGACGCATGCGGCTGGTTAGCAGTTCCATCGCCTCGACCGGGTTCATGTCGTTAAGCACGCGACGGAGCAGCCAGATCCGACGGAGTTCGTCTTCGGTCAATAACAGCTCTTCGCGACGCGTGCCCGATTTATTGACATCAATCGCCGGCCAGATCCGTTTTTCGACCATGCGGCGGTCCAGATGAAGTTCGGTATTACCGGTCCCCTTGAATTCTTCGAAGATGACATCGTCCATCTTGCTGCCAGTGTCGACCAAAGCAGTGGCAACAATCGTTAGACTGCCACCCTCTTCGACATTTCGAGCGGCACCGAAGAAGCGTTTAGGATGCTGCAAGGCATTGGCATCGACACCACCAGTCAAAATTTTGCCCGAATGAGGACACTCGGTATTCCAGGCGCGAGCCAACCGCGTAATCGAATCGAGGAAAATGACCACGTGCTGGCCATACTCGACCATTCGTTTGGCCTTTTCGATGACCATTTCCGAAACTTGAATATGTCGGCTGGGTGGTTCATCGAAGGTGCTGCTAATGACTTCGCAGTTTTTGCCTTTGACCTGCCGCTCCATGTCGGTCACTTCTTCTGGTCGTTCATCAATCAACAGCATAATGACATAGACATCGGGGTCGGCTGCCAGCACCGCTTTGGCGAGTTTTTGCAGCAGGATCGTTTTTCCGGCTTTGGGGGGGGACACGATCAGTCCGCGCTGGCCCATCCCAATCGGGGCGACCATGTCGACCACGCGTGTGCTCAGCTCATTCGGGTCACTGCAAAGCTTCAACCGACGTGTCGGATGGAGTGGTGTCAAATCATCAAAAAAGACTTTTTCCGTCAGCAGATTCGGATCTTCATTGTTGATCGCTTCGACGCGCAGCAGGGCAAAGTAGCGTTCGTTCTCTTTCGGCGGTCGAATTTGCCCCGCGACCATGGCTCCGTTCCTGAGGCCAAACCGGCGAATTTGGCTCGGAGAAACATAGATATCGTCGGGACAGGGGAGGTAATGGTAGTCCGCGGCGCGCAGGAACCCGAAACCATCCGGCAGGATTTCTAACGTCCCTTCTCCGAACATCAGGCCATTCATTTTCGTCCGCTCTTTGAGGATCTTGAAAATGAGGTCCTGCTTCTTCAGGCCGGTGTATTCGGAAATATTTTCTTTTTTGGCAAGGACAATCAGATCCTTCATCGTCAGCCGCTGCAATTCAGCGATGTGAATATCTGATCCGCCCCGCTTGATTTCCTCGTAACGTCCATCCGCGACAAAATGACTGGCATCGTCATCTTCCACATCAATGATCGGGGCCACGACCGCAGGCTGAACGGGGGCCGGAGCAGGCTCGCGGTGCTGTGACGACTCACGCGTGATCGGCGCCTCGCCGCGTCCCATTGAAGACGAAAGGGGACCCGCGTCAGGAAGATCCCATCCAGGCGGAGACGAAGGTGTCGCCGATGTGGTGCGCGGATACGATGGTCGGGGCTTCATGTTCATAATAGTTTGGGATGTGTGTGTGTTCGAGGAGTGAATTCAGGGAACGTGATGCCGGTTACGGAACCGCTTCGACGAGCACGTTTCAGTCGCAAGGGAAATGTTCAACTAGGGAAGGTGATTCTTGAGCAGTAGGATTGTTGTTGCGATTTTCGCGACAGAATGCAACTGTTAAATGTTCAGATTGAAAAATTCTTGAAAATCATTTGCTGAACCCTGCTTTTCGGCCCCTTTGAAGAGCAAAATCCCCGCAAGTTGCTGACATTCGCTTCATTTTCACCCGCGACCTATGCACAGGGACTTGTGGGCCAGATCGAATCAGCCCGCAAGTCCCCGCAAAGTCCTCTGGCATCGCGACCCGACTCACACGTCTAGATCTTTCACATCCAGGGCATGCCGTTCGATGAATTCTCGCCGCGGCTCGACCGCGTCACCCATCAGGACTCGAAACATTTCGTCGGCAGCGGCGGCGTCGAGCATGGTCACTTTCAGCAGTGTTCGCGCGGCAGGATCCATGGTGGTATCCCAGAGCTCTTCGGCATCCATTTCGCCCAGTCCTTTAAAGCGAGTCACCTTCATGCCCCGCTCACCCAGATCGCGTAACTGTGGCAGCAATTCTCGCAAACTCGTCATCTTGACCGTGTGATCGTCTTGCAGAATTCGGAACGGATAGAACGTTTCGCCATCTTTGGCACCGGGGGGATAAAGGTCTGGCAACCGGATTCCGTATCCCTTGAGTTCCCGCAGTGCATCGTTGATCGTGCGCATTTCGTGCAGGTCAATGATTTGCAATAACCCCTCTTTGGGTGTTCCTGGGACGGGTGGCGTTGTGGGGGAAACACCACTCTTCAGTGGTGCGGGTGTCCCATTGGCTTCGCCGGCAATTTCCAGTTCTTGCCCCCGCTTTTTCTCTTCCGCCTGCACGAACTGCTCGACTTCTTCCCGGCTGTAGAACCATTGCTCTTGTTTCCCCAGGAAGACCCGGTACTGGGGGAGCGGTTTTTCAATGTCGGGGGATTGACGATGCAGATATTTGAGCGTGATTCCGCGACGCTCTAATAGTTCGATCGGTTCTTCGACTCGTCCCAGCAGTGTCACAATTCGTCGCAGGTGATCCCCTTCGATGGTGTCACCGTTCGAGAAAACCACGCGACTGCCGTTGAGCCCCAACTCCATCAACTCGGTCACCATCCGCTCGTGCGTCTGGACATAACGGCTTTTGTTCCGCTGAGTCACCTTGTACAGCGGTGGCTGAGCAATGTAGATACAACCATGCTCGACCAGAGGTTTCATGTGACGGAACATGAACGTCAGCAGTAAGGTCCGGATGTGACTGCCGTCGATATCGGCATCGGTCATCAGGATAATCTTGCCGTAGCGGCGTTTGGTGACGTCCTCAAACTCGGCCATCGGTGGAATTCCGATCGCCTTGAACAAGTTCGCAATTTCCGTGTTATCGAGGATCTTGATCAGCTGCGCTTTTTCGACATTCAGAATCTTACCCCGCAGCGGCAGAATCGCCTGGATATTCGAGTCGCGGCCCGTGTCGGCTGAGCCACCAGCCGAATCCCCTTCGACGAGGTACAACTCGGTGATGTCGAGTTCGCGGCTGCGACAGTCACGCAGTTTTTCGGGGAGCCCACCCGAGGTCAATGCCCCCTTCCGTCGCACCATTTCTCGTGACTTGCGTGCGGCCTCACGCGCTTCGGCAGCCATCAGCCCCTTTTGTGCAATCCGTTTGGCAATGTTGGGGTTTTCTTCCAAAAATTTGGTCAATTGCTCGAAGACGATCGAATTGACGATCCCTTCCACGGCGGCATTCACCAGCTTTTCCTTGGTCTGCCCCTGGAACTGAGGGTCCGGAACCCGCACGGCGACCACTGCCACCAATCCTTCGCGGAAGTCATCCCCTGCCGGAACAATTTCCTCGAACAGCTTTTCTCGTTTGCCGTAATTGTTAACGGCTCGAGTCACAGCAGCCCGGAACCCGCTCAGATGGGTCCCCCCCAGGAAGTTGTTGACGCAGTTACCAAAGGTCCGGACATTCTCGTTAAAGCCGTCGTTGTGCTGGATGGTGACAGCCACTTCGACCCCGTCCAGCAATCCATTGATCCGGATAATCGGTTCGTACAGGGGTGTCTCGGTTCGATTCAGCCATCGCACAAACTCGACAATCCCATCGGGATAACAGAATTCGTTCTGCTCGCCAGAACGCTCGTCCAGAATCCGAATCCGTACGCCGGCATTCAGGAACGCTAGTTCCTGCAGACGCTTTTCCAGGGGCTCGAAGTTATAGCGGGTGTCCGGGAAGATATCGGGATCCGCCTTGAACGTAATTTTGGTCCCGGTCGTGTCCGACTTGCCCAGCTTTCGCAATTCGGTTGTCGGTTTACCGCGGGCAAAATCCATCGTCCAGACATGACCTTCGCGGCGAACTTCAGCCTCGAGCCATTCCGCCAGCGCATTGACCGCCTTGATCCCGACGCCGTGCAACCCCCCCGTCCCGACCTTATAGCCCCCGTCCCGATTGAATTTTCCACCCGCGTGAATGTTGGTGAGCACCACTTCTAACGCCGATTTGTTGTCCTCTTCAGGCATGGGACCGACCGGAATTCCGCGACCATCATCCGATACCGACACGCTTCCATCTGCATGAATCACGACCGAAAGATGCGAAGCATGCCCATTGGCACACTCGTCGATACAGTTGTCGACAAGCTCATACACCAGATGATGCAAACCGAGTGTCGTGGTGTCGCCAATGTACATCGCCGGTCGATGACGAATCCCTTCCAGTCCCTTCAGGGCCTGCAAATGCTCGGGCCCATACTCGCTGGCGGCCAGTGCGTTCGCGGTGGCAGTGGCGGCGGCAGCCTCGGCTGCAGTGGGAGGGGTGACGGGAACTGCCGTTGCCAGCGCGGCAGCGGTTGCCTCCGCAGGGGTCACGGGGGTTTCGCTCGTCGGCGTGATGTTCGAATCGGTCAAGGGAGATCTCCGTGTCGAATTGAAAGTCCGTTTCAGCAAGCGTCGCTTGCTGTCACATCCCTGAAGGTACAGATCATGTTCCGCTTAATTTAAACTTCAGCGTTTGAATCTTTAAATGAGGCGAATGTTGTTTGAGTCGTTGCAAGATGTCTGAGCCCGTAAACGCAGCCAGTTCATTCAGCAGGGGGGCATTCTCGACCGAGACCGTTAATGTTCCCCGGCTAATCCGGAGCGGCCGCGACTGGGCGGCAACGTCAGGCCCCGCAACCTGCTTCCACGCCGATTCTAACTCGCTGTCACTACGAACCCTCGCAAAACCACGAATTGCGATCAATTCGCTGAGGGCGACAGAAAGGGGGAGTGGGTCCCGATAAGACATGCGTTCAGTTTTCAGTTTTCAGTTTTCAGTTTTCAGTTTTCAGT
>Ga0114978_10001804_pt1 | contig 17975 bp, 29 predicted proteins | sample S_140212_EF_Meta_FD_87027 | JGI IMG/M metagenome (GOLD analysis project Ga0114978, IMG submission 87027) | Freshwater microbial communities from Lake Simoncouche, Canada to study carbon cycling - S_140212_EF_MetaG | ecosystem: Environmental > Aquatic > Freshwater > Lake | place: Lake... | reverse complement strand
GAGAGACAAGACTTGAACGCGAGCAAAGAGGCCAGAGTGGAATGACGCCACAATTGACCGGTAAATATGCCAAGACATAACAATTGCTAACGTATCAAAACACCTAACGCCATTGGGTGGGTGTTCAATGTTGCACCAATAGAGCAATAATTATGTTGACTTGCCCAATAGACTGCATTCAAAGAAAGGACGTTTTCTTTGATAGATCAAAAGAATGTGATGAGAAATTTTCTGGGTAAGTAAAAAACGTTATGAAGTGAAATTAAGAAAACAGATTTGGAAAGTAACATTTTTTAATTTTCCCTTTTTTTAAGCTCAAGTTTGTTGTGACTGACAGCTAACCAAAAGAAGTGACAGACATTGAAGCTGAACAGTCATTATGGATGAGTGATTCAATATTAAAAAATTATGCTGACTTTATATGAATTTGGCAATTCAGTTTGTTGCCAAAAGGTTCGTTTGACATTAGAGCTGAAAGATCTTGAGTGGCAATCTATTCAGATCAATCTTTTTAAGAGTGAGCAATACAATGAAAAATATTTAAAATTAAACCCCAAAGGTGTGGTGCCAACTTTGGTTCACAACGAGCGATCCATCATCGAGTCGACACTCATTTGTGAATACCTCGATGATATTTACCCAATTCCAAAGCTCATTCCAAGCGATCCATACATGAAAGCACAAATGCGAATTTGGAGTAAATTGGTTGACGAGGGTTTGCACGAGGGCATTTCAGAGATCAGTTTTTCTGCGATGTTTAGAGAAAAGATGAAGCACATGTCGCCTGAGCAAAGAGAGGTTAGACTGAGAAATGTGGGGGACCCAAGGAGGTATGACCGCTTCAAGTCTACTTTTGAGTTAGGAGTTGATTCTCAATTTGTTGGCTACGCGATAGCTGCATATGAAAAGGCATTTGACTTGTTGGAATCTTCTTTAAGTAAAAGTCAAATGTGGATTTTGGGAGATGATTTAAGCTTGGCCGATATTAATTTAATACCGTACGTTGCGCGTTTAAATTTTCTTTGCTTATTGAACCTCTGGATTGATGATAAACCTCAAGTTCAAAAATGGTGGACTCGGGTTCAAGCGCTTCCTCAATACATTGACAGTATTCTGACGCCCATGCAAGACGTTGAAATTCAGGAGATGAAGCACTACGGAGAATTGATTTTTCCTCAAATCAAATCTCGCAGGGCGTTATTGAAAGTTTCAATGAAACCTTGAAAGCCATAGGACTTGATTATTGAAAATCAATGCAATGTCAAAGTTAAAATGGGTATCGATAAGCTCAATGACATGAGCCATGTCTTTCTAAATAAGTGTCATTTTTCAGTGCAGTAGCACATAAGACTTTTGATCGTGCATATTTACTTACCCCATTCCAGGTTATGAAAATCAAATCCGCATTCAACTGTGGGCTTAATGATCGCGAAGTAGGGGGAAACGTCAAAATCTCTAGGTGTAAGAAGAGAGAAGTGTTTGGGATTGAACACCTCTGGCATGAAGCCATCTTCATTTGTTGATAGACTTGAAATATTTGGTTTGAGGGGAGCGATGGGGTAGTGAATACTTTCAAAAGCCTGTGCAATCAATGTGGAGCATATGGCTCTGGTCGGATCGCCACTGCCCAATGACAACAACTTCCTTCTAAAACGGGTCGGTACGGGTGGTGTTGGAAGCAGATATCTAGCGAGATCAAATACGTTGCGCAAATCATATTGGTCTCCAATTTTATCGATGGCTGACTGCGTGACGATAGCGCATTCGTGTTCACTTAGACCAATAGGCCTGCAGATTCGGGTATGTAAATTCACAAATTTTTCAAGACTGGTGCTTCGAACGCCGTGAACTGTATCGGCCTCAACGAGACAATGGTCCTCAGGTGCAACGGAGTTGAAATTCATGCCCACATAAAGTGCTGCATGCGACCAAGTCGATTGGGTCAAGTATTTGATTGCCCCACTAAGACGCGTGTTGCCCTCAACCAGCAAGATATCGCCCGGGCGTAAAGTCGCTTGTAAATGCAAAGGGTTAGAAGGCGGCGCCGTTGCTTTGATTTCGATCTCTTTGCTGAGGTAAATGGCCAACCATTTACCGATTGACTTTGCAACTCTATTCATGAAGCACCCCGTACAGTTCTTAAAATTTCGCATCAACCAAACCACATCTACTTGATGTGTGATTTGATTTTAAACTGTGCATTGGATAAGGTTTGGTCAGACTGCTCGAATAAAAAAGACCTTGCAATTCAGTTCTTTAAAGAAAAAATCAATACCTAGTGATGATAAACACGCATTTTAAAACCTAAAGTTCTAAGAAGAAATTATTCATAATATCAAATGAAATTAATTAAAAAATGGCAGCATAAATCTCCACACTATCTTTCGTTTTAATTTTAACAATCTTGGTGAGCTCTACAAAATCTTCAGACTGAGACCACGAGCAGGTTAAACAAGAAAACAATAGTAAAAAACCTATTGTTTTGCCAAAGGAGGACTTAATGATTGAGAAAGACGTCATTTGATTAAATCCTAAATGTATTCGTAAAAAGCAAAAAAATATTAGGACAAGATCGTTCAACTGAGGATCTCGTTTAACCTAAAGTATGGAATTTAAAAGCAGACTGGTTTCGGGTTAACCACTAGTTAGAAGTTTGGCGTATGATGAAAATATGAGATGGGTAAATTTATACCTAGATTAAAGAATAGAACTTTATCAAAATTAATATTTTCTTGAACGTCGTTAATAATGAGTACACATCAGGCATTAAGATTAATTGCTGATATTTACGGGAGACTTTGAATGAAAGAAGTAAGTGTTCGACAACCTGACGCAAAAATAAAAGCTGCAAGAGAAAATTGGATGGTGCGACTGACAACTGCAGGCGTTCCTTTGACTGATTTTATTGAAGTCACTCAGTCCATTGATATTTGGGATGATTGGTGCAGTGCTTGGTCGATAAGAGCCGCAATGCATGAAAAAACTGGGCGTGAATGTCTCGCTCGATCACAAAATCTAGCCGCTGGGATGCATCTTAATACCGCGGCACTTGAGTATCATTTTGCAAAATTTTTGTTTACACACGATGTACAACAAATGAAGCAAGCGCATATGAAAGCGGTTGAATGTCGAAGTCTAGCACTTGCGCACATGAATCCGCCTGGTGAGCGAGTAGCCATTCCATTTGAGGGCAAGTTTCTTTATGGAAATTTAAGAAAACCAAAGGACGCAGTTGGTCAATTACCAGTTATTTTGATCATTTCGGGCATGGATTCAACCAAAGAAGAGCAGCACAATTACGAGCAGCTCTTTTTAGAGAGGAATATGGCAACATTTTCATTTGATGGTCCTGGCCAAGGAGAGGGTGAGTATGACTGGCCCATCCGTCATGCCTTTGAAGAACCCGTTGCTGCAGTCATCAATTGGGTTGAACGACGGCTTGACTTGGATGGCGATCGGATTGGCGTGTCGGGTTCTTCGATGGGAGGACAATATGCACCAAGAGCGGCTGCATTTGAAAAGCGAATCAAAGCTGTTATTGCCAATGGTGGAGCCTTCAGTGTCATTGATAATTTTGATCAACGCCCTCAAACTTTGAAAGATGCTTATAAATTGAGGACGCATTCAAAAAGCGTTGAGGAGGCACGGGAAAAGTCGCGACTCTTTGATTTGACTGACGTCGCAAAATTGGTCACTTGCCCCATCTTTGTCATCGCGGGTCAAGCCGATCACATCACACGCTGGGAAGACTCTGCCCGATTGGCCAAGGAGGTGAGTGGCCCAAGTATATTTTTACTGTTAGAGGGAGGAATTCATGTGGGACACAATCGCGGGCATCTGTGGCGCACCCAATGCGCAGATTGGATGGCTGAACAACTAGGCGTTCCAAAGAGATGAGCCGCTATCCATATTTTGTCTAAATGACCATGAAAGTCAGTATGTTCAATACAAAACTTTTGAGTGTAGGATGTTCGTTCTTTTTATCCTGCTTCTTTTTACTCTTCATATCACCGACAACACGTGCACAAACTTATCCCAACCGCCAGGTGCGAATTATTGTGCCTTTCGGTTCTGGTGGACCAGATTCAGTAGCGAGAATCATCTCCCAGCAGTTGGCTGCGCAAACAGGGCAAACTTTTATCGTTGAAAACCGTGCCGGTGCAAATGGAATCATTGGTTCAGAGGTGGTTGCCAAATCTGCAGCGGATGGCTACACCCTCTTACTCACCACCACTTCATTTTCGGTCAATCCAAGCTTATATAAAAAGTTACCCTTTGACACCATCAAGGACTTTATTCCAATTAGCAATATTGCAGATCAGGAGGCCATGATTCTTTTTGTCACGCCAACCCTACCTGTATACAGTATCAAAGATCTTATCGCTTATGAGAGACAGTCAAATTCGGGGCTGTCCTATGCATCCATAGGAATTGGGAACACGACACATTTGGCCATGGAGCTTTTTTTAAGACGAAGTGGCCTCAAGGCTACTCATATTCCATACAAAGGTGGCGCACAAGCAGTTTCTGCCGTCATGGCTGGTGAGGTGCAAATGATGATGGTGGCTGCAACTCAATCCATTGCACAAATTAAAGCTGGGCGAGTGCGAGCGATCGCTTATGCTCATCCTACCCGAGCTCAGCTTTTGCCCGATGTTCCAACATTTGCTGAATCAGGTGTCAGTGGAGCGGATTTCCAAGGGGGTCGATTTGGTCTATTTACCCCTGCCGCAACGCCTGTCCTTGTTGTTGAAAAATTGGCTTCAGAGGTGAAAATTGCACTGTCTCACCCTATGGTCTTGGAGAGATTCAAAGTCCTAGGGCTGAGACCGATTGGTAGTTCGCCAGAAGAGTTTCGAAAACAAATTGAGTTAGAAACCAAATACTTTGCCGAAGTGGTTCGTGAAACTGCTGTTCATCTTGATCAATAAATTTTTAATTTACCTAGCGTTCAATAAAATCATTTTGATAAAGAGCCATCATCTCTTGCACTCAAGGGCTTATTTAACGCCCTGAGGACTAGAGCTGGATTGGACAGGCCTGTCAGCAATTACTCAGGCACAAAAATGGGTACATTTTGCCCGGATGCACTGGCCAAAAAATCCACCCTCACGCGCATGCCGATCCTCACCGCATCCCAATTCGATGTGTGCAAGTGGGTGAGCAACTGCACACCTTCATCAAGTTGTACATAGGCCATCATGAAGGGTTTCTCAACCCCTCTGACCATGCGGGTAAAAGAATAGATCTCGCCTCGTCCTTTAGTGATTCGCCACTCGGTTTTGTCACTGCCACAGTGCGGGCAATAGGACCTGGGATAGTGGTGTGGTGTATCACAGTCCAGACAGTGTTTGAGCGTCAATTTCTTTTCTTGAGCACTCTTCCAAAAGAATTCATTCTCAGCGTTTTGCAAGGGATCTTGAAAAATCCAAGGATCAGCCGTTGTGCCCATGTCAACTCCTTTTCATGATCAAGGTGGCCGCGCCATGGCGCGAGCCTAAAAATCCACCAATGCCGTTGGCCAAAGCGAACTCCAAGTTGGGTACTTGAACCAACGGGTGAGCCTGCCCTCGAAGTTGCCGAACCGCTTCAATGATTTTCGTGATGCCGCCTCGGTTGGCGGGGTGGTTGTTGCACAATCCACCGCCATCGGTGTTGATGGCCAGAGCACTTTGCCCAGCAATCAATTGACCATCCGACACAAAGCGTCCGCCTTGACCCTTTGCGCAAAAGCCCAGGTCTTCGAGTTGCATCAAGACGGTGATGGTGAAACTGTCATAAATCGAGGCGTAGCGGATATCCACCGGCTTGATCCCAGCTTGTTCAAACGCACGAGGTGCAGTCCAAGTGGTCGCTGAATGGGTTAAATCGACACGTCCACCAGATTGTCCCTTGACGGAGGCGGACATGCCGATGATTTCAACATGAGGGTTTTTTAAATTTTTGGCGATATCGGGGTGAACCACAACAACGGCGCCACCCCCATCGGTGACCACACAGCAATCGGCACGGCGCAAAGGATCGGCCACCATTGGACTGTCCAACACATCGTGCACTGTCATCGTGTTTCTCAAGTATGCATTGGGGTTGTGTTGGGCGTGGTGAGACATGGTCACCTTGATCCAGGCCAATTGCTCAGAGGTGGTACCAAACTCGTGCATGTGGCGCATGGCACACATGGCATAACTGTTCAAAGGGGCCGGCAAGTAATGGCGCTCAAATTCCGCATCCGGTGCGGTGTCACCAAAGTTGCGCGGTTTGGCACCACTTGAACCCTCAGATTTAGGGCGTCCGGCCAAGGTCACCAAGGCCACTTTGCACCTGCCTGCCACAATGGCAGCGGCCGCTTCCCCCACATGGGACATGTAAGAGGCACCACCCAACTCGGTTGTTTGTACCACTTGGATTTTTTTCAAACCCAAGTAGTCAATCATCGACAGCGGCCCCAAGCCCGGGGCATCACCCGCGCAGAAATATGCATCGACATCATTGAGCGAGAGGCCAGCATCGAGCAGTGCGCCATGCGCCACATCGGCATGGAGTCTGGCCACCGAATGATCGGGCGCGACCCTTAAAGGGTGCTCGTAAATACCTGCGATACAGGCGTTTAGTTGATGCATGAGATCCTCATTATGTTCACGGTCATCATCTTGGTCGTCCTTTTAAATAAGGGTCTAAAAATGTTCAGCCAAACTCATCTCTTGGCTCAATGTGGAATGGTCACTGCAGCCATTGGGCCTGCCAGCGTAAAAGCGCCAGGTGACTGCTTAGCGGCAAGTAGCCTTTGGCGAAATTCATGTTGGTAAATCTGACTTAGACACCTACAAACGCCCAAAAGACATCGCATGCTTTTATGGGGCCTCAAGCCGAATGGATGTGCTCGCCTGTGCCACCAAGCGCTCCCCGCACAGCAGTTGCTGCTGGAGTTCAATCACGTACACCCCATGTGTTTCATGGATGGCACTGATCACGCCTTTGGCGACCATGTGGTCTCCTGCAAAGGCCATTGATTTCATCTTCAACCCCATTTTTTGAATAAAGGCCTTGGGTCCCGCCCAGTTCATGGCCTCACGGGCAAACACCGCCCCAAACATTTGTCCATCAACAAGAGGGCCAGGCAACTGCTTGGATTTGGCGTAGGCCAAATCATAGTGCAAGCGGTGCCAGTCCCAGGTCGCAGCACCATAAGCGACCAAGTCAGCCTCGCTATAAGTTTGAGAGCTGTCTGGCAAGGTTTGCCCCAGTGTAAGTCGTTGAGGGTTCAGGTCAGCTCTGAGCATGGGCCACCAAGGGTTGAAAGACTAAGGTTTCGTGGTTCACAGCCACGAGCAGGTCATGCGCATCTTTGTAGGTGGCAACCGACATCACAAACAGTTGAGTCCCTCCGCGAGAGGCGGGTTTTTCCGCCATGCTCTCCAATGTCCACGTCACTGAAATTCGGTCAGTGGCAAGAACGGGTCGCATGAAGGTGTAATCGTTGCCTGCTCGGATCATGCGGCATCCCATGACTGGCAAATGCCATTCGTGCCCAATGTAGCCCTCGCCATCGGGGGCTCCATGGGCGTATTGACAGGTTTCACAAATCAAGGTGGGTTGCGCAATCACGCCCTCGTAGCCGGCTTCTTTGGCATAGGCTTGGTCAAAGTAAAGCGGGTTGTCGTCTCGCAAGGCCACGGAGAAATAGCGAATGGACGCCTCGCCCAAAGGCTCACGTGCTGGGTAATGCACCTCTTGGCCAATCAGGGCTTGCAGTTCGGGAGTGAGTAGCGGCATGTTCTAATCCAAAATGGCAAAGGGATCGACTTCAATCATCATCTCTGGGCGAAGCAAAGCTTGGCAAATCAAACCCGTCGATGCGGGGTAAGGTGTTTGCAGCAAGGCCTCTCTGACTTGAGCCACTTTTTTGTAATTCGCAAGTGCACTGGGCGTGACGTACTCAATGGTTTTGACCAGGTTTTGAGGACCTGCACCGGCCGCTTTGAGCACAGCAACGATGTTGGAGTAGGTGTACTCGGCTTGGGCCACCACATCGTTGTCGTGAACGACTTTTTCAGTTGCAGGATCGAGTGAGCCTTGACCAGACATGAATAGCATTCGACCGGCCTTGACGGCTGGGCTGTAGCTCAGTTTTTCATAGCGAGTCCAACCTGGATTGATGCACTCCAGTGGATCGCGCGACGCAATGAAGTCATATTGAATGAGTGCTTCTGGGTGCACCAAACGCGACATGATCAACCCCGCGGCTCCAGGATAGATTGGACCCAAGTGTTGCTTTCGAATACGCCCCGTGCCTTTGTAATTGGCCAATCCGCTGGGGGTCAAGTAATCCACCGTTTTGACCAAGTTATTAAACCCAAGGCCCAAAGCGGCAAGCATCTTGCCGGTTTTTTCGAAGATATAGGCAGTTTGGGCCACGATGTCTCCAGCGCCAACAATGTGGCCATGCGAATCGACTGGCTGCACCGTAGGCAGATACACCAAACCAGCAGAGTCCCGTGCAGGAGAAGCGTTTGAGCCCACATCGGTGGCGCGGCCAACGGGACCGGCGGTCACTTCGATTTCAATGTAGGCTTCTGGTCTGAGTAAACTGTTGACTGGCACGGTGTGCACGGTGGGTTGATGAGCGCCAAATACTTCTGCACGCACAGCGGCAGCCTCTGCATAGCGCTCAATGCCCTCTGGCCTGACGTATTCAACAATCCGCACCACATCCTGAAAACCCATGCCTGAGGCTTCCAAGATTGTGCCAATCTTGCTGTAAGCGGTTTTGACCTGATCGGTCATGTTGCCGTGAACAACGATTCTTTTGCTCACGGGGTCAAACTCGGAGGCGGTGTGACCTGATAAATAAGTGCCTTTGTCGGTCTTCAGGCCCAAAGAAAACGAGTAACGGGCGTAGTCAAACCAAGGAAAATGTGACGGCGTGATGGCTTGTAGTTTCATGCTGATTAAAGAATTCAGATAATCAAGCTTAGCCGAAGAATGGGGGATCTGTAAACGTTTAATATATCGTTGGAAATACAACACTCTATTGACCAAAAATCAGATTTTTACATTTATCCCTTTTTAGTGAGCTTACGCATGGGGATTAGTCAAGTAGAGGTGGAGTACAAGCTTGGCGTACAGGGGGGTGCTCAAGATTGGGCTTTAAGTGCAAGCGCCAAGCCTGGTCAAAACAGAAACAATGCCACCAAGCTTAAGCAAGTTGAAGGCGACTTGTCTATGGAACGCCATCAAAATAAATACGAAGTTGACGATGCTGCGATAAGAAACTACTTGCCTAAATTTAAATGCTAAATGCCGATCTGCAGATTGCTTGACGGTGACTAAATTTAGGCCTATATTCAGTCCCACTAATGCCAAGGAGTCGCTATGCCAACCGTCATCAACATCAAGTCCATCTCTTACCTTAAAAGTCATGCTGCCCAGATTTCCGAGGACTTGGAGATGAATGGCAACCCGTACTTCATCACCCAAAATGGGGATGCCAGCATGGTCATAGAAAGCGTCAAACATTATCACGAAAAGGAATCTCTTATTGCCGCCCTGAAGATCATTGCCTTAGGTGAAAAAGACCGATTGCAAGGCAAAGGCATATCTGCTGCTGACGCGCGGGCTCAGTTGCTTGCTGCCCGCCAAAACCGCAAATAATGGCTGTCATCGTTTTGCCAGACGCGCAGGAAGACTTGTTTTCGCTTCAGGAATACATGCTTGACAAGTGGAGCGAGGCTGATTGGCTGAAGGCCGAGGACGAAATCTTCGAAAAGCTGGCGTTGGTCGATACGGGTTTTTTAACCGGAGCGAGCACCCAAGAACTTGCATCAGTGGGCATCTTTGAATACCAAAATGTCTTTACCTCACATCACAAATTGGTTTATCGGTGTATCAACTCAGATATTTTTGTCTATGCCATTGCGTCGCACAGGCAAGATTTCCAGACACTTTTGATGAAGCGGCTATTGAAAATCTGATCGGTTGCCGGTGGCAAAAGCGTTCCTATCAAACCGTTGGTCTGACGGCCTCAGGAGATTGCGTGGCAATCACTGGTAGCTAGCCACTGCGTTTTTCCAATCGCGAAATGGTGTCCTTGTCCGATCCCAAGAGCGGCAGCCAAATCTTCTTGAGTTTGCTCTGCCGCCTTGCGAAGATCTTAGAGGGTGGCCAACTGCATCGCACGGTTATCGATCCGAGTGCGGCGTTTGGCAGACATTGCTGCCATGATGTCATCGAGTTCGGCGATCTCGAGTTTCAGCAACTCCTCGTCCCAGCCAGCGTTGGCAGCGATGCGGTTGTCGGCCAGCACCAGAGCTCGCCTTTGCGTTGCGCTCAAGTGGTCCAGTACGATCACGGGAACCGGTTCCAGACCCAGATGCTGGGCTGCAGCCTGACGTCCATGCCCTGCGGCGATCACGCCATCAGCGCCCGCCAAAATGGGGTTGTTAAAGCCGAACCCCTTGACGGAGGCGGCAATCTGTCCGACCTGCGCCTGCGAGTGGGTGCGCGCATTGCGGGCATAGGGCAACAGTTTGGCCGTTGGCCACTGCTTGACTTTACTAATTAACCAATTTTGAGTCATCACATTGTACAATGTTCCTGTCCAATTAAAGAAAGTCCACCATGACCATTGAAACCACTTACAGCCAGGCCAGAGAGCATTTGAAGTCGCTCATGGACCGCGCTGTCGACGACCGGGAGGTCATCGTGGTGCGCCGTCGCACCGGGGGGGATGTGGCCATGATTGCTGCCGATGAACTCGAGAGCCTGGTGGAGACCGCGCACCTGCTGCGCTCTGAGAAGAACGCACAGCGGCTGCTTTCAGCGCTATCGCGTGCACGCTCAAAAAACATTGCGGCCACGACCATGAACCACCTGAAAAAACTGGTGGACGTAGATGCCTAAAGGCGATCGAATCGCCGTCTGCCACCCAGAGTTTTTAGAAGACCTGAAGCATTGGGTTGAGACGGACCGCCGCACAGCAAAGAGGCTACTGGAGTTGGTCCAAGCCATCTTGCGCGACCCCTTAGATGGCATCGGCAAGCCCGAACCACTGAAATATCTGGGTCCCGATGTCTGGTCCCGGCGTATTACGCAGGAGCATCGCTGTGTCTACCTGATCAAGTCCGACCGGGTTGAGTTCTTGCAAGGCCGCTACCACTACTAATACCGGCCAAGCGCCAAACAAAACGCCCACAAGGCTGGAGCAGTGTGGGCGTAATTTGAGTGATTAGCAAATTGGTACCGCTTCGATATATACCGAGTCAAGGGATTTTAGTACGTTTTTTAAATAAGGCCTTCAACAAGGATTTCTCAGAGGTAAACCAGATCTTTGGATCCGATTTCTTGGGCTTGATTTCACCTTTGGCGATCGCCAAAACCCGCTCGCGAATCTTTTCTTATGGGGCAATGCCAATTTTCAAAAAGTTCTTCATCAAACACCTATCAAATTCTTAGGCACAGGCTCAACCCTTTGCCACATAGTTCAGCGACTTCATCTTGTTCAGTTCATCATTCAGTTTGGTCTTTGCTTGCCACTGATCAAATTGAGCCTGCATGTCCAGCCAGAGTTGCGCGCCGTTGCCAAGCAGCGTTCCCAAGCGCAGCGACATCTCGGCTGAAACAACACTACGCTCGGTCAGCACAGAGTGCAAGGTCTGGCGGGAAACACCCAAGTTACGGGCAAAGGCGCTCACGGACATGCTCGGCAAACTGGGCAACACATCTTCCCGAAGGATGGCACCGGGATGGGTCGGTACACGTTTAGCCATTGCTTTTCTTGATCTCAAATCCAACTCAAGCAATGCTGACCGAGTGGGTATGAATTTCAACCTTCATCGCTGACTTGAGTGCAGCAAAAATCGCAGCCAGGTTGGTCATGGTCGGATTGCCCGATGAAGACAGCATTCTGTGAACGCTTTTGGCTGGCTTATCAACTGAGATTGCCAAATCTTCGAACCCAACGGTCGCGTTGACGAGGTCACGCAAAATGAGTTTTGCTGTCTCCGCTTCACCATTGAGAAATAGCATGACCGCTTCGTCAAGCATCGCCTTGGCGAACTCGGGATCGCGCTCAACACGCGCCATCACCGTCTTTTTAAAGTCTTTGGTGAGTGCCATTTGGTTACCTTTTTCGTTTGCTTTTGACTGAAACTGGTTTCACTTGTTTGAGCAGTTTTGCTTTTTCCCGCTTGTACTCTGTCCATAAATCAACAGCGCGATCAATATCGCCCTGCTGCCCGCTCTTGGATCCACCCCCTAGCAACACGATGAGCTCAATACCATCTTTTGCCAAATAAATGCGCCACCCAGCACCGTAGTTAATTTTGTACTCGCCAATTCCTCGAAACCACTCAATGCTGGACAGATTGCCCAGCTGCACCCGATATTTGGCAGTCGCAACCTTGGCGGCGACGTCTGGCGTCAAGCCATCGAACCATTGCGCATATGGACTGACGCCATCATCAAGCAGCAGTTCAAGTACTTGAAAGGACATGCTAAATGGTAACATAAATGTTCCCACTGGTGCAATTCATTTTTAGGTTCTGTACCCGTAATGCACCGCCAGCACCCCCAGCGTCCCAACCAGGATGCCCTTGACCTCGAACTGCTTGAGTGTATGTGCGACCGTCCCACACCTACGGTACAAAACATGACCGTGACATCACAACGGTCCATGGCTGGAAAATTGTTTTGAACCGAAGGTTTGATCTACTGCAACTCTTCGAATTGAATGACGCCTTTAATTTTGCCAACCGTATGCAGCAGAATAGGCAATCCAAAGAGTTCAATGTCACCTTCGTGCGCATGAAATAAGGCTCACGCCATGATTTGATAGCTCTCGGCATGAGCGATCGGACGCACCGAGCGTTCGTTCTTTTCCATCTTCACCAGCCCATACCGGGACATAGTTTTCAGGGTGCGAGACAAATTACCCTGCTTACGCCCGGTTATGTCCGCCAGCTCACTGATGGATGCTGGTCGAGCGGTGCGAATAACGTCCAGGAGCGCGCGATTCTCATCGCTTAAGACTTGGGATAAAGATCGCATTGAGGTGAACCAGATTTTGGGGTCTGATGCCTTAGGCTTGATTTCGCCTTTAGCGATAGCCAAAACCCTCTCGCGGATCTTCTCCTGCGGGGCAATACCAATTTTTATGACTTTCATTTTGACCTCACCTCTTTCAAAACCGAATCGACTTCGGTAAAAAAATCTGACAACAACTGATTCGCATCCTTGAATTCATAAGGCACGCCCTTTTTCGGCTGCATGCCGATGCTTATGGTCAAACGGGAGTCGCTGACCAGAGTACTTCTTCCCCTTCACTTTGACGGTGTGCGCGTTGTCATACCCCAATATCCTTTTGCCACTGGGCGCGTGCAGCGTAAGCGTGTACCTGATTCCGTGAGGAATATCCTTGCCGGGCGCAACTTCCCAAGCCTCGATCTTGAGCCAATAGCCGTCCTCCTGATCGATGATCTGGTCATGTAGGTCAAGGAGCGTACGGATTTGGTGTTCTTCCATGGTCTTAGTATATCACCAGATGATATTTATGTCATCTGCTGTACCCGTAGTCAAGTTGAACAAACTTACACTTCAATAGCAGCTCTTGTTGATCCTCTTACAGGAAAAATACTTCCACCAAGTAATAAAGAAATTCCCAATAGGCATAGAGATCCAAAGAAGGAAGCAGTTTTTCTAGAAGCCATCAAAAAATTCCAAACTCAAGGTGGTAAAAAGAACTTCATGCCATATAAATTCGCTGAAGGTATTATGAAAACACATGGGCTAAGCATTCCTGAGCGAACGTACCGAACATTCAAAACGGATTACTTGGCTGTGGTTGACGTCAACCACTTGGCTGGTAATTTCGGAAAAATGGCTAAATAATTAAAACCGGCAAGAACTACTTTTAACGTTTACCTATAGATAACAATAGGCTGTAATCAAACTATCTTCTTTAAAAAGGATAGTTTCGATGAGCATAAATTCATTCTCTATTGACTCGCTGCAAAACGATGTCAAAAAAGCGCTTCAAAACATTCTGGAACTGTGGTTGGAATGGAGTACTCAGTAGTGTTTGATAAATGCCCATCCCCCGTTATGAATTCGGAAGAGCTGAAACCTAGAAATAGATAACTGATAAGTTTTGTGGTAACTAATGTGGTAATTTAGTTGCCAATACGCATCAAACACGCATACAGCCTATTGACTTGGCGGCCCAGAACATACTTCATCACAAACTGCCTACGTTTCTGATAGGCAAGCAAATCAAGCACTTGGTGTCCGGTTCATCTTTCAAAATGTCGATATATTGATATAACTCGCGCCGCTGATCGACTTGATACTTGGCTTTACATCCATTTCTTCTTGGTTTAAGATGTACATGTACATCCAAAAAGGGTTCGCCATGGCCAACACCAAACTTTTCAAGAACGGCAACTCCCAAGCCGTTCGCATTCCTGCCGAGCTTGCCTACAGTACTTGGGACGTTGATCTGGTCATCGAGCGACAAGGGGACGAGTTGCGCATCCGCCCAGCCCAACGCCGCATGGGCGATGTGTTGGGCAAACTTGCCAAGTTCTCTCCTGACTTCATGGCCCAGGGCCGGGGCGAAAACATGGAGGGCGATCGCGAGACTTTATGAAACCCAAGTACATGCTCGACACCAACATCTTCATCTATCTCATGAAGCACCAGCCGCCTAAGGTGCGAGAGCGGTTTGCCCAGTGCTTTGTGGGCGACGTTGTTATTTCTGCGGTGACTTTGGCTGAGCTTGAATTTGGTATCGCCTGCTCAAGCACTGCGGCTCAGGAATCCAACCGGTCGGCACTGGAGGGCTTGCTGGACGACATCTGGGTTGCGCCTTTTGATGCACAAGCTGCCAAGGCCTATGGCCCCATCCGGGCAGCCTACAAAGATCGCAACCGAGATGCTCTGGACAAACTCATCGCCTCCCATGCGGTCGCTTTAGGGGTGACATTGGTCACCAACAACGAAGCGGACTTTGTGAACTACGCTGGGCTGCGTGTTGAAAACTGGGTCAGCAACCACTGAAATCAAATCTCTTTGCTCCAATTCACCATTTCAGAGGGCAACTTTCATGACCAGCACACAAGAGGTAAAGACATTGGCGATGGCCCGCAGTACTTTAAGTTCGTGGGGAAGGTCTTTTACCGGCTCAAAGACATTGAGGCCTATGAAGAAGCCTGTCTGATCCGGAAAGTGTTCTAGGAGCGCACCCAAGGAGACCCCGAACGGGTTGTGAATTGTTCGAACGACTTGTAATCAGTTCGAAATAGTCTTGGCGGAAAAGGAGGGATTCGAACCCTCGATACGGTAAAACCGTATACTGGATTTCGAGTCCAGCGCATTCGACCACTCTGCCACTTTTCCGCAGTAACTGGGCCTCAATTGGGGGTAAGTTAAAAGGAGTGCCAGAAGTTTAAATATGGTCTATTTAGACCAAATCCATGTCACCTAGGAATTGACCACCGCGCTCAATTTGGATATCTCCATACTGAAGAGAGCCAGCAACTTTACCAGTTGATCGAATGATTAATAACTCACGACTGATTACTTTTTGATTTAGTTGACCATGAACGTCAACGAGGTTTGCAGTCGTATTGCCAGAAACTGAGCCAGAAGGTCCAATAAACACGTCCTGTGCTTCCAAGTCTCCCTCAATGTGTCCATCGATTTTGGCCTGATTGGGCGCCTTGATGGAGCCTTGAAAAGTAACTCCGCGGCCAATAAAAATGCTGTTTTTGGAGGTGTTATCGTTCATACAGTGCTCATCAAAGTTGGTGTTTGGACATGATCATAATGGATATTGCTTCACTTGTCTTGCTGCAATAGACCCGGCCAAAAGCAAATTTGGGTCTGTTGCTCAGCGGATACAGGTGTTTTTGAGTTGAAAAGCCATGTTTTTCAATGGGTGTCTGGCAGTTCTATTTTGACTTCAAGTACCTCCAAGTTGTCTTGTCTTTCCAGGTTGACACGAATATCTTCCGGATTGATCTTGACATACTTTGAGAGTACCGCAACCAATTCCCTTTGGAGTGCAGGTAAGTAATCGGGTTGAATAGACCGTCCATTGCCGCGTTCGTGTGCCAATATGATTTGCAAACGTTCTTTGGCAAGACTTGCTGTTTTCTTTCTTTCACCAAGTAGCATCGAAAGTATAGACATCAATTATCTACCTCCGAAAATGCGCTTCAATAGCCCTGCCTTTTGCGGCTCTGTGAAGCGCAAAGGAATATCCTCTCCAAGAAAGCGAGTGATGACGTCCTTGTAGGCCTCCGACACGTCGGTCTCTTTAAGATGAACAGCTGGGAGTCCTTGATTTGAAGCTTGAAGAACACTTTCAGACTCTGGGATGACCCCTATCAAAGGAATTCGAAGGATATCCTTGATGTCTTCAAGAGAAAGCATTTGTCCTTCTTGTACCCGATTGGGGTTGTATCTTGTGATCAAAAGATGTTCTTTGATCGGCTCTGCACCTTGAATGGCGCGCAATGTTTTGCTGCTGAGCATGCCTAAAATACGGTCAGAATCTCTTACCGATGAGACCTCAGGGTTGGTCACAATCAAGGCCTCATCTGCAAAGTGCATGGCCATCATGGCACCAGTTTCAATTCCAGCCGGTGAGTCACAAACAATATAGTCAAATCCCATGCCTTGGAGGTCATTTAAAACCCGCTCTACGCCATGCTGAGTAAGGGATTCTTTGTCTCGAGTTTGAGATGCAGCTAGTACAAAAAGGTTGTCGCACAACTTGTCTTTGATAAGCGCTTGATTCAAGGTGGCTTCGGCATTGATCACGTTGATAAAGTCATAAACCACACGTCTCTCGCAACCCATGATGAGGTCTAAGTTTCTGAGGCCGACGTCAAAGTCGATGACAGCGGTTTTAAAGCCTCTGAGGGCCAAACCTGACGCAAAGCTTGCACTTGTGGTGGTTTTTCCAACGCCACCTTTTCCTGAGGTGACCACAACAATTTTTGCCATAAAAAATACCTTTATCTATCCGAAACGTTGACAAGCTAGAGTTTACTGGATCAAGGGCACGCTTTGCGTGAGCTGATGAAATAGATTTCAGTCCAACTTGTGCATGACCAATTTATCTTCTTGTAGAAAGATTTGAGCACTTTGGCCATAAACATCCTTGGGCAAAGCGGTATCACTGGTTCTGTATGTGCCTGCAATTGAGACCAACTCGGCCTCTAGGCAAGAGGTAAAGATGCGAGCAGTGATATCGCCTTTTGCGCCTGCAATGGCTTTTCCTCTGAGTGGGGCGTAAACATGGATATGCCCATCGGCCATGACCTCTGCACCAGCGTTGACCATGGCCAAGATCACCAAATCACCGCCGCGAGCGTAAATATGTTGCCCAGATCTGAGGGGTTTGGTGATGATCATTGTTGGAGATTTTTCCAGCGGTGCTTCTTTAATCACCTCTTTGATTTCGATGATTTTTTCGATTTGCACAGCGTTGCCATTTGGTTGTGCAAAAGGGGCCATTTTTATTTGATTTTTATCATCCTTGTTTGAATGTGTTTGCAAGGGTAAGAAAGCTGAAATCTCAGGCAATCCAAGATGTTTGCCTAATTCGATGATTTGTGGGTGTTGACTCTTGATGGCCCATGGAAAAAGACAATAAGCAGTCAAAAGAGTTTTGATCCCAGCCAAATCTAGATCAGAAGTGCTTTCTTCATTGAGGGCGGTTAGGTCAATGACGGCAGGTTCCCCGCTGAAAAAATCGGGGATATCTGCCAGTTTTTGGTTCAACTCACTTTTAAGCAGGGTTAAGTCAGGACTTTTGACCACAAATGAGATCAGGGGAAGATCTAGGTTTTTAATCTCAAACGTAGTAATTTTTGGTCTCATGGATTCATTTCAAGGGGTTAAGTTCAGCGTTGTTTTTAAGTATATTTTGAAGAAAATCGTCTTTAAATACATAATCTTCATAAGCCTTTGCT
>Ga0114978_10001802_pt1 | contig 17989 bp, 14 predicted proteins | sample S_140212_EF_Meta_FD_87027 | JGI IMG/M metagenome (GOLD analysis project Ga0114978, IMG submission 87027) | Freshwater microbial communities from Lake Simoncouche, Canada to study carbon cycling - S_140212_EF_MetaG | ecosystem: Environmental > Aquatic > Freshwater > Lake | place: Lake... | reverse complement strand
TGAAGACGTGAGTTGGATGGGGTCATTTGCTCAAGCCACCCCCCCCCGTTGCTTTGAGGAGCGTCCTGCAGCAAAGGCATGTGGGCGAGCACACGCGGGTTCAGTGGAAGGCACAGTCAGCCATGGATTTGGCCCCATGGGAGCCTCAGGCGCTTGGGGTGGGGGGAATGCAGCGATTGAAGCTGCTGAAAGTACTGAAGTTGCTCCAAGCTGCAGCTTCGGCTAAGTTTGCATTTGCATTTGCATTTGCATTTGCATTTGCATTTGCATTTGCATTTGCCGCTGCCTCCCCCACCACCACCACCTGGTTGCCAACGCATCAAGCGTTTGGCCAGTGGTCAAAGGGGGGACTTGGCAAAGCAAGATTACGCTGAGCGAGAAGAGCGTTTTCTGTCGTGTTCTTTTAGAAAACGTTTTCTCAAGCGAATGCTCTTTGGTGTGATCTCCACCAACTCATCGTCATCGATGAACTCCACACCGTACTCAAGTGTGAGGTCGATGGGAGGCGTGATCTTGATGGCATCTTCTTTGCCCGATACTCGAAAGTTGGTCAATTGTTTGGTTCGGGTTGCATTCACCACCAAATCATTGTCACGGCTGTGGATGCCCACGATCATGCCTTCATAGACGGGGTCATTGGGTTTGACAAACATGCGCCCACGTTCATCGAGTTTGCCCAAGGCGTAGGTGAAGATCTCGCCATCGTCCATTGAAATCAAGACGCCATTTTTTCGTCCACCGATCTCGCCCTTGTGCGGCTCATAGCCATCAAAGATGTTGGAGATCAAGCCCGATCCTCGGGTCAAATTCAAGAACTCGTTGGTAAACCCAATCAAGCCCCTGGCCGGAATGCGGTACTCCAAACGCACGCGCCCACGACCGTCTGAGACCATGTTGACCAAATCGCCTTTGCGCTCACCCAAGGCCTGCATGACACCGCCTTGGTGCTGCTCTTCAAGGTCGACTGTGACCATTTCGATCGGCTCGTGGCGATCCCCATTGACCTCTTTGTACACCACGCGAGGCTTGGACACGCCCATCTCAAAGCCTTCACGGCGCATGTTTTCAAGCAAAATGGTCAAGTGCAACTCACCACGGCCCATCACCTCAAACACACCCTCTTCATCGGTTTCATTGACCTTCAAGGCGACATTGTGTTGCAACTCCTTTTGCAAACGATCCCAGAGTTGGCGACTCGTCACGAATTTGCCCTCGCGTCCTGCCAAGGGGCTGGTGTTGACGCAAAAGTTCATGGTCAAGGTGGGCTCATCGACTTTGAGCATGGGCAAAGGCTTTGGATTTTGCAAATCCGTGATGGTCACACCAATCCCAACCTCAGCAATGCCGTTGATCAGCACAATGTCTCCAGGACCTGCCTGGGTCACCTGCACGCGATCCAATCCTTGGAACGTTAAAACTTGGTTGATTCGGCCCTTGAAACTCTTGCCCTCAGGACCCTCCATCACCATCACATCGGTTTGCGGCTTGATGGTCCCAGCGCTGATGCGGCCAACTCCAATGCGGCCGACAAAGGTTGAGAAATCCAGCGCTGAGATTTGCAGTTGAAGGGGAGCCTCTGGATCCCCGCTGTGAGCGGGGACGTGATTCAAAACGGTGTCAAAAAGGGCAGACATGTCCGCGCCCCACTGCTCGCCAGGTTCACCCTCTTTCAGTGAGCTCCAGCCATTGATCCCTGAGGCATACACCACCGGAAAATCCAACTGCTCATCCGTGGCCCCCAATTTGTCAAAGAGGTCAAACGCCGCATTGACCACCATGTCTGGATTGGCACCGGGCTTGTCCACCTTGTTCACCACCAAAATAGGCCTTAATCCCAGGGCCAAGGCTTTCTTGGTCACAAACCTGGTTTGGGGCATGGGGCCTTCTTGCGCATCGATCAAGAGCACCACACCGTCCACCATCGACAAAGCTCGCTCGACCTCCCCTCCAAAGTCTGCGTGTCCAGGGGTGTCAACGATATTGATGTGCGTGCCCTTCCAGCTCACGGCGCAGTTTTTGGCCAAAATCGTGATGCCACGCTCGCGCTCAATGGCGTTGTTGTCCATGACCGTGTCGACCACTTTTTCATGATCGGCAAAGGTGCCGGACTGGCGAAGCAGCTGATCCACCATGGTGGTTTTACCATGGTCAACGTGGGCAATGATGGCAATATTTCGAATGGGAAGACTCATAACAAACTCTCTAAAATGGAATTGATCTCTAGGGGATTCAGTAGTCTATCGGGGATCAACTCACCCCCCTTGATGTGCGCACTACCGAGTAAAACTGTTGGGTTTTGAGCGTAAACGGCCACGCGATCACAGTCGCGCCATGGCCCCGTTCTTCTCAAGCCGCTTAAAAATTTGGCTGCGTCGGATTCGCTCAATGCGATGGGCTCATGGCCTGTGAGCAAACACTCTGTGGGCTTTAAAGCGCTCAAGGCCTCACCTGACTCTGCACTTTGAGTGAGAGCCTCAAAGGCGCTCAAGTCCATGCACTGATCAATCGTGAACTCACCACTTGCCACTCTTCGAAGGTAGACCAAATGCGCACCCACGCCCAGATGGTTGCCAATGTCTTGGGCCAAGGTCCGGATGTAAGTGCCTTTGGAGCAGGTGACCTTGATGGCCAAGGCGCGCGTGTGGTGCACAGCGCTGAGATCGTGGACCCATTGTTCGTCCACTCTCCAGTGGGCCAAGTCATACAAGCTATCAAGATCCGCAGCGTTTCGCAGCTCTTTCATCTCTAGCGCATGGATGCTCACGCTGCGCGCTTTGAGTTCAAGCTCAAGGCCTGCACGCGCATACTCATAAAGCGCCTTGCCCTGAACCTTCAAGGCACTGTACATCGGCGGTGTTTGCTCAATGGGGCCCGTAAAAGCGCTTAGAACGCCTTGGAGGCCTTGCGCACTCAAATCCAGTGCACTTGCGTCTTGCGTGTGCGTGATCTCACCCTCTGCATCCGCGGTGCTTGTGCATTGTCCCAAACGCGCGATAGCCAAATACGTCTTGTCGCACTCCAAATGCAGTTGACTGAACTTGGTGGCCGCACCCAAACAAATCGGCAGCACGCCACTGGCCAAAGGATCCAAGGTGCCGGTGTGCCCCGCTTTTTCGGCTTTGAGCAACCACTTGACCCGTTGCAACACTTGGTTGCTCGAGGCCCCCAGGGGCTTGTCGATCAAGAGCACGCCGTGAAGAGCTCGGCGTTTGATTTTAATTTGTGCTTTCTTTGATTTTTTCCCCCGCCCTGGCTCGAAAGCCGCGCTCGAGGCCGACGGCTGATTCAAACGCGGCGCTGCCGTTTGCGACAAGGGCGCATCCGGAAAAGCGTTTGAGGTGGCGTTGGTGTTCAAGGGGATCAATGAGAGAAAAGAGAGTAATAAGAAAAGGGGCCAGGTCTGAATCAATCGTCTTTGGCTTTTTCAAGCAAAGCCTGGTTGATCAAGGCATTCAATTGAGCCGCTCGCTCAGGCGTTTGGTCATATAAAAAATGCAAGGTGGGAACCGTGTGAATTTGTAAACGCTTGAAGAGCCCATTTCGCAAAAATCCAGCCGCTTGATTCAAGCCTTCCGCTGCCAAAGCGGGGTCGCCGTTTAAAACACTGAAATGAACTTTTGCGTGCGCGTAATCGGGCGTGACTTCCACCCCTTGCAAAGTCACCATGCCCACCCGAGGATCCTTTAACTCGCGGGCAATCAATTCAGACAAGTCACGCTGAATTTGATCGGCCACTTTAAAGCTTCGGTTGGAGTTGGTCTTTTTACGCATGTTTCAAATGGGTGCCCACCAAGAGGGAGGCGACTTACAGAAAATTAAAGTATGGTTCAATCAAATGACAAATCTAAGACAAAGCCAAGACAAGGCTAAAACAACGCCAATGAGATTCAAGGCTCAGCCCCCAGGTTCTTATAAAGCGCAGAGCGCTTTAAGCGTCAAATGAGCTTTGAAGTGCAACACTGAACCTCAGTAATCTCAATGACCCTCAATGACCCTCAAAGCCGTTCAAAGCCGTTGAAAGCCCTTGAAAGCCCTTGAAAGCCAATGAATTTAAGCAGCACCCCTCAGGCCAAGTTGATTAAAGCGTTCTGGCCACTTCCTTGATCTCAAAGAACTCCAACTGATCGCCCTCATTGATGTCGTTGTAGCCTTTGATGTTCAAGCCGCACTCAAAGCTTTCTTTGACTTCTTTCGCGTCGTCTTTGAATCTTTTGAGACTCTCAAGCTCACCCGTGAAGATCACCACATTGTCTCTAAGCAGGCGCAACCTAGCGGTTCTTCGGATGACGCCGGAGGTGACCATGCAGCCGGCGATCGAGCCGATTTTGCTGACCCTAAAGACTTGGCGAATCTCTGCTGAGCCAATGACCTCTTCTCGCTTATCGGGCGTCAACATGCCTGACATGGCCGCTTTGAGCTCATCGACCGCGTCATAAATGATGTTGTAGTAACGAATCTCAACGCCGTTGTTCTCGGCCAATTTTCGTGCACCCGCATCGGCGCGTGTATTAAAGCCAATGATCACCGCTTTGGACGCGATGGCCAAATTCACATCGCTCTCGCTAATGCCACCCACGGCGGCGTAGACCATTTGGACTTTGACTTCTTCGGTCGAGAGTTTGAGCAGTGAGCTTGACAACGCCTCTTGTGAGCCTTGCACGTCTGCTTTGACAATGATGGGCAAAAGCTTCATCTCGCCTTGCGCCATGTCGGTAAACATGTTCTCAAGCTTGGAGGCTTGTTGCTTGGCCAGTTTGGTGTGCCTGAATTTGCCTGCGCGATAGGTTGCGATCTCACGGGCACGTTTTTCATCGGACATCACCATGAACTCATCCCCCGCTTGAGGGACCTCGGTGAGGCCTTGAATCTCAACAGGAATGGAGGGACCTGCAGACTTGATGGACTTGCCGTTTTCGTCAAGCATCGCACGCACACGACCAAAGGTCTGTCCAGCCAAGACCACATCGCCCACGTTCAAGGTGCCGGATTGAACCAAAATGGTGGCGACCGGTCCCCGTCCCTTGTCTAACTTGGCCTCGATCACCAAGCCTTTGGCCATGGCTTGAACCGGGGCCTTTAGTTCCAAGACCTCGGCTTGTAAAAGCACTTGTTCTAAGAGCGCATCAATGCCTTGGCCGGTTTTGGCCGAGACACCGATAAAGGGCGATTCGCCTCCAAACTCCTCGGGCACGACCTCCTCGGCGACAAGCTCGCTCTTTAAGCGCTCCACGTTGGCCTCAGGCTTGTCAATCTTGTTCATTGCAACCACGATCGGCACGCCCGCAGCTTTCGCGTGTTTGATCGCCTCTTTGGTCTGAGGCATCACGCCATCGTCTGCCGCCACCACCAAAATCACAATGTCCGTGGCTTTTGCACCGCGTGCACGCATGGCAGTGAACGCTTCGTGACCCGGGGTGTCCAAAAAGGAGATCATCCCTCTTGAGGTTTCAACGTGATAGGCACCAATGTGTTGGGTAATGCCACCGGCTTCACCCGAGGCCACTTTGGCGCGTCTGATGTAATCCAAGAGGGAGGTCTTGCCGTGATCGACGTGACCCATGACCGTCACCACAGGTGCGCGCGCAATGGAAGGGGCTTGCGTTGCTGAGTTCTCTTCTTCCGTGAACGCCTCAGGATCATCCAAGGCTGCAATGATCGCCTTGTGACCCATCTCTTCAACCACGATCATCGCCGTGTCTTGGTCAAGGGGCTGATTGATGGTGACCATTTGGCCCAGTTTCATCAAGTGCTTGATCACTTCAGAGGCTTTGACGGCCATTTTATGGGCCAACTCAGCCACCGTGATGGTCTCTGGCACATGTACTTCAAAGATGCGTGCTTCAACGGGCGCTTGCGGCACCAACGGCTCGTCTCGGTCTCGGTCTCTGCGGCCTTTAGGGCCACCACGCCAAGCGTTCCTGGAGTTGCCTGCAGAGGTGTCGCCGCGGGTTTTGATTTCTTTTTTCTTGGCTTGCTCATCGGCCCAGCTCGAAGACAACTTGGCACTCTTGACCTCTTTGCCGTCTTTGCTGACCGTGGTCGTGGTCGTTGTTTTGACCGCGGGCTTGGAGCCAGGCACTTGAGCGGGCTTGTGCAAGGTGCCTTTGATGGCGGCTTTGCCCTCGTCGGCGGGCTTGGCGGGCTTGGGCTCTTCTTTCTTAAAGGGGACGGCGACTTTTTTGGGCGTGCTCATCATGTGACGAATCGCCTCAGCTTCGTCGAGAGCGACTTTTCGTCGCGCCTCCAAGTCTTTGGCACGAATGCCCTCTTCCTCTGCTGCAGCTTTGGCGCTGGCGAGTTGTCGCTCCAAGTCCTCTTGGGCCGCTCTGGCGGCTTGGGCCAACTCGGATTGATCGTTTTCGTCCACAAGCGCAATGACCTCTATTGGCTTTTGAACTTGTTTTTTATTGCTCTCGGCTTTGGGCTTGAGCAATTTGTCAAGCGCCTCAGTCGACGCCTGTGACAAGCCACTCTCAGCAACTGGCGCTTTGCCCGCTGGCTCTTGGGCTTCTTGGAGGGTCTTTCTAGAGGCGGCGGCCTCGTTGGCCAAACTCGCTTGGCTCTCAACACGCGCTTTGGCTTCTTTGAGACTCTTGGCCTCTTGTTCCTGACGCTCAAGGCGTTTTTGAGCCAACTCCTCTTCTTGCCTGCGAATGAATTCGGCCTGTCTTCGGGCCTCTTCCTCGCGACGAGCGAGTTCTGCTTGGTCAATGATGGAGACAGGTGCACTCGGTGTGAGAGGTGCAGCAGCTGCAGCGGGTGCGACTGCCAGCACCTCAGCATCATCGCGTTGCACGAAGGTTCGCTTCTTTCGAACCTCCACTTGAATGGTTCTGGCCTTGCCCGTTGCGTCGGCTTGCTTGATCTCACTGGTCGATTTCTTGACCAATGTGATCTTTTTGCGCTCTAGAGCCACAGGCGCAGTTCCATGCGCAGCTTGTAGAGAGCTTAATAATTTTTGTTTATCAGCGTCAGTCAGCACATCGCTTTCACTGGTCTTGTCAACCCCTGCTGAGTTCAATTGCTCAAGCAAGACTTGAGTTGTTTTTTTGAGTTCTTTGGCAAACTCGGCTACTGTCGTACTGGTCATCTGTGATGTTCCTCTTCATGACCGTCACTCTTGACCCACGAACCAATGTTCGCGAGCTTTAAGGATCAGGGTTTTGGCCTCTTCTTCTGATTGTCCGGTGATTTCCACCAGTTCGTCGATGGCCAAATCGGCCAAGTCATCGCGTGTGATCACGCTTGCCTCAGCCAGTTTGGCGATCAATTCGGCATTCAAGCCTTCAAGATCGCGCAAGTCTTGAGAGACCTCTTCAACGCTTTCTTCGCGAGCAATTTCCATGGTGAGCAACGCATCCTTTGCTCTGGCTCGCAACTCGTTGACCGTGTCTTCGTCAAAACTCTCTATCTCTAGCATCTCTTGAATGGGCACATAAGCGACCTCTTCAAGAGAGGTGAATCCCTCGTCAATCAAGATGTCGGCAATCTCTTGGTCAACGTCCAATTTCTCCATGAACAAGGCCCGTGTCCCAAAGGTTTCGTCGGCTTGTTTTTGCGCCGACTCGGCCGCATCCATGATGTTGATCTTCCAGCCCGTCAAGTCGGACGCCAAGCGCACGTTTTGTCCGCCTCGTCCAATGGCAATGGCCAAGTTCTCTTCATCGACCACCACATCCATGGCGTGTTTTTCTTCGTCCACCACAATGGAGCTTACGTTTGCAGGGGCCAGCGCACCGATCACAAACTGCGCAGGATCGTCGCTCCACAGCACAATGTCCACCCTCTCGCCTGCCAGCTCATTGGTCACGGCATTGACCCGTGTGCCTCTAACGCCCACGCAAGTGCCAATGGGGTCCACGCGTTTGTCGTGCGAGATGACCGCAATTTTGGCCCTTGAGCCCGCATCTCTCGCGCAAGATTTGATCTCTAAGAGTCCTTGTTCGACTTCGGGCACCTCTTGCTTAAAGAGCTCCATCATGAACTCAGGAGAGGAGCGGGACAAAATAATGGGTGCCCCTCTAAGCGTGGTGTCGACCTCCATGATCATTGCGCGCACGCGGTCACCATTTCTGAAGTTCTCTTTAGGAATCATCTCCGAGCGTCTCAAGCGGCCTTCAACACGGCCGCTCTCAACAATCAAGTCCCCTTTGTCCATGCGCTTGACGGTGCCAAGGAATATCTTCTCGCCCCGAGACATGAAGTCTTGCAGCAGCATCTCACGCTCAGCGTCGCGAATTTTTTGCAAAATCACTTGTTTGGCCGCCATGGCGCCAATGCGACCAATCGGCACGGACTCAATCAGCTCTTCAATGTACTCACCCTCCTCTACATCGGACACACGCTCCATGGCGTCCATCAAGAGCTCCTCGGCCTCTGGGTTTTGCAGTCCCGCAGAGTCTGGCACCACCAACCACCTCCTAAAGGTTTCATAGTCGCCCGAGTCGCGGTCCATGGCCACGCGAATGTCGACATCGCCTTGATACAGTTTTTTGGTCGCTTGCGCCAAAGCAAGCTCAACGGCGCCAAACACGACATCACGCTCGACGTTCTTTTCGTGTGAAATGGCTTCTACCAGCATCAACATTTCGCGATTCATGTTGTACAACTCCTCATAAAATCATCGTTTGGACTGTCGTCCCTTAAAATCCACAATCGGTGCCAAACGAGCCTCTTTGAGCTCGTCTAACTTGAATGACAAGGCCTGCAAAGCAGCGGGCTCCTTTTTCTTACTCACGCGCTGCCCGGGCTTGGGTTTCGGTGCGTCGCTCCAGACGATTTGCCACACCCCTTCAGAGCCACCTTCTTCCAGTACGCCTCTGAACTTCTTTCTGAGCACAGAGGTCAAACCATTGGCTTGAGCCCCCATCGGATTTTTAAGCGTGAGGTCGATCTCTTGACCCGTAAAACGCACAAAATCGATCTCTTTTCTCAAAGGCCTGTCTATCCCAGGGGAGGACACCTCTAAGCGTTGATAGGGCACCTCCTCAACCTCTAAGGTGTATTGAAGAAGCCGAGTCACCTTCTCGCAATCTTCAACCGCCACAAAAACTTCTCCACTTGTGCCCGCATGCTCAAGCGTCCAAGGCACATCAATCGTCACACGAAGCAACCCGCCTTGAGAGCGTTCAATCTCAACAAGCTCATAACCCAGGCCAGTCACAATTTGCTCAACAGTTTCTTGCAGTGCCAAAGTCAATCACGCTTTTTTTTAAGAAGTTGCGCTCGCCCCAAGTTCATGTTTCAAGCCTCGGGTTCAATTTTCGATAGACCAAAAAAAACGGGCGGTGAAAACCCGCCCGTTTGGTCGTGAAGTCGCTATTCTAACGGGTTTTTGGCCTTTTTCCTAGACCCTGATGGTATATATCTCTTGTCCTGACAAGCAAATTTTAGTTTTTTACAACATGGCGGTGGGCCCAAAGTTGGGCCACACATGGCACCATCATGAATACGAAAGCATTATTTTACAAATTGCTCTGAACCGAGCATCCCGATCTTTTTCAATCCATGCCGTTGAGCGCTGGCCATGACTTTGATCACGGTGCCGTAACTGGACTTGGCCTGGGCTTGGATGTGGATCTCAGGAGCTGGCTCTTGGTGGCTCACGCGATCCAAGCGGGCCTCCAACTCTGCGCTGCCTTGGAGCACTTTGCCGTTCCATGACACCGTGTTGTTGTCATCGATGTTGATCTTGATGACCTCGGGCTCTATTTTCTTGGCCGCCGCTTGGGCCACAGGCATGTTCAAGTTGACCGAATGCAGTTGTGCGGGAATGGTGATGATCAGCATGATGATCAGCACCAAGAGGACATCAATCAAGGGGGTGGTGTTGATGTCCATCATGACCTGGGGCTCGGGGTTTTGCGCAGGTTTGAATGGCATTTTGCCTTGAGGGCTCAATGTCTTGGATTCAAAGGGGTTAGAGAACATGGTGTGCATTCTCTCAAGGGCTTGGGTGAGGTTTTTTCATTGGGGTTGTGTGATAAAGCCCACTTGGGTCATGCCAAGGCGTTGCAAGGCATTCATCACACGCCCAACGGACTCAAAGTGAGATTGCTCGTCTCCTCTGATTTGAACCTCGGGCTGGGGGGACTTTAAAGCATAGGGTTTGAGTTTCTTCATCAAGTCCTCACTGGAAGTGATTGGCGCGTCGTACAAAAAAATCTGCCCCTTGGCATTAACAGAAATGATGACGTTTTCAGGCTTGCTTTCACGCACCACGTTCTTCTCTTGGGGCAAGCTCAATCGCACCGAGGTGGTGACCACAGGAATGGTGATCAAAAATATGATCAAAAGCACCAGCATCACGTCAACCAGTGGCGTGGTGTTGATTTGACTGATCACCTCGTCCTCGGAGTCGGTTCCCATTTGAATGGCCATAAACGCTTTAACTTTTAAGTATAGGGGCGCGGGAGATGAAAAAAAACCATTTGCCTCATTTGGCGTTCAAGACGGAATGCAAATCCGAGCCAAAGGCGTTGACTTGGTCCACGATCAGTTTGTTTCTTCTGACCAACCAGTTGTAGCCAAGGACCGCTGGAACGGCCACCGCCAAGCCAATGGCCGTCATGATCAAGGACTCGCCCACTGGGCCTGCCACCTTGTCAATGGACGCTTGTCCCGTCAAACCAATCTTCATCAAAGCGTTGTAGATGCCCCAAACGGTTCCAAACAAACCCACAAAGGGCGCGGTCGAGCCCACCGTCGCGAGCCAAGATAAACCGTTTTGAAGCTCCGTTTGAATTTGAGACATGCCCCTTTGCAAAGCCATGCTCAGCCATACATCACGCTCCACGGGCGCCAAAATGCCCTTTTGAGGGGCATTGGCCTGAAGTCCTACTTCGACCAAAAAGCGAAAGGGACTCTTCTCGCTCAACGTTTGCAAACCATCTTGCACCGAGTTGGCAACCCAAAAACGCTCCTTGGCCTCTTTGGCCATGGCCAGGTGCTTGGTTTGCGCCATCAACTTGGTTGCGATCACAAACCAAGATCCCACGCTCATCACCAGCAAGATCAACAAGGTGAGTTTGGCAACCCAGTCCGATTGGGCAAGCAAGGCCGCCACACCATAGGCCTCTAGAGCGGCTTCTTGAGCGTTTTCTGGTGCAGCGCCTGAGGAGACGGGCGTGGTTTGCGCCAAAGCCCACATTGAGCCCATGGCACACTGGGCCCAAAGCAAGTTTTTACCCAGTTTGGACACATAAAAAGACAGGCGCATGGCGTGGGTCATAAAAAAAACTCAATGTAGGGTGACTGTGAAGAGTGACTGTGTAGAGTGACTGTGTAGAGTGAATATAGGAATTTTACGCGAGTGTTGAGAGCCTCACTCCTCAATCTTCCAAACGTAACGCAAGCTCGACCAGCTCGCCTCAGGTCTGCCGTCCACCGTAGCGGGCTTGAATTGACATTTGGACAGAGCAGACCTCGCCGCTTCATCCAAGCGCTTGTAGCCAGAGGACTTCTCCACTTCCGACTCCAAGACTTTACCGTCCACCCCAACGTGAAAGCGCAACTGCACAGTCCCAGATTCTTGCATGCGTTTAGAGGCTGAAGGGTAAAGAGGCGTCTCGCAGCTGTGGCTTGCATTGATCACAGCCGAGGTGCGCACCATCGGTGGCGGCGCTTGCACGCTGACAGGCAAATCGGGGGGTGCGGGTGGTTTTGGCGTCGAGGAAAATTGTGTGATGGCGTTGGCGAGAGGTGCAGCATTTTGAGGAACTTCCACGGCAGGAACATAGTCCGGCAAGGCGCTCTTTTGAGGCTGCAACTTCTCTGGCGGTCGGGGGGGTGGAGGTGGAGGTGGAGGTGGAGGTATATTGGGCTTGACCTCTTCAATCAATTGAGCCTCAACGGGGGTTTGAATGCTTTTGACAAAGCGATGGGCCAAACCCGATTGAATGGCATAAAAGGCCAAGAGGTGAAGCGCGAGCGCCACACTCAAACCCCAGGCCAACCCCCGTTTGCTGGCGGATTGTTGGTGTTGGGCGTAGTCGATCACGGGCAAAGCATCTGTCAAATTCTGGGGACCGAGGCCAGCAAGGATTGGGTATAGGGGTGCTTGGGCGCATGCAAGACTTCTGAGGCACTTGCATGTTCAACCAAAACGCCTTCATGCATCACGGCCACTTCATGCGCCAAATAAGACACCACACTGATGTTGTGGGTGATGAGCAAATAACTCACACCCAAGGTCTCTTGCAATTCTCTTAAAAGATTTAATATTTGCGCTTGAATCGATACATCCAAGGCCGAGGTCGGTTCATCACAAATGATCAAAGAGGGCTTGACGGCCAAGGCCCGAGCGATCGCAATGCGCTGCCTTTGACCGCCAGAGAACTCATGTGGAAAGCGCTTGAGCGCGTCTTTGGGTAGGCCCACCCGGTCAAGTAAAACACCAATGTCCAATAGCCTTTGAGCGCGGCTCCATTCAGGGTGAAGGCTTTTCATCCCCTCCTCCAAAATGTCACTGATTCTCATTCTGGGATTCAAGGAGGCAAAGGGATTTTGAAAAATGATTTGCATTTCTCGCTTGGCATTCAATTCACGCATTCGCCCTTGGTTCAACACATCTTGACCCTTCAAGCGCACGTGCCCAGACACGTTGGCACGTCTTCCAAGGACTTGGATCAAGGCTTTGGCCAGGGAGGTTTTTCCGCAACCGGACTCACCGACCAAGGCCAAAGTTTTGCCTTGCTCGATCTCAAAACTCACACCCTTGACCGCTTCAAAGCTTCGGCTCGCTTGCAGCCACTTCTTGGCCAAGGTGTAGGAAACGCTCAAGTCCTTGACCTCTAAAAGGACCGTTTTTTGATCGGGCGAGACCCAGGCCAAAGGGCTGGGTTGGGTGCTGACCGGTTGTTCGGATTGGCTCCTTGGCGCCGCCATGGTTTCAGGGGCTGGCGCGTCTTGAGCGAAGTGGGTGATGGAGGAGTCGGCCGTGTAAGAGTCGGCCGTGGAGGTGTCGGCGAGGAAGCATCTCACACCATTGACGCCCTTGGCATCCTCCTCCTTCATCACAAACATCGGCACCACGCTGCTGTCGCACCGAGGCATCTTTTGAGGGCAACGCGGCGCAAAGCGGCACGCAGTGAATGAAGTGGTCAATGGCGGCACTTGCCCCTTGATGGCGGCAAGATCGGTGCCTCGACGTTCAAAGTCTGGCAATGAATCCATGAGCAACTTTGAATAGGGGTGCATGGGGTGGGCAAAGAAATCTTGCGCTTCACGGATCTCGACAATCTCGCCCGCATACATCAACGCCACGCGGTGTGCCATGTCCTTGACCACGGCCAAATCGTGAGTGATCAGCATCATGGCCATGCCGCGTTGTGCTTGAAGGTCTTTCAGCAGTTTCAACACCTGCGCTTGAAGCGTCACGTCCAAAGCGGTCGTTGGCTCATCGGCAATCAACAAGTCGGGCTCGCTCACCAAGGCCATGGCAATCATCACACGTTGCAACTGCCCGCCCGAGAGCTCAAAGGGATACTGCTCAAATCGCCTGTCTGGCTCACTCAAACCAACCTTGTGAAGCCACTCGATGCAGCGCGCCCTTGCTTGGGGGTCTGTCAAGACATGGTGCCTCAAAAGTGCCTCTTGCATTTGTTGACCAATTCGCATCACGGGGTTGAGGCTGCTCGCTGGCTCTTGAAAGATGATGGAGATGCGCCGACCTCGATAGGTTTGCATCTGCCGCTCAGAGAGTTGGAAGAGGTCAAGCTCCTTTAAATGGACCACGCCTTGGGTGACTTGTGCGACATCTGGCAAGAGTTGCATGAGGGTCAAAGCGGTCATGGATTTGCCGCAACCTGACTCGCCCACCAACGCAAAGGTTTGACCGGCTGGGATCTCAAACGCCAAGTCGCACAGCGCCTGGGCCCAACCGCTTTGCGTGTAGAGTTTCATTGAAAGGTCTTGGACCCTCAAGAGGCCTTCAAGCTTGGGACTCGTCATGTGGACCTTCCCAAAGACAAGCGGGTTTTGGGATCAAAGGCGTCACGCACCGCATCGGCCAACAAATTCGCACTGATCACGAGCAAGAACATGAACACAAAGGCCGTGACCAAGGTCCACCAAACCACGGGGGTGGCGGCCAACTCATCTCTGGCCGTGTTGATCATCACACCAAAACTCGCTGTATTGGGGTCCACACCAACGCCCACATACGACAAAACCGCCTCGGACAAAATAAAGCCCGAGAACTGCATGACGCAGTTGATCAAAACCAAATGCATCAAATTGGGCGCAATGTGAGACAACAAAATCCTGGGCGTGCTCACACCAAAGGCCTTGGCCGATTGAATGTACTCAAGCTCCCTTAACTTGAGCGTCTCGCCTCGAACCAAACGGCACAGCCCCGTGAAGGATGTGAGGGCCAAGATCAGACAAAGAAAGAACAGTCTTGCGTCTGACCTTTGCAAAGCCGAGTCAAAGTAGCCACTGTGGGAGTCGATGAAGACTTGAAGCATGAGGACGGTGGCCGCAATCAAGAGCACATCAGGGATGGAGGCGAGCAAGGTGTAGACATATTGAATGAACTCATCCACTGCACCTCTGAAGTAACCCGCTACAACCCCTAAGATGAGCGCCACAGGCATGATCACAAGCGTGGTGAGCGTGCCAATGACCAAGGCCGTTCGAACGCTTTTAAGCGCAATCAATAAAACGGATTTGCCCGTTTGATCGGTCCCAAAGACATGGTAGAAGGCCGATAAATCGATCACCCAAATTAAAATCAAACTGATTAAAAAACACATCAGCAGTGCAGTTCTGATGGGCCAAGAGGCATGCCCCTTCATCAAGTGCGCTGCAAGTTGACCCAGGCTTTTGGCCTTGGGGTTAAAGAACTTGAAAGACATGAGTAAGAGCACCACCGCAAAAAGCGCATTGACTCCCATGGCTTTGATCAGGGCATTGACACTCAAACGCCAACAATCCTTCACGTGATCGGGGGAATTGAGACTCAAGTGTGCACCCCCAAACTTAAGCCTTGGGTAGTCCCTCACAGCCAAGCCATCGCGCTCAAAGGTCTCTTTCTTAAAGCCGACCATCGCCAAGGGCGCAGAGTAACTCCTCTCCCTGGCATCGGCCAAGGGTTTGAGGAGCAGATCCAAGATCGATTTAGGCTCCACGCCGAGAGCTTGAGCGGGTGCTGGGCTCACAGTATTTTTAGCCACACTTGCTGCGCTTGTTGGCTGATCTGGGCTTGGAGCCTGAGGGCGCACATGGATGGAGTCCAGCAAAGCGAGCATTAAAAAAAACAAAAGCACCATCCCGCTTGCCACGGAGATAGGCCGCTTAAACGCCCGGGACCAGGAGTCTTTCAGTGGAGGGGTTTTGAAGACGTAGAGCACGTAGGCACCGACACACACGAGCAGCGCATACAGAAAAACATCGATCAATAAAAACTCTATTTGCATGGGACGGGATTTTTTCTCAAAGCGATGGAGTTAGACATAAAGTTGAAAGAGTCATGGGATTGACCTATTGCAAACGAATCCTGGGATCTGCCCAGGCATAGCACAGCTCGGTCAAAATCAGCCCCAAAATATAGAGCACCGAGCCCACAAAGACCATGGACCTCACAATGGCAAAGTCTTGAGCACCGATGGCTTCGATCAAGTAACTGCCCAAGCCCGGTATGGAGAAAAAGGACTCGACCAACAAACTGCCCATGAAGAGAAGCGGGATCACTGCCACAGATGCGCTGATGATGGGGATCAGGGCGTTTCTGAGCACGTGAGAAAAGAGGACCTGCACCTCAGACAAGCCCTTGGCCTTGGCCGTTCTCACATAGTCTTTGTCAATTTCTTCTAAAAACACACTGCGGTTAAAGCGCACCTCGCCCCCTATTCTGGCCAGGACCGAAATGACGATGGGAAGACACAAAAATCGCCATGTCTCTGTGCCCCATGAAAAGCCCGAAACAGGCAACCACTGCAAGACCTTGGACAACAAGAACTGACCCGCGACAATGAAGAACAAGGCGGAGATGGACATCAACACGACGCAAAAAATGGTGCCCCAAAAGTCCAGATAACTGCCCCTGAAAAAGGCCAACACGAGTGCGATCAAAATCGAGATGCCCATGCCCAACAAAAAGGAGGGCAAGGCAAGCATCAAGCTTGCAGGGGCGCGGCGCAAGATCTCGCGACCAATGTCTCGCCCCCCGTCTGAGGGGCCAAAGGAGAAGGTAAAGAGTTGCTTGGAGGTCTGAAAAAACAAGGTCTGGGTCAAGCACTCCAAGCCCTGGGCCTTGTCCTCTAGGAAGAGTGCTTTGTCGTAGCCACGCTCGACTTTCCACTTCTCCACCGCCTCTGGCGTGATGCGTTTGCCCCCGAGTTGCATGCGCGCCATATCGTCGGGTGTGTTGACCTTAAAAAAGAGCACAAAGGTCAATAAATTGATGCCCATCAAAATCAGTAAGCCGTAGCCGAGTTTGCGAATTAAAAAGGTGATCATCTTGATTCCCCAAGCGCGCTATTAGGAGAGCTGATAGGAGCGCTTATAGGAGCGCTTATAGGCGTGTTCATAGGTGTTTTTAAAGGCGCGTCCTCCATGCCACGCGCAATGGACTGCTCTTGGCGCTTTCTCCAAACGCGCACAGCGGGCCACATCAGGAGTGCCAGCAACACGGGCAGCAGCACCAAGGGCCAAACCACGGGCGTATTCCATTGGCTGATTTTTTGCGCCCTCAAAACCGGGTCTACAGTGAGGTATGACATCTGATCTCGAATGATATTGGAGGGTTTGCCATTTCGCACCCATTGGTGATAAGCACCCCCATATTCCTCGGACCAACCAAAGAGCATGGGGGCATCGTGCTGCATGATGCGCATCATCTGCTCAATGAGAGCGGCACGCTCTGGCGTGTTCTCCATGTCCTTCATTTTCTCAAACAAATGATCGTATTGGGCGTTTTCAAAGTTCGATGAATTTTCTCCGCCAAATTTGGCCTTTGAGTTGGGGCCATACAGCAGGAACAAGAAATTCTCCGGGTCTGGATAGTCGGCCAGCCACCCCCAAAAGTAAAACTGCGCTGAGCCCTTTCGCATTTTGTCTTGAAAGCGGTTGTAGTCGGTGTTTCTCACCTCCAACTGAATGTTGAGTTTGGAGAACTGTTTGCTGACCCAATCGATGCGCGTTTTGGCGCCTGGCCCCACCCCTTGGGTGTCGTAATTGATCACCAAGGCTTGTCCAGTATCGCGGTCCACGCCGCTTGGGTAACCGGCCTCGGCGAGCAAGCGTTTGGCCTCTTCAAGGGATTTTCTCTTGAATCGCGTGGCCCCATCGGGTTCAAACACCACCGGGTTAAAGGGCATGGCATCGTTTCCAAAGAGGCCAGGCACCACGACAGAGTGATTGACTTGGGCGCGTGAGTTCTCAAAGATCGAGACATACTCCTCAAAATCAAAGGCAATGGAGATGGCCTGTCTGAGCTTTCTATTTCTCGCCGCTTGCTCTGGCGTTTTGCCAGCACCCACGACGGGGTCGAGCCAATTAAAGCCGTAGTGCCAAAACCCCACTTGAATGGTGGTGGGCAATTGAATCTTGCGCTCGACCAACTCTTTGGACAAGCCCGTGCCGTCTTGAATGGAGACTTGGTAGGCAATGCCTGGCTCGCCTCTTTCCATCTGCGGCATGTCGTAGTAGCCTTGGATGAATTTGGTGGCAACCGAGGTCCCCTCCTTCTCGCGCGTGCTGATGATTTTGTCGAGTAGCGGGGTGGGCTTGCCGCAGTCTTTGAGCAGTCCAAGCGAGCGGTCTTCCTCTGAGCCCTCACACGGGTAAGGCTCTCCTCGGTAGTTGGGGTTTTTGGCAAGCACCATTCGCGCATTGGTGTCGTGTTCGGTGAGCATGAAGGGGCCGGTACCGACGGGCCATGTGTTGGCACTCAAGTTCCTTTTGGCCATTCCCTCTTGAGCATAAAAGGCATCCACCTCCCATGCAACGGGTGCGAAAAAAGTCATCGCCAACCAGTATTTGAATTGGG
>Ga0114978_10001801_pt1 | contig 17990 bp, 6 predicted proteins | sample S_140212_EF_Meta_FD_87027 | JGI IMG/M metagenome (GOLD analysis project Ga0114978, IMG submission 87027) | Freshwater microbial communities from Lake Simoncouche, Canada to study carbon cycling - S_140212_EF_MetaG | ecosystem: Environmental > Aquatic > Freshwater > Lake | place: Lake... | reverse complement strand
GGTAATCAAACTGCAACTATTGCGCCACCGACAAACATCACTTCAAGCTACACTCTTAAATTACCTACTAGTTTAGGCCCAGCAGGTAGTGTATTAAGTATAGACGGAACAGGTCAATTACAGTTTGTTAACTCTGATTCAAGTGCAGGTAGTAAAATCAATGTATCTGAATTATTCGGTGACGATAACAATGATGGATTTAGTCGTCCTGTTAAAACTCTAAAAAGAGGTTTGCAAATAGCATCGGGCTATGTTTACAGCCCAACATTTATCTATGCCGAAGCAGTTTGTCGTAGAGATGCAGGACTGATTATAGACAGCTTGGGTTGGGACTTGGTAACAGATTCAAACTGGAGATCTTTAAAAAGCGGTCTTACTTATTTTAATGCAACAGCATCACCAGTTATAACAAGCCAACGTCCTCAAACAATTCAGGCAGTTTCTTTCCTAAAGAGAAAAGTACTTGACCTAACAACAGCTAATCCAACTGCTACTAGTACCCTTACTAGCTTGTCAAACGAGATTATTGATATATTAACTAACGGTGTAGGAGCTGCCAATGCTGTAGTAATGCCAACTCCTGCAGGTATCGACAGTGGACTTGGCAATGCCAAAGATTTGTTACTAGCCAACAGAGACTTTTTAGTAGCAGAAACTATTGCATGGATTAACTTTCAAGCGGCAAATAACACTGTACCTTTTGATAAAAGCATCAACTATGACGAAACTAAATGTCGTAGAGATACTGGTCTAATCTTAGATGCTGTAGGCTATGACCTAGCACTAGGAACAAACTACAATGCTGTCACTGCCGGTCTTGCGTATCAACGAGCAAGTTCATCATATCTACAAAGCAATCAAAAGTCTGTAACTATATCTGCTATTCAATACGCAAAATCTAGTGTACTAGCACTAGCAGGAGTAAGTGCTGATGGAATAGCAACTGCTCGAGCGAGTGCGGCATTTAATGAGATTATTGATATACTAACTAATGGTATTATCAGTACATCAACATCAGCTGACGTACTAGTATTTCCAACTCCAACTGGGGCAAGTGCGGGTAAGGTTCGTGCTAAAGAACAACTGTTGGCCAATAAGGACTTTCTAAGAGCTGAAATCATTGCTTGGCTAAACTTAAACTATCCGTCAGTGGGATTTGATCCTGTTCTATGCAGTCGAGATGTTGGATATATTATTGATGCTATGATATATGATATCATGTACGGGGGAAATAGTTCTAGTATTCAAGTTGCTAAAACATATTTCTTAGGCAGTGGCGCACAAGTATTACCTGTTCAACAACGTGGTGCCACTGTTGCGGCATTTAATCGATTAGCAGAAATTGCTCAACAAGTTATTATTAAAGATGCCGTTATTACCACTGCTGGAAATACGGTTAGTCAGGATATTAGTAACTTAGCAGGAACTTCTGTTGAGACTGATACTGTTGCCGAGCTAATCTCTTATATAACATCAAGTATTGCCAATAATACTGTATCAGTATTGCCCGCGCCAACGTATCCATTAGTCACATGGTCAGATGCTGGATTGCAAACTGCAAAGGGTGCTATTGCATCTGCTAGATCAACTATTATTAATAATACTATTAGTTATGTTAATAGTAGTAATCCTTTTACATACGACAGTGCTAAGTGTGCTAGAGACACAGCATTTATTGTAAACTCAGTAGCTTATGATTTAATATACGGTGGTAACAGTCAAAGTCGAGACGCAGGTTTGAAATATTATAGTAACGTAACTGGTCTAACTCTTATCGGTTCTCAAAATCTACAGACGGCAGCGGCCATTGAAAGATTAAAAATAGTTGCTGTTCAAGTTGCTCAAAATATTACAGTTACAAAAACCTCAGGAAACTCAGCAAGTCAAGTGACAGGATCGGCAGGTAGCAGTACCGCCGCCAATACAGTATCGGCTCGACTAACTGAAATTATTAGTATAGTTGGGTTAGGTAGTACCTATGCACCAACACTAGTAGATCCAACTATAACAATAGATCCAACATTGGGTACTATAAAAACAGCATTAAATAATGCCAGGGATCGTATTGCTGATAACGTAGTTGCGTTTACAAGTAAGTACAAACCAAACGGTAAAAAGATTGTAGTACAGGTTGCCGCTGGTAACTATGTTGAAGACAATCCAGTTATTATTCCGGACAATACAAGTGTGTTAGGTGCAAGTCTCCGTGCTTGCGATATTCGTCCGTTAAATGCTAACCAAGACATGTTCCGCTTACGTAACGGCGCATACTTTGGCGAGTTTACTTTCCGCGATGCCGTTGATGCTGCCGGAGTTCCAATTCATACATTTGACTATGCTACAGTATTTGATGATCCGACTGATAGTAATACAGATCGTCTTGGTTATACTAATATGCCTATTAGTAAACCGATTATTACTGTATCTCCTTATATTCAAAACGTTTCCATCTTATCATTCTTAGGTGGTAACGGTGCAAAGGTTGACGGTAATCTAGTTGAAACTCCTAACATTCCATTAATTAGAGAAACAGCTGAATATCCGTTAAGTGGTCCTGCTCCGGAACAAGGTAAGTCGTTTGTTGCTAACGCATATACTATGCTATCATTTGGTGGTACTGGATGGCGTATCCTTAACGATGCGTATGCTCAGATCGTTTCGTGTTTCCAAATTTTCATGTTGAACGGTTCGTATGCCCAGTCAGGCGGATATCTATCTGTTACTAACTCAGCTACCAACTTTGGTATCTATGCACTTCGTGCATCTGGTTATAGTCCAAATGCGTTTGAATTTGACAAAGGTTATATTGCATCAACAGGAACTAGTAACAGTAAACAAACACTTAACACACTAGGGTTTGGTCGTGCACCAACACAAGATTACGTTCTAAGATTTAGAAGTCCTGACTATAAAGTTGCCTATGACCTATTGTTGGCTAACAAACTTGCAATACAAAATGCAACAATATCTTGGATCAATGCAAATTATCCAAGTTTAACATATAACAATGCAACCTGTTTTAGAGATGTTGGCTTGATTATTGAGGCTGTAGCTTACGATACGTTTACAGGTGGTAACAGTAAGAGCGTTGAAGCAAGTACTAGTTACTATAAAGGATCAACATCTAGTCAAATAGTTATTACTGGACAGTTAACTGAGACCATTGCGGCTATTAACTATGCTAAAGGACTTGCACAAACTGCGGTTTCTAATAGTGGATTAGGCACATATGTTGGCACCAAGTTTGATATTATCACAGGTGGCCTTGCAGATCCTGCAGGAGTTCCAGTATCAGTCGGCTATGGAAACGTTGGAGATATTACGAACGATTACAAAACATCAGCTCTAACTGTTTCATTTAATGCGGCTACTGGCATAGATCCTTTACTAGATACTGTTAGCGTCAATAGTCATGGATTTACCAACGGCCAAGCTGTTGTTTATCATTCAAATAATAATATAGATATTTCAGGGTTGAATACTGAACAGACATACTATGTCAGCTACGTTGACGCAAATACTTTTAGATTAACGTTTGACGAGGGTGGCACTGCACCAGTTGACATTCGAGCAGTGGGCGCAGGTACGCATTTATTCTTTAAAAATATACAAGAGTTTTATGTTGACGAGATTTTAGATAGTCACAATTCATATCAAGAATTAACATTACAGGCTGGTTCATATAACTTTATACCAGGTAGTGAGATTACTGGTATAACTGGTGCTAGTACAAACAATGCATTTGTCTATAGTTACAATCCAATTGGTCGAAAACTAGTTGTTTCTCTAAATAAAGTAACAGTCGGCTCTAGTATTATTCGTAATGCTTTTGCGGCTAATAGTACTATTAATTCAGATAACGGTGCACCGGCAGTAACAAATATTGTAGTAAGTGATGTTTCTTCTATTAATACACTGTATTCTGCAAATTTTAGTATTCAAGGAACTACTGGTAACGGATTATTAACAAACTTAGTTAACATATCGAAGAAACAAATTTGGTTACACCGTCCAAGTATTGTTAACAGTTCTGGACACACATGGGAATATGCAGGTTCAGGTATTGACTATAATGCCCTACCGCAGAACGGTGGGCAGAGCATTTACAAGTATGAACAGTTCAGTGACTTACCAGGACGAGTTTATTCATCAGGTACTAACGAACTAGGCGACTTTAAAGTTGGTGACTTCATTAAGGCTGAAAACAAAACTGGTAACGTTAGCTTTACCAACAAGGTATCAGTTGCACAGTTAGATGCATTGCGCCTAGCAGTTGGTAACATTGTTATTGACTTTATTAGCGATGACGTAGACCTAGGTGACAATGAACCAGGTGGTGCAAGTAACAGTCGACTAACGACACAGTTAGCTATTCGTACTTTCTTATCAAACAGACTAGGTGGATTTATTGACAAGGCTGTAAGTACCAATGCCGTTCCGGGTGCGGTTATTCAGCTAAACAGTTCAGGTCAGATTAATCCAGACTTGTTGCCTGCGGTACGTGCCTTTAACTCAGCTAAGAGCAAAGGATTCTATAGTAGACTAAGCCTAGTTGAAGAAATTCCTGCTTACGATTTCTTAAACGGTGACATTGTAACTGAAGAGTATGCCACAGTACAGTTAACATTAAGCGCACCTATTACTGCATCTGTTGGTTCCTTAGTTGTTCAAGTAACAACTCTAGCTAGTGGTTACTTGATTGGAGATGTGTTAAACGAGTCAGTCATTACTGTTGCCAGTGTAGGTGCATCGTTTAGTTCAGCGTTTAATACTGTAAATAATTTAACAGTAGCCGGCGACTCAACACCGTCAACAACTAACGGGGTTGTAAAACCAAACTTAGTAGGCACAATTGCCAGTAACGTACCTGCAAACTTTGTTCTTTCAAATGCCAACGAAGGTCAGTATTTAAATCTACGTGCAGATCAAAGTTACAGTTTTACCAACGGAACTGTTGTTACCAGTGCTAATGATAACGTACAAGGTACCGTTACTTCGACAAGATATGGAGTATTAGATACTGTAGACAACGGTGGTATTACTCCCGGCACATTATACACTCCACTATCAGGATCTGTTACATACACGTATGTTGCACTAACTAATATTTCAGGAAGTGGTACCGGCGGTATTGCAGATATCACCGTAACTAATGGTGCTGTTACTAGTGTTGATCTACGTAGAGGTGGTACCGGCTACGCTGTTGGCAATGTTTTATCGGCGGCCACTGGAACCATTGGCGGAACTGGTAGCGGATTCCGTATTCCAGTTACTGGTATTGAACAGCGGGTATACCTTAGCCTATTAGGTGGCGAAAGATTTACCGCTACACTAGCAAGTCCAAACTTTGTTGCTGATAATAGTGCGCCAGTTAAGGCCATTACTGCTTCCGGAACAGCAACAAAAACGTTTAGTGCAAATGCCATTGGCGGTAATGTCGACTACGTTAACAGTCGTATTACCGTCACTAGCCACACTTATGCAGATGGTGATCCGGTAAAATATGTTAGCAGTCCAAACACTGCCATTGTTCCGTTGGTCAATGCTGAAGTCTATTATGTAAATGTCTATGATGCTAACACTATTGAACTCTACGAAGACTACGCCCTAATACAAAAAGTTCTATTTACAGGGTCAAGCACCGGCAATCATACGCTGACTATTTTTAATGCTAACATTGTTGATAACTCATTCTATTATGCGGCACATGGATTAACTACTGGTGATCCATTAAGACTAACCGGAACCGGCTTGCCATTAGTTGGTGGAGTTGCTATTGTTACCGGTACATTCTACTTTGCTGGATCAGTAACTACTAATTCGTTTACTATCCATGCATCAAGAAGTGAAGCATTGGCTAGTATTAATGGGCTTGTGACTAACAAGATTGTGTTTACTACTACAGGTAGCGGCACATTATCATTTACCAAACAGAACGTACAGGTCTTTGGAACGGTAAACACTAGTTCTACAAACAAAGACAATTGGAGCTCATTAAGTGCTACCACTATTGATGCATCAAGTATTACTGGTGGTGTTATTAGTACAAGTCGTTTGGCCGGTACCGGAAGTGCTAACGACACTACATTCCTACGTGGTGATAGCTCATGGCGAACCGCTGTACAAAGTATTAGGGAAGTTAGCACTCCATTAACATTTACCGGAACGTATAATACTGTTGACAGTAAAAATTATTACTATGGAGATGTACAATTAGACATTGAAAAAGTAGATGGTACTGTAGGTGGAGACGACAACTATACAAACTTAGGTGTTGCTAAGTTCCGTAAGACACAGTTCTTTGTGGGAACTAGCACCGGTGCTGGTGAAGTTTATATTAAAGACGGAGTAGTTGATGCTGGTACACTAGATGGTCTAGATAGCGCATACTTCTTAAATCCTGCTAACCTGACTAGCAACGTTCCTGTTACTAAAGGCGGCACTAACATAAGTTCATATGCCGCTGGCGATATATTGTATGCATCTACTACTGCTATCTTAAGCAAAGTTGCTATTGGCTCTGCTAATACTATATTAACTAGTGACGGAACTAAACCTGTTTGGAGATCTGCACTAACAGTAGACGGCTCAGTAACTATTGGTGCTAATGTTGATACTGCTCTTATTATCACTACAGGTGGTGCTAATATTGCTGGTAGTTTAGCAGTTGGTAAAAATATTAACCTAACTGGAGACTTAAATGTCTCCGGTAATGTAAACTTTGCTGGTAATATCACTACCATTAACTCAACAACTGTAAACGTTGATGATAAAAATATTGAGTTAGGCAGTGTAGCAAGTTTCACTGGACTAACTGCAACAATAAGTGGAAATACAGTAGCGGCTTCTCAAGTTGTAGTTACTGCAACATATGTACCTGCAGGTAGTAGCAGTAATACGCTAGTTGTTAATAGTACTACTGGCCTTGTAGCAGGTATGATTATAACTGGCACTGGGTTTACTAGTGGACAGACTGTTGTTTCTGTAACTAATGCAACAACATTAGTAATATCAGCTAATCCAAACGTAACTCCAAGTGGCACATTGACATTTACTAAATGGGGCTTTGATGCTAGTGTATTAACGACCGGTATGCGACTAGTTAAGACCACTGGCGTTGGTGCATTTGGCGGAGTTACCACTATTAACTCTATTGTCAGTGTAGAAAATCGAACAATAACAGTAGTACCAACTAGCACTAATACAGACGGTGCTATTACCTTTGATGTTCTAGGATCAACCGATGCCACAGCAGACGGTGGCGGTATTACCCTAAAAGGCGCAACTGATAAGACGTTTAATTGGGTTAACTCGACTAGTGCATGGACAAGCAGTGAGCATATGAACATTGCCGCTACTAAAGAATATCGCATTGGTGGTACTGCGGTACTGACATCAACTAAAGTTCTAAATAGAACTCCAGGCGGAACAACAGCAGGCGACTATGCAACGATTGATGCTACCCAGACATTAACTAATAAAACATTAACTACTCCTGATATCAATGGCGGTACATTAAGCGGACTAACAGAGTTAGCTATTAGAGATACCAGTGCGGCATTTGATGTTACTATTGGCGCTGTCAGTTCAACTGCATTGACTCAGGGAGTTGCGTTAACACTAGATATGGTTAACAGCAATAGAACTGTTAAACTAGGTGGCAATCTTACATTAGGTGGCGCCTTGTCTACTGCGGCTGCATTTACAACCAGCGGTGCTTATGCGTTAACATTAACACAGTCTGCGGCAACTAATGTAACACTACCAACAACGGGTACATTGGCCACATTGACAGGTACAGAAACATTTACCAACAAGACATTAACTACTCCAAAGATTACTAGCATTGTTAGTGGCAGCGGAACATTAACCTTACCAACAGACGTTGCCGATACCATTGTCGGTCGTGCTACTACTGATACATTGTCTAATAAAACATTAACCTTACCTAAGATTAATGATACTAGTTCGGATCATACTTATAACTTTGCAGTCAGCGAACTAACAGCTACTAGAACTATAACACTACCATTGCTAACAGGTAATGATACATTTGCTTTTATTGGTCAATCACAGACGTTTACTAACAAAACATTTACTGATGCCAATACCTACTTCCAAGACGAAGCTGATAATGCTAAGAAGTTACAATTCCAACTAAGCAGTATTACTAGTGGGGTTACTCGCACATTAACTATTCCAGACCAAAGCGGAACTATTAGTGTTGTTGGAGATAGTTTCTATGTAGGTACTACACAGATTGCTAATAATCGTACAAGTGCCGCGCAATCGTTAACTGGTATTAATGGGATTACTAGTGGTGGGGCAATGACCATCCAAGTGTTAGCAATGCCAACAATTAACGTTGCCGGGTACGATGGCAACATCTACGGTAGTGATGCCAAGGGAACTGGCACCGGTGGTAGACTTACTATCGTAGGTGGTTATGCATCAAGACTACAAAGTGCTGTAGGAGCAGGCGGAGCTGTTTTAGTAGCTGGCGGCCCTGGTAGTAGAAATAGTGATGCTAGTGATGCACTTGTAGGATTTGGCGGCGATGGCGGCGCAACTACTATTAGAGGTGGTAACACTGATGCAGGTGGTAGTGGTGCAAGTATTGTATATGCTGGCGGCGTTGGTACTGGAGACGGTGGTGCACTGACTATTAAGGCAGGCGATGCTCAAAGTAACAACAAGGCAGGTGGTCTTGTTAAAATCAGTGCAGGTATTAGCACAGGCACCTCAACAGCAAGTGCCATTGAGTTTTACACTACACCAGCTGGTGTATCAGGCAGTGCCGCAGGAACTTCAACCAAGCGTTTAGAAATATTAAGCACAGGACAAGTTAAAGCCGCTGCCAACATTACTTCATCAAGTACAACAACAGGCACACTGGTAGTAACCGGTGGCGTTGGTATTAGTGAAAATGTTTGGGTTGGCGGTACTCTAAAAGTCAACAGTAACAACGTAGTTACTACAGGCGATAATCTAACAGTTACTAATGCTATGTTAGCTGGAAGTATTGCTAATGCTAAACTTACTAACAGTTCTGTCACAGTTGGCTCTACTGCTATCAGCTTAGGTTCTAGTGCAACAACTATTGCTGGACTAACTAGCGTTACTTCAACCACATTCAGTGGTAACTTAACCGGCGGCGTTATTTACGGTACAGCAGGGACAAGCTATTCAAATGCGTATCAGATTAGAGAAGCCGCATTAAATGTTAACAATGACACCACTGATGCATATCGTCCAAGACTTGGATTCCACTGGGGCGGCCTAGTTGCTAGTTCACTTTCATTAAGATCAGACGGTGCGTTCTCCTTTGATAATAATGCAGGCACAGGACGCGAAGCTTTATATGCAGGTAACATATACGATAACGGTAATAGAGTACTAACTAGTTACACAAATACTGATACAACATACAGTATCAGTGCAAGTGACGGTGGTACCGGTGAAAAGACTATTGTCCTAACTGCTGGTGGCAGCGGTAGCGGTGATGATAGCGTCACATTAAAACAAGGCGCCAACGTTACATTAAGTAGAGCCGGCGATGTGATTACTATTGCATCTAGTTATACTGACACTAACACATGGGACGCTAACGCCCTTAACGTTGCAGGCTATGTTGCCGCGCCGATAAGCACAACAGCTAATAAAGTTTGGAAAACAGATGCTAGTGGTAACCCTGCATGGAGAGATGATGCTGACACTGATACTAACACATGGATTGCTAATGCTCTAAATGTTGCGGGTTATGTTGCCGCGCCAGCGAGCACTACTACTAACAAAGTTTGGAAAACAGATGGCAGTGGTAACCCTGCATGGAGAGATGATGGCGGCGCTAGTTATTTGTTTAATGCCATCTCCGGAGCCAGCGGCTCAGGAATACGATTATCTAGTACACTGCTAACAGGTACAGAAACTTATAGTTATGTAGACAGCATTGGCGTTTCAATGCTAAGAATAGTCAGTGGCCTTGGCGCATTAGATGCTGGCGACACTGCCCTACGTGCAGTATTAACTGCACAAAATCCAGCAACTGGTCAACCATATGGTGACCTCAGTGGCAGTGGTGGTATCGATTTAAGTGATGCTATTACTGTGTTTCAACTGACTGTAGGCGCAACGGCAGCTACTTCTAGAAGCAATCAGTTTCTTGCAGCCATTGCGGCAAGCCCAGATATTGCAACCATAATAAAGTTTGGTTGGGTCGGTGTTAGTTCTGCTCAAGATATTATCTTAAAAGGTAGTGGCGCAACTACTATTAATAGAGTTGGTAACACTATTACTATTAGTTCAACAGATACCGATACTGACACAAACACATGGAATGCCAACAGCAAAGATGTTGCAGGCTATGTTGCCGCACCTGGTGCCGTTGCTAACAAAGTTTGGAAAACAGATGACAGTGGTAATCCCGCATGGAGAGACGATGCCGATACAGATACTAACACAGTTACATCAGTCGGTGCTAGCGGATATACTGCGGTAACTGGAACAGTTACCCTAGCAGGGGGCGGTGATACTAGTGTTACCCAAAGCGGAAGTACTATTACTATTACATCTGCTACCACTGCGGTATATGCGGCTGACTTGGCTGAGAAATATCAAGCAGATGCAGAGTACGATCCCGGAACTGTTCTAATGTTTGGTGGTGAATTTGAGGTTACAATAGCAGACGATGATACTATACGGGTAGCGGGCGTTGTATCTACAGACCCAGCTTACTTGATGAACAAGGGCTTAGATGGTATTAATACTGTGGCAATTGCCCTACAAGGTCGCGTACCATGTAAAGTTAAGGGCACAATCCGCAAGGGTGATATGCTAGTTGCCGCAGGTGACGGATTTGCTCGTGCTACTGATAACCCAAGACTGGGTGCAATTATTGGTAAAGCTCTAGAAAACTTTAACAGTGAAGAGGGTGTTATCGAAATAGTTGTGGGAAGAATGTAATGAAAACCATAGTAAAAGGCACTGTAAGTTTAATGGTATTTCCAGATAGTACTCCCGTTAAAATGGGAGAAACTATTATAATAGGAGTGTCTGGAAGATATCAAATTAACAACAAAGACAATGATCATGAGTTATATGAAAATGTAACACCGCCCGAAGACTACAAGGGCAAACGTTGGTGCTTTGACGGTGCGGAGTGGACTGTGAACAATAATTGGCGCGGAGAAAAACTCTGGGCCACTATTAAACGATAAATATTCTAAAGAGAACCGATTATGAGCCAATTGCTTTCCATTGTTGATGATAAAATTGTTATTGAAAAACTAAGTCTAAAGTACCTAGACGGCAACGTCATGCACGTTGGAAAATTAGACATCAAGGGTGCTCTAAGCGTAGTACAAAATTCTATATTTGACAGCAATCTTAGAATTCGTGGCACATTAGATGTAGATACAATTAATGTTAAAAATCTTAATAGAGGTGATGCTAGTCAACTAGATGCATTTACATTTAGTGCAGAGTCAGATAATGGCCTAGACGGGCGCGGAGTAGTTTGGGGAGTTGGTGATGTTTCTTATCAACTAGTTCTTAGATCAGAGCCCCGTAGAATTTATTCAAGTGAAACATTTGATCTACATAAAAATGCTCGATATCAAATTGACGGCGTTGATGTACTACTAAAAGATAGTTTAGGTAACTCAATTAAACGTTCAAAATTAACCGAAGTGGGAACGCTTACCGGATTAGAAGTTGACGGCAATGCCAACTTAGGTAATGTAGTTATTGTAAACAGTTATCTAAATCGAGTAGGGGTTAATACAGAAATTCCAAATGCCGCATTTAGCGTTATGGAAAACGGCATTGAAATTGTAGTCGGCACTGACGATAACCGTGCAGTAATAGGTACCTGGGGTAATCAAACATTAGATATTATTACTGACAACACTTCTAGAATTAGCATACAAGGTAATACCGTAACATTTGGCAATGAATCTAGTAAAAATGCACAGGTTAAGATTAACGGCACACTAACAGTAGACAGCATTATTAGCGATGTGCGTGTTGAAAGAACTGCACCAATTGAATTTTTAGAAGATAATGTTGGCGGAATTTACAGCAAAGGTTTAATTTGGAGATCTAAAGGATCTCCTTCTAGACAATTCTTTCTAATGCCAGGGCCCGAGAGATTCTACAGTACAGAGTCAATTGATCTTGCTAGCGGAAAATATTTCAGCATTGCTAAGAATTTTGTTATTAGCGAAACAGCATTAGGTCAGAGTGTTAAAAATAGCAGTTTAGAAACACTAGGTACGCTATCAAGACTAACAGTCGGCGGTGATGTTAACCTAAGTGACGCACTAAAAGTTATCGACTCAGAAGCTGTTGCCAATCGATCATTTACTGTAGCATCTGGAGATGTTACTCTTAAGTTAAATGCTGATAGTATCAATGCTAGCGACAGCATTAGAGTATTTGTAAAAGACACACAAGAATTGGCTATTACTGATACTGGCATTACAATTGGTAATAAAAACAATACTGCTAGAACTATCAACACATATGGCAAACTAGCAGTAAACATTACTCATCCAGATCCGGAAGCCGCATTTAGTGTAGAAGGTCCAGTAGTATTAAACGGTAAAAAGTTTGTTACTAAAGATTCAATACCCACTTCCGGCGAATGGAATGCGGGTGACATTGCTTGGAATTCTACACCACAGACATCTAGCTATATTGGTTGGGTGTGTGTCACTAGTGGCAATCCTGGTGTCTGGAAACCTTTTGGACAGATTGCCTAAATAAACACTTGACTTTATGTAAATATCCTGTATAATTAATCTATACACACAGGCACAGCGGACTTTCTACGTCATTCATCCCGCTTTATAAACTCTGCATGTCGTCAAACTTGCTCATACAAAGGAGACTAGAGATGGCAAATAAAAAATTCTTTTCAACAAAAACTTATAAACAAATAGGTCCAGTATCTTATCGGCAATGGAGGGCGGATAGTCACTGTAACTTGATTCACGGTTACGCATTATCATTCCACTTTGAATTTGAAGCTGACACCTTAGATGCTCGTAATTGGGTAACTGATTTTGGCGGATTACGTCCGCTTAAAGATAAACTAGAAGAATGGTTTGATCATACATTGTTAGTTGCACAAGACGATCCTCATCGCGAAACATTACTCAACTTAGGTAAACTTGGCTTAGCCAAAATTACAGAAGTTGAGCGTACAGGCTGTGAAGGTATTGCAGACTTCCTATACGAATACATTAACACTATTTTCCTTCCAGACTGTGGTACGGCAGAAGCAGAACGTGTATGGTGTACTCGTGTAGAAGTTCGAGAGACCGACAACAATATGGCTGGACGTAGCGGACATAGAGAAGATAACGAGTTCTTGGATTAAACCAAAGTAACTTGACTTAAATAGACATATATGCTATAATGATGTATGTCTATTTTTTTGAATGGTAACTATGACAAAGCGTATCGGATTTGCTTGTAAATGGATTGATGGTCCTAGCCAGATCAATGGTATTAAACAAACGGATACTGCCAAACAGTACAACACAAGTACCACAACAGTAGCATGGCTTAAGAGGCAGGACCGTGCAGTGGCAGAACAAAAGCTATGGGACCTAATGGTAGGTAACATTGAAGCTGTGCAAAAGCTCGTTAATCGAGTAGGAGAACTTAATGAAAATCTTAGGATGGTACGCCTTAGCAGTGATATTCTCCCTGTTTATACCGAACCTACTTTTAGTTACTTTTGGCGCAGGCCTGACGTTATCGCTTATCTTGATCGGAACTTTATCCTTGTTGGGAATAGTGCTCGTGCAAGCAATACCCGTCTTTCTTTTCATCCTGGCCAGTTTACTGTTCTTGCTAGCATTAACGAGGGCATTGTCCAACGATCAATAGAGGAGTTTGAATATCATGCCGATATGGTCAGATACATGGGCTACGGTAAGGCCTTCCAGGATTTTAAAATCAACGTACACATCTCGGGTAAACAAGGTCCCGAAGGTATTCGATCTGCCTACAAACGCCTTACCCCCGAAGCCCGCAGTTGTATTACAATTGAAAACGAAGAAAACGCATGGGGATTAGATGACTGTCTTACTATTAGTGATATTGTGCCTATTGTTATGGATATTCACCACCATTGGATCCGGGAAGGTGAATACATTACACCAGAAGATGATCGAGTACAACGTGTTATTGATAGCTGGCGTGGCATGCGCCCTACTATGCATTACTCAGTTAGTAGGGAAGATATCTTAGTTGATCATTGTCCAAACACTATGCCTGATCATGCTCTATTATTAGAGCAAGGCTACAAAAAACAAAAGATGCGAGCACACTCTAACTTCTACTGGAATAGACCGGTAAATGAATGGGCCTTGAGCTTTTTAGATCAGTTTGACATCATGTGCGAGTCTAAAGCGAAAAACCTAGCAAATGCTAGGCTATTCGAACAGGCTAAAGAACTAGGTCTTATTTAGGTGCTTTTGGAGCACGTGGCTTCTTAACAGCAGGAGCCTTTTTAGCAGCCGGTGCTTTCTTAGCAGCCGGCTTTTTCTTGGCTGGCGCTACAGGTGCAACTTCAACTACTGGTGCAACAGGTGCAACTTCAACTACTGGTGCAACAGGTGCAACTTCAACTACTGGTGCAACAGGTGCAACTTCAACTACTGGTGTTTCTACTTTATACTCAGCTACCGGAGCTGGTGTCTCTACAACTGCTGGTTTGCCTGTAAAGAACTCTTTGATTGCTTTGAACATTTGAATGTCCTCCTTTGTTAGTTTATTTATAATCTGCTAATATCATCTAAGCTACTAACGGGCGTATCCCATATGTGTTTACGCTCTACGCCTCGCTTTTGAGCAAAGCGTTTGCTATCGCAGTTTTTACACACATGAAAGTAGTTATTGCTAAGTCTAGCAGGATCCATTGACCCTTTTGGTCTAGTAAAAATTTCTTTGCAGTTATCACAGCGCAATACTACTATAGATTTTTTACGTTCATACTCATGCGTGTTACCTAGCTTACTAGTTCTTTCGTGCATGGTTTTTTCTATATCTATTTTGATGAACATATAGTGTATTTACATTAAGGTTATAAAAAGGAAAGATAAATATCATATACAAAGACTTATTGGAGCATTCAATGGCACGTAAAATAGTAGACATCGGCGTAGAAGGTAATGACGGTACTGGTGACAGTATTCGCGAAGGTTTTAGAAAAGTTAATGAAAACTTTAAAGAAGTCTATGCGGTATTTGGGCAAGAAGGTACACTTAAATTCATAGACCTCGGCGACGTAGAAAGCGGACAGCTGACTAGTTTAGTTACTAAAGCAAATCAAATACCAATTGTTAATCAGGACGGCAATAATTTAGTGTTTAAGCCACTATTGGGTGCTAACGGTCTAGTAGTTACTTACCCAGAGGATCCGGCTGATCCTAACTATAACAAGATTGTTTTAACACAACAACGTGCTACATCTGAATTAGGATCCCCAGACATTGCTGGTAAGTTTGGCAATGTCATTGACGGACAGGGGTATCTACTAGGTAACCTTGCGGACCCAACTAATTCCAATGTACTAGCATGGAATAGTGCGTTTGGTAGATCAGCTCAAACTAATATTGGCGCAGAAAAATTCCCTGTTCCATTAGGGTTCGCTGACAATCGATATATTAACAAGGGATCAGTACCCGGAGAGCAAGCGGACGCAATGGTTGGCTATCTGTCAGTTCCAGCCGGTGCATCAGGAGATCAAGCGCCACAGGCTGCTGAAACAGTATTAAAAGCCGGCTCTTCTATGAGCGGCAAACTATTTTTAAATGACCACCCAGGTGACGCTGCCGGGATGGGTACTCCGTTAGGTGAGGACGATCTGCAGGCTGCAACAAAATATTATGTTGATACCACTGCATATTCTAGTAAAGTTAACTTGTACGTTAGCACAAACGGAGATGATGCTCAAGTAAAAACTCCTGCAGGCAAGGAAGGTCGCGCCTGGGCATATGCTTATAAAAGTCTAGTTGCGGCCTGTTTAAAAGCCGAACAACTAATTGATGAAAGCCCATGGGAAACTGGTCCATATCGCCAGTTAATTGCCTACGGTGGTGCCAAGTACTATTCAGAAATTGTCAGTGGCGGAATTATTATTGGTGGCGGATTAAACGGTACTACTCGTATTAAATTTACTAACGACAGCGGAAGTCCAGTTGATCAGGGCATTCCAAACAATCGAGATATAATTCCAGGAAAATTAGTTGTTGGACGAAACAGTAATGCTCGAGGATTTATTGTAAAATACGGAACTATTGACGACACTGATTATGTTGACTTACGTGATGTAACCGGATCATTTGCTATTGGAGAAAACTTATTCTTTGATCAAGCAGTTAAACGTTTGGAAATTTCTATTTTTATTGAATCAGGTAACTACTTTGAAGATTATCCAATCCGTGTTCCGCGCAACTGTTCTATTCTAGGTGATGAATTCCGCCGCACAGTTATTCGTCCTGCAGACCGAGTAAGTAAAAGCCCATGGGCCGCTACATGGTTCTATCGTGATCTAGTATTTGATAACTTAGAGATTGCTGACACAAACTGGGGTTATCATTACCTTACAGATTCAACTAACAAAGCATCAACGCCTAAAAACAATAAAGATTTAGATGTATTCTTAATGAACGATGCAACTATTATTCGTCAGATTAGCTGTCAAGGACACGGCGGATTTATGATGGTGCTTGATCCTAACGGTCAAATTTTAACCAAGTCACCGTATTGTCAACAGTCAGGTTGTTTCTCAGGATCACTAAACAAACAGGCATTCCGTGGTGGTCAATACGTTGACGGACAAGCAGGAAGCATGCCAGTTACCACTGTCAGTACCAATTTAACCAGCACTGAAATTACTGTGACTGATGCGTTCCGTGTACCACAAACACCAACTGCATTTTTTGTTGAAGGCACACGCTATAAGATTGATACCTTCACTGATGATGGAGAAGGTTATCGTGGTGCCAGTGATTTATTGTTAGCAAATAAAGAGTTCATCGTTGCAGAAACTATTGCATACGTTAACGATGTAGTTACACCAACATTTACATATGATCCTATTAAATTTAGTCAATCTGTAGGTAATATTATTAATGCAGTTGCATGGGACCTTGCCCTTGACAGTAACATTGAGTCCATTAATATAGGACAAGAATATTATATAAGAACCAAGTATACAACGTTCCCTTCAGAAAAAACACAAACATTGTCTGCACTTGAATTTGTAAAAGAGTCACTAGTATCATTGTTAGCATCTAATGCAACTGCGGTAGCTCGTGCAGTTGCAAAAATGAATGTGATATTGCAGATTATTGAAAACGGTGTAGCAGAAAGAACTATTTTAGATGCAACTTCATGGAGTGCAAGTGGCACTACTATTACAGTTACTAGATCAGGCGGCCATAATTTAGGAGCAGGATGGAGTGTTAAGATTGTAGATACTACTGCATCTACAAATGCACCTAATGGTATTTTTAATGTTGCTTCGGTAGTTAACAACAACACATTTACATATACTGTTGCTAATGCTCCTACAGGAACTACAGGGGGCATTTTAAGATTTACTAGCTCACCTATTCCAATTCGATCAATTCCAAATCCGCCAATTGATCCGCAAGCATTACCTGGCGTCACTGAGGGTATTCAAAACAGTCTTGCAATACTTTTAGCCAATAGAGAATTAATTAAAGCTGAGTATATTGCATTTATACAAACATACTATTCTGCATTTTTAGACAGCTCAGCCTTCTCGGGACTTGCTGTTTATATCAGAGATGCTGACAGAATTGTTAATGCAGTTATTTACGATGCCATCTACGGTGGAAATACACAAACATTATTAGTTGCTAAAAACTATTTTGACATTGAAGATAAATCAAATATATCTGCAGAAGTTACCCAAATATACAAAGGATTAGAGTGGGCTGGCGAAGTTG
>Ga0114978_10001800_pt1 | contig 17998 bp, 17 predicted proteins | sample S_140212_EF_Meta_FD_87027 | JGI IMG/M metagenome (GOLD analysis project Ga0114978, IMG submission 87027) | Freshwater microbial communities from Lake Simoncouche, Canada to study carbon cycling - S_140212_EF_MetaG | ecosystem: Environmental > Aquatic > Freshwater > Lake | place: Lake... | reverse complement strand
TGTGTTCGGCCGTGTGGCACGTGGGGTAACGCCTGCGATCCGCTTAGTGATCTCTTCCGCGGATGCTGTCGTAACCCAAGTACGTGCCGACAGGATGCGGGCATGAAATGCCGCATCTGTTTCTTCCGAACCCTTGGGAGCGGCAGCGATGACGCGCAACGTGCGACCGACACGCGACCGAATGTGCTCGGTAGCCTTCGCGCTCTTTCCGGACTCCGAGCATGCCGCATTGATACCGTCTGCAAATTCTTTGTGAGGTGTGCCGCTGGCGGGCTTGCCTTCCCCAATGTGGGGACCGTACTTGTCTGCCCACTTTGCGATCCATTCAGCGAACGTCTCGCGCGCCGTTACAACGTCTGCCAACACTGAATCAGCAGCGACGATAGTGCGAAAGTTCGTTACGCCTGTTGTGCGCTTGCTCATTGTGAATCCCCATTCTGTGAAGATACCCCGGGGGGTATCCGTGGGGCTGCCCTGCGCTGCCCCATATGAGAAATATACGGCATGCCGTTGCTTGTGTCTAGTCCTATGCCGTTGTGTCTTCCTTCCCCTCACGGTTACCCCCCAGATGGGTGGAAAGAGACGGGCCACGTTCGCCCATAGCGACAAATACACAAGGGAACACTAAACCCATACACACGAGACAAGGACCCCCCCCCACGTCGAACCCACACACACCAAACACACCCACTTCAGTTACCTGAATTGTGCTTCACCTATTTCTGTACCCGGCAGGGACCAAAACCTATGACCGGGGGGCTGCCCAATGGCCCCCCCACCCCCCCCTATACTGAGGTTGTGGTGTGGTTCCTGTCATGGTCCTATGCCGGTACTAATTGGGGCTATATCGTTACTAATTTGGGGGTATGTCGGTACTAATTTGGGGCGGGTGTGTGGGTGTGGGTTGTATGGTGTGGGTGTGAAGCAGGTTGAGGTTGATCGGTGGGGGAAGTATTTTGCTGCTCGTAATGAGGGGGTGGCGGTTGAGGCTGCTGCTCGTCGGGCGCGTTTGTCTGCTTCGACGGCGTATAGGTTTGAGCGTGGTGATCCGGGGTCTGGGGGGTTGGAGGCTGCGTCTGTTCTTGGTGTGAGTGTTGTTGCCGGGAATCTTGTGGGTCAGCCGTTGTGTGCGGAGGCTCAGCGTGCGTTGGATGATTTCACGTTTTTTCGGTTGCGGTATTTTGGCCGTAAGTCGACTCCTTGGCAGGAGCGTGCCGCGTATGAGGTGTTGCGGTCTGTTGAGTCGCGTGATCGTGAGTATGTGGTGATGAATGAGCCGCCGGGTTCTGGTAAGTCGACGTTGTTTACGCATGATATTCCGTGTTGGTTGATTGCTAGGGATCGTCGTATCAGGATCATGATTGGTTCTCGTACTGAGCGTCAGGCTCGTATGTATGTGGGCCGGATTAAGAGGAGCCTTGAGCGGGATGCCCCGTTGAGGGCTGATGCGGATTCTTTGGCGCGTGGTCTTGCGTTTGATGCTGATGCGTGCTTGCAGGATGATTTCGGTGCGTTCAAGCCTGAGGGGCGTACGGATTTGTGGCGTGCTGAGGCTCTTGTGGTGCGGCAACTTGATGGGGTGCAACTTGACGATAAGGAGCCGACTGCTTCTGCTTGGGGTCAGGATTCTGGTTTTCTTGGTGGACGTTTCGATTTTGTGCTGTGGGATGATCTCGTGGATCGGAAGAACACGAAGACTGCCGAGTCGAAGGACTTGATTCGGGAGTGGTGGGATGCTGAGGCTGAGACTCGTCTTGAGCCGGGCGGGACGCTGCTTCTTCAGGGTCAGCGGATTCAGCACGATGACCTGTACAGGTATTGCTTGGATAAGCAGACGCTTGATGAGCAGTCGAAGTACCGGCATGTGGTGTACAAGGCGCATGATGACGAGTTGTGCACGGGTGAGCATGATGATGTCGAGCCGTGGCCGAAGGGCTGCCTGCTTGATCCGCACAGGCTGTCTTGGAAGCACCTTGAGACTCTCAGGCATAACAACCCGCGTTCTTTCTCCATCATGTATCAGCAGGAGGACGGCAATGTCATCGGTGGGCTTGTCGATCCTGCGTGGATCACTGGTGGTTCCGACGCTGAGGGTTACCCTGCGCCGGGATGTCTGGATCGGGAGAGGGTGTTCCTTGACCCTCCGGTGAACTTGCTGCACGGCAACGGATGGTCGTTCATCACTGTCGATCCTTCCCCTACTGAGTGGTGGGGGATCATCTGGTGGCTGTACGACCCTGATTCGGGGAACCGTTACATCATCGATCTGCATAAGCGCCGCATGAACCCTGAGCAGTTCCTGTCGCTGGACCTGAACACGTTTGACTGGTCCGGGCTGATCCACGAGTTGTGGCATGAGTCGAATGACCTTGGCATTCCGATCAGTCATGTCGTGGTTGAGGTGAACGCTGCGCAGAGGTGGTTGTTGTCCCAGCCGCATGTGCAGAAGTGGGCTGCGATGACTGGCGTCGTGTTCGTTCCTCATACGACTTCTATCAACAAGCAGGACCCTAAGTATGGGCTTGAGTCGATTGGCGACTTGTTTCGTCAGGGAATGGTGAGGATTCCTTGGGGCGACATGTCGTCGCGTATGCGCTGCCAGAACTTGATCGATGAGGCTACGCGCTATCCTGATTACGACACGACTGACTTGATCATGTCTACGTGGTTTGGCAAATTGGCTGTAGAGAACCATTACACTCCGCGTAGGGAAGGTTTATATCAGTTGAATAGGCCAAGTTGGATGTCAAGCGCCCGAAGGGGTATCGCATGATGAGCGAAGACCAGATCATTTCCTTGTACAAGCAGCGCCTGAATTTCTATGGGCCGCTGCATTCGCGCATGAGGATGATCCAGTCGATCTACAACGGGACGATGGAGGTTCCGCTGCCCGACATGGAGCAGAACGCGATGCCGTCTACCCCGAACCTGCTTGCCGCTGGCGTCGATCAGATGGCTGGCCGTATCACTTCGGTGATTCCGTCGGTGAACTTCTCCAGCATGAAGCCGGGCGTGCGGAAGTATGACCGGAATGCGATGACCGCTGGCCGTGTCATTACCGGCTGGTGGCAGAACGACCGGGTGCCGTTGAAGATGAAGCAGCGTGGCCGTCACTTGATTGCGTATGGGATGTCTCCCGTCGTGGTCCGCTGGGATGCGAAGGAACACATGCCGATGTGGCAGATTCGGCATCCCCTTGAGACGTACCCGTCCACTGACGTGATCCCCGGAAAGGTCACGCCGACTGACTGCATCTTCGCGTACCGTCGTTCACTGGGCTGGTTGCGGAACAAGGGCTACGGCGAGGCGCTATATGGTCTCACTGGCCGCAATGACATGCCGAATGACGCAAGCGTCCTCCTCATTGAGTACATCGACAGGGATGTCACTCAACTGGTCGCCGCCGGGTACAAGACGATAGAGGGATACTCCAACAATTACGAAGTCGACCTGACAGGTCAGTCGATGCGGGGCGTGACACTGGAGCGGTACGCAAACTTGGGTGATGAGTGCCCGGTGATCGTGCCGATGCGGATCACTCTTGACACTGCTGCGGGCCAGTTCGACAACATGATTGGCATGTACTACCAGCAGGCAAAGTTGATGGCTCTGGAGGTTATTGCCGTTGAAAAGGGAATCTTCCCCGATACCTATCTGGTTAGTCGTCAGGGTGAGATTGGCCGTTTCCTTGACGGACCCCATGATGGTCGTACAGGGATGGTCAACATCATTGCTGGCGGGGACATCAGGGACATTCAGTCGCAACCGGGGTATCTCACTAACCCCACTATCGACAGGCTGGAGAGGAACCAGCGGGTTACTGCTGGTATCCCCGCTGAGTTCGGGGGAGAGTCCTCTTCTGGTATCCGTACAGGTCGCCGAGGTGACGCTGTTCTATCCGCTGTTATTGACTACCCCGTGGCTGAGGCGCAGGAAACGTTTGCCTACTCGCTTGAGGAGGAGAACGAGGTAGCGATTGGCCTTGCGAAGGCGTGGGATGGCGATAACTCGCGGACCATCTATGTCGGTACGGGCAACTCGAATAGGCCGGTGACGTACATTGCTAATGAGACGTTTGAGACAGACGAGCATGTGGTTTCGTACCCGGCGTCTGGTACGGACATTAACTCGCTCATCATCGGTATCGGCCAGCGTGTCGGCCTTGGCATCATGTCAAAGAAGACTGCTGCCACTCTTGACCCGTATATCGACAATCCTGAGATGGAGCATGACGCGATTATCGCTGAGGGGCTTGAGCAGGCGTTGATGTCCGGTTTGCAGCAGCAGGCTTCCAGTGGCGCGATCCCTCCGTTGACTCTGTCGAAGATCATGCAGTTGGTGTCGAACGACAAGATGGAACTTGCGGAAGCGTTGAACAAGGTGACTGAGGATGCGCTGAAGGAGCAGAAGGCTCAGCAGGAGGCAGCGGCGGGACCGGATGCTGGCGGGCCGACGACTCCTGACATGGCTGCTGCCGATGCGACTGTCGGTGCAATGGCTGGCGCTCAGCCGCAGTCTCCAATTCCGGGTGTCGGGCCGGGCATGGCAAGCCTTGGCGATCTTCTCGGGTCGCTCAGGCGTCCTGCGATGACTGTGCAGCCTATGCGCGGCGTTGAGAGAGGAGCGGTCTAATGCCTCGTGGTGGAAAACGTCAGGGTACGCCGGGTAAGGCGTACGCGAACCGGACTGACATGACATCCGATTATGCGAATGCCGGTGCTTCTGCTGCTGCTGGCGGGATGACTCCTGCTCCTTCTCAACCTGCGGTTGTTGCCGCTCCTGAGGACACCCCGAATCTTCTTGATCCGACGAATAATCCTGAGCAGCCGGTCACTGACGGCCTTGCGTATGGGGCGGGGCGTGGTCCTGAGGCATTGAACAATGATCCGCGTGTAGCGGAGACTCAGGCGTTGAAGAAGTGGCTGCCTCTTCTTGATCCTGTGGGTGATGATCCAGAGACTCCAAATAGCGTGAGGACGCTTATCCGCTACATCAGGGGGGCATAGTGTTTATCAAGAATCTGGCTGCTTTTACTGATGCTCTTGGAGTTGAGAATGCCCCAATCATCATGCATTTATCGATGATTCCGTGGCCTAGCGATGATGTAAGGAATGATTTCATCAAGGACTTGACGAACATTTCTATGAAGGACTTTGCTGACTATGACAAAAACTAAGAAGACTCTTGAGGAGTTAGGTCCGCTGGGCTGGGCACCTATTGCTGGTCCTGAGTCGATGAATCGTCTTGGTGGTTTCAAGGTTCTTCGCGGGCAGCCAATTATCAGCCCTGAAGATCGCAAGAAGACGATGGCTATTGACACGTCTGGCTTGCCGAAGTTCAACATCAAGAACATGAATGAGGCTGCTTCACCGCAGCAGAGCATCGCCGCTACCGGGAACCCCCCGAATGGCGTCAATGCCGTTGGCTTGATCAGTGCGGAAGAGCAGGCAGCAAATGCCAAGTACCTCGCTGATCCGAATACGTTTCAGAAGAACGTCGAAGAGGATAATAAGGGCGCTCTTGACACGGCTAAGGACTTTCTTGGCAATCTATTTGATTCCAAGGATGCTGAGAAAGAAGTCTTTGGCGAGAGCGTGTTTGATGCTGGCCTGAATGCTTTCGGCTGGATGTATGACACTATCAATCAGGCTGGATCGTGGGCACAGTCGGCTGCACCGGGTGGCTTGGAAACGTTCGACTGGGATACTTCCGGGGAAATATCTGTAGGTCAGGCCGCTGCTACTGCGAACGCAAGGCTGACGAACGAATATGGCCCTCTTGGCGCTATCTACTCTGCAATAACTAATCCCCTTGGCCTTGGTGGTACTACTGGTGCTTTGACTGGTGCGGAATTTGCCAAGAAAGATTTCGATATCAAGGATGTTGAGGCTAGGCGCAAGGCATTCGAGGAAGACGCTTATGGCAAATATGCTTCAGGCATTCCTGACACTATTTTCACCCTGTTTGCCGATCCACTTATCTTCGGAGGGAAACTGCTTAAAGTCGCTCGGATCAAATACGTTGACCGGCAAGTAGTTTCAAAGGATCAACTTGACAATATCGTCAAAGAAATTGATACGGATGTTATAAACCTAAACACGCAGAAGGCTCCTGAATCCTCACTTGGCGAGTTCCTTTCATGGGTGATGAGGAAAGACCCAGTTACTGGCAAAAGAGTGACTACTAGCGCCCAGATTTATGAGCATCCAGTCATCAAGAACAGTTCTGCACGTGACTCATTGGCGTATGCGTTCTCTGCGGCAGACGATGTTGATGAAGCAGCGGCGATTCTGAAGTACACATATGGGGATGTGCAGGCTCGCGACTTCCTGATGAACCGCCGTGCGGATATTGCGACTGCTGTTTCCACTGCTAACCGTGACTTGATTGAGGCACGCCTTCGGTTCAATCCAAAAGAGGCGGCCAAGGTAATTGACAAGGCTCAGGAACGGTCCAAGAAGGCGTATGACGATTACCTTACTGCTGACCGAGAGTTTCAGGCCGGCAATATTACCGATAAGGGCTACGTTGATGACTTGTTCAAGAGGTTCAATGATGCAGAAACCAACTTGAATGATGTAACAAGTTTTCGCACGAGGAATCCTGCTATTAAACCATCTACAGCGGACGAGGTTCGTATAGCACGAGAGTCTCGGGACAAGTTAATTGCGAGGGATAGGTTCCTTAAGAAGGCTATTGATGAGGAAAAGGCCAGTTCGCTGGCTAATCTGAACAAGGGTTTTGCTGCTCCTACGGCGTTTGGTCGTGCTGTTGAGCGTAGCCGTCAGTCTCGTGCGATGGCTTCTGAGCAGGCGCGTACTACCCCTGCTGCTCCGTGGAAGTACACGGATTTCTATGAGGCTGGCCTGCCTAATCGCGTGACTCGCCTATGGCGCTATGCGGCATTTGAACGTGAGTCTGGTTATGTACAGACTCGTGGTGCTGGAAACATTCAGCAGGGGCGAGAGATCAGAGCGGTTCTGGACGGACTCAAGATTTATAAGGGTGCTGGTGTTCAGAAGACAGTCAATGGTCAGGTAGTCACTATTGGCGGTGTTGCTCGCCGTGATGAGTTGTTCAATAGGTATCTTGCTACGGTCGGTACTGGGGTTGATGCAGAGAACTCAGTGGCTAAGGTCATTGATTCATTGGAGAAGGCAATCGCTTACGATATTGGCATGTATCGTGGCCTTACTAAGGCCGAGGCTAAGGGATTGCTTGAGAAGGCTAGGCAGACTCGTACTGAAAGCCTGACTCAGATTCAGAAGGATAAGTTCTGGATTGAGGAAGTAAACGGGAAAGTAATTCAGCACAAGGCTCCCTACATCGAATCGCAGTTGATGCAGGGAACGTACATGCTTAATTTCAGGGAGATAGACAAAGCAGTCACTATGTTCTTGAGGGAACAGTCGCCTGCTTCTCGTCTGGTCCAGCAGCGGCAGAACGCTAGTGCAATGACGTGGAATCATGCTCAGAACTTCTACAACAATTTCAACGATCTATGGCGTCCTGCGGTTCTTCTTCGTCTGGGCTACACGCAGCGAAATGTGACGGAGGGCTTGTTCCGCTCATCGGCGTATCTGTCCAGTGTTGCTCCGCTGGGGTATGCGGGTAAGCAACTTGGATTCAATGTGAGGAACGTGGCAGTTGCTCGCGCCCATGCGCGGGAGATGGCTCGTCTTGAGAAGGCAGCAACTGCGACTGGTACTGGTGTCGCTCAGGTCGCTATCGGTGGGTCAAAGAGGTTTCAGGCGTGGAGAACAAAGCAGGAGGAGTTGATCGGCCAGTTTGTCGGCGAGCAGCGGGCTTTTGTTTCCTCGTTGCAGAACGATATTGCTGTCAACAAGTTGGTCGGTCCTGAGATTGACGAGGCTATAAAAGACATTGCCTTTGTGGCAAAGCAGGCTGACGAGGCAGAGGCAAGATTGATGCTTCTGTCCACTGACGACGATGCGGCTTTTGCGTACTTCAGCAAGCAGGGTGCAGCGAAGAGGCGTGTGTGGGACGGCGTGTCGGATGTTGATGGCGTTGCTCATCGTCAGGCGTTCAGCAACCCTGAGTATGCAGATATTGCGTGGATGAATTTGTCTGCCGACAACACCACGAAAACTACTCTTTCTCTTCGCAATAACGCAGCAAACAATGTGTACAAGGCAATAAAGATGCAGCATTACAAGACTGTCAATCCTTCCGATGGCGATGCGTATTTTGAAGGCGTGTCCCAGATGTTGCGCCAGTTTAAGAACAGCGAGGTTGGCGAGAAAATTATCGCTGGGGAAAACCCGGCTGAGATTGCTCGTTGGCTTACTACCGATTCTGTGGGCAAGGAGATCGGTCGTTTTGTAAATGGCCGTGTTGCTGTTGGCCGTAATGCGAAGAAAAGCAAGTCTCCCGGTTTTGACACGACGGGGCTGGATGGCGCTCTGGGCTACGTCAATACGCTTGTGAGCCGTCTTGAAAGTCTTGCCCCCAACCCTGCCCTCAGGGACGCGCTGAGGCTCTCAAACGTTTCTGGTGCTGACGTAAAACGGCTATTGGACATTCCTGCTTACAGGGATCAGTTAATGCCTGCTATCGGCAACGTTGCTGAAGAGGTCGGTTTTAAGGGAATCAGGGAAAGCCTGAATGCAGCGGCAGGAAAGATGTTCAAGGTTCTTGGGACTATCCCCGAGGACAACATGGTCCGTGGACCGTTTTATGGACGCATCTACCGAGATTACGTCGCTACGACTGTCAATGTGATCAAGGCACAGTCGCCTTCTGGTTTCATCTCGGCCCGTGAACTTGATTCAATCCATAGGATGGCTCATCGTCGGGCGTTGCAGGAGACGAAAAGTTGGCTGTACACGATTGACCGTCGCACAAATCTTGGCGCTTATGGGGAAGTTTTGTTCCCGTTTATTTCCGCTACGCAGAACTCTGCCACTGCTCTTGGCAAACTAGCGTGGCGTGATCCTGCTCTTCCAGGGATGATCGCTGCCGTATGGAACATGCCAGCAAAAATGAATATTGAGGATGAAGAGGGAAATATTGTCTTCCCGATTCAGTTGGGATTCATCCCCAAGTCTGTACGCGATACGCTTGGTATTGACGCAATTCTTAACGCAAAAGTTGCTAAAACTGGATTGAACGTAATTTTCCCTGAGACTGGTGCATTTGGGTTTGTTCCTCGCATGGGGCCAATCGGTGCTATCCCCGTATCCGAGATTATGAAAAACGAGTGGTTTGGGGCTTCTATTGACACTCCGTCTTGGCTAACAAACTTTGCAGGCGACGATGTTGGCAAGGAGATTTGGGACAACTGGAAGACATGGGTGTACGGCGAGGACAGGGGTGCTTCTCCTGAGCCATTGTCTTGGAACGTTATCGCCCCGCCTGCTGCAACAAAGTTGATCCAGATATGGCAGGGCATGGGTTCTTCTGCTTACGCCGGAACGTATAACAAGATTATGCAGACAGAACGCCTTCGTGCATTGGGAGGGGAACGGGATGGGTTCCCGACGCCTGAGGAGTTGACTGACAAGACAAACAAGTTCTTTATCCTTCGCTTTCTCGGCAACCTTGCCGCTTTTACCCCTCCGCAGTACGAAATGGTTATTGATCCTCTTGTCGATGTTCGTCGGTCATATGATCGTTTGTACAAGGAAGACGGGGATAGGAACTTTCACGAGCAGTTTGGGCCGATCCTGTCAATGACCAGCGAAGTGTCTTCCACTAAGAACGTTGCTGGCGCTATGCCTACGATGGATGCAGTTACGCGGTCGAAGAAGTATTCGTCTCTAATTGAGGGCTTGGCTCCTGATGTTCAGCAGAATCTTGGTGTTCTTGGGATCGTCATCAATGGGGATTTGAATGCCGAGTATGACCCTTCCGCTTTGACTTGGCAGTCAACTCACAAGATTCCCGGCTTGAACAGGACGTACCGGGAGTTGCAGACTTCCGCTCAAGTACAGGTTGAGGCTTCCCGTACTGCCGGTTGGGTTGAGTTCATCAAGTTCATGGACCAGCAGCAGGCAATCCTTGAGCAGCGTGGACTTAATTCGTTTCAGTCTCGCGGGGCAGAAGATTTAGCGCAGAACAAGAAGAACTTCATAGATGCTGCGCAGAGCAACCCATTGTTCAGCGGCTGGTATGACGACTACATCAGTTTTGGTTCTACTCGTGTTGTTGATGCCGTGAAGACTCTTGAGCGTGCGCTTGGGAACAAGGAGTTCATGGCCGATCATTCCGAGAACCCGGTTTGGACCGCTGCCTATCAGTATGTGACGGTTCGTCCTCAGGTGATTGCCGCTATCGATGCTGCAACTACTAGCGAAGAGCGCAAAGCGATTAAGGAAGAATGGGCTGCGTTTAGAACTTCTCTTATTAATTCAAATAATAAATGGGGTACGTTGGCTAATCGTTATCTTGATGGAGACGAAGACCCGACTGCTCCGTCTACGAGTATGTTCTCTATGGCTCCGGTATACGATCAAGCGGTAGCGCCTGAGCCTAATGCTGCTGTTGATGAGTCTGGTTTTCTTAAGCCGACAGAGTTTTTTGGAGGTCAGTGATCATGTCAACGGGTCCAATGAATTATGAAGAGCGGAAGATGTCTCTTGGGGGTGGGAAGACTCCGTTGCAGCAGAGGTTTGATCTTGCCAAGAGTGGCGCTCCGCAAGCGCCGGGGTATGTGTATTTTGGTACTGAGTACGGCAGGCAAGGTCAGGCTATTGACAAGTTTGAGAAGGTTGCTGACGCAAAGTACAAGTTCGGTTCGTTCAGTGATGCTGAGGCTAAGAAGTTTTACGGAACATTGAACAAGTATTTTCCTAATGGGTGGGATGAGTCATATGTAGAGAATGCTTGGGTTAGGGCGTTGAATATTGCGTCAGACCGTCTAACTAAAGAGGGTCTTCGCATTACTCCGTTCCAAGCCTTTGACACAATGATTGCTCAGATTTCACAGTTTGGCGGTCTTCCCGCTGGCAGTTCTGGAGGAAGCGGAGCCGGGGGTAGCGGCGCTCCAGCGATTAAGGGTCAAGTGAATCTGACTGATCCCGGTACGGCTAAGTTGCTTGTTGATCAGGCGCTTGAGAGTTACCTCGGGCGTAAGGCTAATGAGCGTGAGTTGATGGCGTTTGAGACTGCGTTGAACAAGAGACAGATGAAGTCTCCTACCTCTACTGAAGTGACAGAAGACGGTATCGCTGTCAGTGGAGGCGGGTTCAACCCGTCCGCATTCGCTGAGCAGTACGCTCAGGGGCAGGAAGGCGCTGGAGAGTATCAGGCGGCTACCACTCTTCTGGATACGTTTGTTTCCTCGTTGAAGGCGCAGGTTTAGCATGGCTCCGAATAAGGCTGAGATTGCTCGTCGGCGCAGAGAGGCAAAGGCTGCTACGGCAGCGGCAGAGACTCCTGACACGCTGTCACGGGAGGAGTTGGCTGCTGAGTATCAGTCTGCTGTTGGGATCATCTACAACGTTCCTGAGTTGACGCCGCTGTTTGAGCAGGCAATTGCCCAGAATTGGACTTCCGCTAAGTTCAAGGCTGCCATCCAGTCTTCGGATTGGTATAGGAACAATAGCGAGCCTGCAAGACTTGCGTTCGCTAAGAAGGCGATTGGTGGCGCTGACTGGCTTGATCTTCAGGCGACAGCGAAGCAGACGGTTCAGCAGGCTGCTACAAATCTTGGCGTTGCTCTTACTCCTGAGCAGTTGGATGGGTATACGCAGCGGTACATCTATGAGGGTTGGGACGCGAAGGATCGCGCCGCGTTGATGACGAAGGCTCTTTCTGAGGACATTAAGTTCAATGAGAAGGGTTCGTTGAAGGGTCTTGCCGGTAATCTTCAAGACAGCCTTAAGGCTGTAGCGACAAGCAATGGCTTGAAGATGTCTGATAACTACTACAGGTCTGCTGCTGTGTCTGTGGCTACTGGCCTTCAGACGAAGGAAGACTGGGAGCGCGATCTACGGGATCAGGCTGCCTCGCTGTGGCCTCCGTACGCTGAGAAGATCAAGTCTGGCGTCAATGTCGCTGATCTTGCGTCTGGATACATCAATACTATGGCGAGGACTTTTGAAATCAATCCTGATGAAATCAATCTCAATGATTCCTACATTCGCGAAGCATTGAGCAGTTTTGATGATAAGGGTAACCCTGCCCCTATGGGATTGTGGGATTTTGAGAAGAAGTTACGTTCCGATCCTCGCTGGATGCAGACGAAGCAGGCTACTGATGAGACAAGTTCTGTCGCTAGTACGGTCCTCAAGATGTTCGGGTTTAGGGGTCAGTGATGTCTGAGTTTGGGAATGCTTTCGATGCAACAAAGTTCGACCCAAGCAGTGTCAACTGGGAAGCATTAAATACTGCCCCTCCTGCTGGTGCTGCACCGGCTGGTCCTGCCGCTCCTACCGAGGCTGATATTCAACGTCAGGCTGATGCGGCGGCTTCTCTCCGCGATCAGGAGCAGCGGAACTGGGAAGATCGGCGTGCGGCGGGGCAGAAGGCTAGGGAAGATCAAGAGGCTATTGCCGCTGTCAAGGCAATATTTTCCACTTACGGTTTGACTTCGTTGTACTCCAAGATTGTTGAGTACGTGCAGCAGGGATATTCTGCGGATACGGTTCAACTTCTTCTGCGTGAAACGCCTGAGTACAAGCAGCGTTTCCCTGCAATGGATGCTTTGAATGCCAAGAAACGTGGTATCAGCGAGGCTGCATACATCAACTATGAGCAGACTGCGGCTCAGTTGGAGCAGCAGTACGGGCTTCCTAAGGACATGTTGATGAACAACGTGACCAATCTTCTGACGAATGAGGTCGCTGCCACTGAGTTGAATGACCGTGTTGTTCTTGCGGCAGCGAACTCTTTGCAGGCTCCAGAGGACTTGAAAAAGACTCTGAACGACTACTACAGCATTGGCTCTGGTGGTCTTACTGCTTATTTCCTTGACCCGAATATTGCGATGCCTCTGCTTGAGAAGCAGGTCGCTACGGCAAAGATCGGCACTGAGGCTACTCGTCAGGGTGTTGGTATTGATGTGTTCGGGGCGCAGAACCTGCAAGACCTCGGAGTTACTACGGAACAAGCGCAGGTAGGGTTTAAGACTGTAGCCGAGTCGGCTGGTCTTTCCGCAGGTGCTGGTGATGTAGCGACTCAGCAGGAACTTATCGCTGGGACGCTTGGTGGGGATGTAGCGGCTAAGAAGAAAATTGAACGCGCTATCGGTGGTCGTCTTGGAAGGTTCCAAGGTGGTGGTGAGTTCTTGCAGACTCAGCAGGGCGTTGCCGGTCTAGGTACTGCATCAACTCGTTGACATAGGGTCTTGCATTCTGATAGGCGAGTGTGCGTATACTGTGCATAGTGCTTGATGATGGCCCTGCTGAGAAGCGGGTGTGCTACTTCAAAGCCTTTCCGGTGCAGTCTGGCCCCTGCATCCGCGTATAAGCGGCTGTCTATCTAATTCCATGCCCTCACGACCTGTGACTGGCATGTCTTAATGAATACCTCCGATAAGACTCTCCCAGTCTTGTCGCGTCAAGGAAAGGGAAGGCAACATGTCCATCAATTATGCGGATGAAGATTACGACACCGACGAGGTTGACGAGTCCGAGGCCAGCGAATCCCCAAGGGGTCTTCGCAGGGCAGCGAACAAGGGCAAGAAGTTGGAGTCGGAGAATCAGCAACTGAAGCGTGAACTTGCGTTCTTTAAGGCTGGCATCGACACCGATGACCCACGGATGAAGTATTTTGCCAAGGGTTATGAAGGTGAGTTGACAGCGGATGCGGTGCGTCAGGCCGCTATGGAGGCTGGTTTTATTCAGACGCAGTCAGCGGCACAGAATGCTCAGAACCAAGAGATCGCTTCAGCGCAGCAGCGTGTGTTGACTGCTTCTGCCGGGGCTATCTATGAGGACTCTTCTGAGGATGCGGCCTTTTCTCGCCTAGAGCAGGCGATGGAAGAGGGCGGTGTGGACGCGATGATGGAAGTTGCCCGACAGTACGGAATCCCAATCGCTACCGAACAGTAAAGGACTTAGATCATGCCAGCAGGAACCGGCACCGCAGGCGCGAACCAGAATGGTCCCGCCACCTCTCCGATGTACTCGCCCGGTGAGATTGTCACCGCAGCGGGTCCGCTCTCTATCAACGCACCGGCTCCGGTCGTTGACATCACCCTTGGTTCGCAGTTCGTCACCAAGGCGTACGACCTTGCGATCTACCCCGCTCTCCGACCGGAACTTATCTTCGATCAGTTCGCCACGGTTCGGGCAAGCAACACCACGCATCGTGGTGGTTCGGTTCGTTTCTCCTTCGTCGATGACCTGACTGAGCAGACCACTCCGCTCCTTGAGAACCTCGATGTCGATTCGATCACGATGGCGTCTAAGGCGCTTACCGTGTCGATGCGTGAGTACGGCACGGCTGTCACGAACACGGCGCTTATCCGTGGGACCAGCATGATCTCGCTTGATCCGCTTATCGCGGAGCGCGTGGGATACAACGCTGGTCTCTCCATCGATACGCTCGCTCGTGTCGCGCTCAGCCAGACTTCCATCACGTACGACGATGCTTCTACGGCGACTGTCGGGTCTATCGGTGATGGTTCGGCGAACCTCTCGGGCGTCATGCTCCGTCAGGGTGTTGCTCGGCTCCGTGCAGCGAATGTCCGTCCGATGCGCGGCGGCAACTATGTTGCTGTCATCTCCCCGTATCAGGCGCAGCAGTTGATGTCTGAGTCGACCGATACCGGCTTCCGGTGGATGGTCGGCTACAACGGTGACAACACCGCTGGCAACAGCATCTTCCAAGGAGAGGTTGGCACGTATGAAGGCGTTCGCCTTGTCGTGAACAATCACCTTACCTCGCAGGGCTTCGGTTACCTGATGGGTGCTGAGGCTCTTGCGAAGGCGTATTCGACGGCTCCCGGCTTCGGGCCGACTCCGAAGACTGTTGTCGCTCCGGTTGTCGATAAGTTGCGTCGTTTCGCTTCTGTCGGCTGGTATCACCTCGTGGGTTACAGCATCTTCCGCGCTGATGCCCTGCTTCACATTCGGACGAGTTCTTCGCTCGTTTCCTAGCGGCGCGCCACCCTCCGTCTTCGGGCGGGGGGTGGCAGCCTTGGTTCGATACCTGCCTACGGAGGAAGTAATGGCTATCAATAAGCCGGTAAAAAAGGGAACGAAGCAGAGGTTCAGCAAGACCGAGAACATCACTGCTGGTGTTGGTGACTATGGGAATAAGAAGAGTTTCAATCTTACGAAGAAGCAACTTGGTGCTAGCGGTGCTAAGGCTGCTTCTACTAGAAAGATCGCTATCAGCCGTACTGAATACAAGAACGGTAAAGTTTACGGCCCGATGGGTAAGCCCATTACTGGTCGTGTTGATATGGGTGGTGGCAATATTGCCGTGTATAAGAACGGCGTTCGTGTCACTGCTAAGAAGGCTTCTGCTGCTAAGCCATCTTCTTCTGGCTCTGGCAGTGGTGGCGGCGCTGGCGGTGGTAGCAAGGGCGGTGGCAATAGCGGTAGCAAGATGATTGATCGTGGCCCTCGTATGCAGGCAGACCGTAACCCTCGCCCAAAGCCTCGTGGAGACTCGGGTACTAACCGTGGGCCTCTGCTTCAGGGCGAGCGTAAGCCAAAGCCTGTTGATATGGCGGCTCCGTACCGTTCTGGTAATACAAGGCCATTGCCGGGTGTTACTGCTAAGGAACGCGCTATCAACAATAAGCCTCGTCCGTATCCTTCAAGGCAGTTTAAAAAAGAGTCAGACCAGATTGGTGAGCGTGCTCTTATCATGGCTTCCCTTCTTCCGGGTATAGGTGTAGCGACCCGTGTTGGAATGGGTGTTCGTGCTGGTGCTGCTGGTATGAAGGCGCTTGGCGCAGGTGCTAAGGGGGCTAAGGCTATTGGTCCTAGGGCACCTAGGGCTGCCACTGGCTCGCCTAAGGCTATTGAGGCTCGTGCTACTACTGGCGGTGCGAAGATTTCTTATGGTCGGCCTAAGCCGAGTGGTCCTCCTAGCCGTGGTTTGACGGAAAAGGGTGGCCCGACTAAGCGACCGGCTACGACTCGGCCTCCTAAAGACGCCGCTTTGGCCAAGTATGAGGCTAAGTTGACTCCTGCTCAGAAGGGCGCTCGTACTCGTGCAGCGAATGCCGCTAAGAAGAAAGGTTAGGAGTATCTAATGCCTGCGAAGAAGACTGCGAAGAAGATGCCTGCTTTCATCGAGAAGAAGACTGGCGAGAAGTACGCGTCCAAGACGGCCATGAAGAAGCATGAGAACTCTGAACCGATGTCTGCTATGTCTAAGGAATACGGCAAGAAGATCGCTATGAAGAAGATGGCTATGAGGAAGAAGGCTCGCTGATGTGCATGAAGTGTGGGTGTTGCACCCCGAACGATAAGAAGATCGGTCCTCAGGACTTCGGATCGAATGGCGGTAGTGGTAAGCAGGTTATTGTTGAACCGTCTGTCACGTATGTGACTGGTGAGTTTATTTAGTCATGGCTACTCCTGCGTGGCAGCGGAAAGCGGGCAAGAACCCTAAAGGGGGATTGAATGCTGCTGGTCGTGCGTCTGCGAAGAAGCAGGGCATGAACTTGAAGCCGCCTGTGAAGAAGGCTGAAGCGAAGAAGTCGCCTAAATCCGCTGCCCGCAGGAAGTCGTTCTGTGCCCGTATGGAGGGCATGAAGCGGGTGAATACTTCGGCTAAGACTGCGAAGAATCCGAATAGCCGTATCAATAAGTCGTTGAGGGCGTGGGACTGCTGATGGCTGTTGTTCAGTTGCTTGGGCGTGGAACGTATGGCCCTCGGGTCGATCCCGGTCCCGGTGTGTCTCCGTTGTGGCAGTTCTTCCTCGGCCCTCCTGCCCAGAACAGTGTCATCATCTATGACGATGGGACTGTGGTTGAGCGGCAGACGTTTGAGAATAATGAGATCAAGGATGTGAATGTTCACACGTTCATTCTTGGTGGTACTGATTTCCGTTGCGATGTTGGTTCGTTTGAATACACTGCTTTGGATGATGCTGGCTACACTTGGCGTGAGGTCGTTCCTGTGGATACGTACAGTTCCACTTATCAGGATGTGTATTAGGAGATCAGATGCCGTTGACTTTGCCTGATCCGAATCGCGCTATTGGCGATAGTGGTCATACGTCTGACACGAACCTGATCATTAACGCTATTAATTCAGTGCAGTCGCAAGTTAACGGGGTTCCTGCCGGTCCTAGTGGTCCGAGTGGTCCGGCTGGTGCGACTGGTGCGACGGGTTCGCAGGGTCCGTCTGGTACGTCGTCTACGATTCCCGGTCCTACTGGTCCGGCTGGAGCGACTGGCCCTACTGGGGCGCAGGGTCCAATTGGCGTGTCTGGGCCGACTGGTTCTCAGGGTGTGGTGGGGCCGTCTGGTCCGTCAGGCCCGCAGGGTTATGTCGGTCCTACTGGCCCTACTGGTCCGGTCGGTACTGGCCTGAATGTGAAGGGCACGCTCGCTAATACCAGTCTGCTTCCTGCTACTGGCGTTCCGGGCGATGCGTACATCATTGGCGTGAACCTGTACGTGTGGTCCGCTAACACGAGTAGTTGGACGAATGCTGGTCCCGTTGTGGGTCCGACAGGCCCGACAGGCCCGAGTGGCCCGAGTGGTGCTGCGGGTGCTGCTGGTGCGACTGGTGCGTCTGGCAGTAATGGCGCGAACGGTGCGACTGGCGCGACTGGGCCTTCTGGTCCGAGTGGCCCGAGTGGACCGGCTGGTTCCAATGGTGCAGCGGGTGCGACTGGTGCGACTGGTTCCACCGGCCCGAGTGGGGCGACTGGTCCTGCCGGTGCTACTGGCCCGAGTGGTCCTAGCGGCCCCTCTGGCCCTACTGGTGCTGCTTCCACTGTCGCTGGACCTACCGGACCTACTGGTGCTTCTGGACCGTCTGGGCCTGCCGGTGTCGGTTCCGATCCGATCCCCACAATCCTGATGCTTGGCGGCATGTGATGCGGTTCCATGTCGTTGGTCTG
>Ga0114978_10001799_pt1 | contig 17998 bp, 21 predicted proteins | sample S_140212_EF_Meta_FD_87027 | JGI IMG/M metagenome (GOLD analysis project Ga0114978, IMG submission 87027) | Freshwater microbial communities from Lake Simoncouche, Canada to study carbon cycling - S_140212_EF_MetaG | ecosystem: Environmental > Aquatic > Freshwater > Lake | place: Lake... | reverse complement strand
TAACTAATGGTGATGCTCGTCTATTAAACACGAGATACAAATATGGAACAGGTTCATATTACTTTGATGGCACTGGTGATACATTAACATTTACAACAGAAGCTCTTGGAACTGGAGATTTTACTATTGAGTTTTGGATGTATGATACTCAGGCTTCTGACCATCATATCTTTACATTAGGAAGCACAGGTTGGTATCCCACTGGTGGAGTAATGCTTATTGTATATGCAGGTATATACTGTTATTCTACTGGAACTTCAGCTAATAATTATTATAGCAATGGAGCTATATTAAATGCGTGGACACATGTAGCAGCAGTTCGAAGTTCAGGAGTATCAAAGATTTATTTTAATGGCACAGCATTGTCGCCCAGTTTAACCAATTCTGATAATATATCTGCTACAGCATTCACGTTTGCTGGAGCTCCTTCAGAAAACTGGGCAAAGTTTATTGGCTATATGGATGATTTACGTATCACTAAGGGATACGCTAGATACGCAGGGAATTTTACTCCTCCTACATTGGTATTTAAAGGAAAATAATTTATAAATAGATGATAACAATGGAGAACATATATGGATAATATATCATTAGCAATACAATCACTATCAAATGACAATCCAAGCGAATTTAGGGATTCTATTCAAAAAGAGTTATTATCTCGTTTAAGCGACAGATTAGACATAGAAAAAATAGGAGTCGCTGGAAGATTATTTGGCGGATCCGCTGAAGGAGAAAGTTCAAATGAAGATGAAGAGATTTAAAGCGTTACGAGAAGCTGCAGCAAAAGAATATGCTGGGCTTAATGTTTCGGTAAAAAAAGCTAAAGGTCAAGAAGCTACACGAGATCACGAATCCGCTGCTCTTGCAGGAAGAACGGATAACGAACAAGAATTCGTCAATGATTTAGGTCTTGATAAAGCTATTCATCCGAATGCGAATGAAAAGCAATTCGTTGCGACTACTGGTCCTGCAAAGCATGAAGGTGTTCCTGGAGAAACAAATCCAGTTACACAAGGTTCATCTAATATCAAAGATACAGATAAGAAGATGAAACAAACTCCTGGCAATCGCGGAGACAATCTAAAGAACGGTGATATGAAAGCGAAAACTGCAACAAATATCACTGATCCTACAGAAGTAATTGAGCAAGTTGAAATCATCGAAATGAATGAAGATGTTATGTCTAGTCTTAGATCACTATCAACATCTAACAAATCAGGCGTTATAAAGTTCAAGAATGGTGAAACTGGGCAACTTAATTCTAAGTCTGCAGGTCAGATTCTTTCACTATACAATAAACTAACACCAGACAATGCAGATAAGATGAAATCACAAATGAATAGAGACGTTGTGAATTTCATGAAGGTATTGCATTTTGCTGACAAAAATGTTAAGGTGGCATAATGGCACAAAATGTAATCACTAATAAGAATAGAAAAAATGGCTACGTCACTATCAATGTAGGTAGTGGCGGTGCTTGGTATCTTAACAATTCAAACGTAACTCTTGGTTGTAATGCTGCAGGTGAAGTTGTTCAATCAATGAATATCGTTGGTTTAGCATTATCAAGCGGCAATGGTGTGTTCTACACAATCAAACGTGGCGGCAATACTGTTGCAGTTATGTGCGGTAATGATGATTGGGAATTGAATGATGGTAGATTAATCGACACTGCTGGTGGTGAACCTCAAGCCAATTTAGTTATAACGAAAACTGGAGCAGGTCCTGCTACTCTTATTGTTAAACTGCATAAGATTTCAGCCATTACTGGCGGATCAATTTACTAAGGATATTATATGAAACTGATCTGCGAAGTTACAGAAGATATTAAAGTTCTCGTTGAGAATGCTCCCGATGGAAAGAAAAGTTATTTCATCGAAGGTATTTTCATGCAAGGTAATCGCGAGAATAAGAATAAGAGAACATATAGAACTGAAACTCTTGCAAGAGAAGTTTCTCGCTATAAGACAGAATACATTGACAAGAATCGTGCATATGGTGAATTAGGTCATCCATCTGGACCGACTATGAATTTAGAGCGTGTCTCACATATGATTAAAGACCTCTATCAAGAAGGCGATAACTTCATTGGTAGAGCTAAGATTACCGATACTCCGTATGGTAATATTGTATCAAGTTTAATGCAAGAGGGCGCAACATTAGGCGTTTCATCACGTGGACTTGGTTCTTTAAAGCAAAGAAATGGTATCATGGAAGTTCAAGACGACTTTTATCTTGCAACTCCTGCTGATATTGTAGCAGATCCATCAGCTCCGGACGCTTTCGTTAGAGGTATTATGGAAGGTAAAGAGTGGATCTGGGATAACGGTATTATTAAAGAAAATGAGATTGCAGAAATGAAGAAGGAAATCAACAAAGCTGCTGCTCGTAAACTAACAGAAGAGGCAGCAATTGCTACTTTTTCTAAGTTCATTAATAAAATATCTGGCAAATAGTGCTAGTTGCTATTTCATTTTTATAAATAAACGATACGAATTTAAATCTACGTGAGGAGAAAACAGATGAGTATTCAAGATCAACAACTGGATGAAGCCAAGAAGTCTTCATACGGTGTAAATGCTGAAGTTCCTGACGCAACAGGTATTAATACCCCAATGCCGAATGGTAGTAAAGATAACGGTGAGAAATCACCAACTATGCAAGGCAATTCTGGCGGTCTTAAAACTAAAGTTGCTATGATCAGCGCAATGGTTACCAAGATGTCTAAAATGAAAAAAGAAGATATCGAAGCCATGATGACTAAAGGCACCAAAGAAGTTGCAGAAACGATTGTATTTGAAGCGGTAGATGTTGGCGATTCAGATGAAGCTAGCAATGCACATAACAAACATGCTGATACACATAAACCAGACCATGAGTATAAAGATGATAATGGTCATCATAAAATTTGGTATCACACATCTCCAAAAGGTAGAAAAACTACACTATTACACACCTCAGAAGAAGGTGCAAGTGGCGCCCCATTAATGAAACTATCTGGTAATGCTCATCATTCTGTATCCGATATTAAAAAATCACAAAAAGATTATAATGAGTCTTACACCCCTAATGAAAGAGTAAATGTTATGCCTAAAACAATTTCAAGACAAGATATCGATATTCAAGAAGATATCAGTGCTGTGTTTCAAGGTTCGGATCTTTCAGAAGAGTTCAAACAGAAAGCCACCGAAATATTTGAAACAGCAGTTATTTCTTCAGTAAATCAAAAGCTCGTTCAGATTGCTGAAGAAACAGAAAAAGAATTAAATGAACAGATCGCTTCAATCCAAGAAGGATTCACAGCGAAACTTGACGAGTATATGGACTATGTCGTTGAGCAGTTCATGGAAGATAATAAAGTTGCAATCGAATCTGGATTAAGAGCCGAGATCACAGAAAACTTCTTAACAGGGTTGCGTGATTTGTTTACAGAGCACTATATCGAGATCCCTGAAAGCAAAGTTGACGTTGTAGATGAATTAGCTAACAGAGTTGAAGAACTTGAAGCTGCCGTCAACGAAGAGATTACACGAAATGTTGATATGAAACAAAAAGTTGAAATGTTCGAACGTGAAATTGCATTTGTCGAGGTATCTGAAGGATTGACCGAAACACAAATTGCTAAGTTCGAATCTCTTGCAGAAGCTGTTGAGTATAGTGACAGCGAAACCTACAAGCAAAAACTTGAAACCATTCGCCAAAGCTATTTTGCTGAGCAGACTGAAGTAACTGAAAGCAATAGAGGTTTGGATGATGAGCCAGTAGGAACTGAAGAACTTACTGAAGCTGCTGGTCCCATGAAAGTGTATTCAGAAGCAATCAGTCGCACGTTCAAGAAGCAATAATTTTATAAATAGCCATAGAAGAAATACAATTCCGTAAGGAGAAGGAGAAAGAAAATGAGTTCAGAACATCTTATTAAAAAGTGGCAGCCTGTTCTTGATCATGCTGATCTTGCAGAAGTTAAAGGGTCACATCGTCGTTCAGTAGTTGCTCAGTTGCTAGAAAACCAAGAGCGTGCTTCACGAGAGGACGCAATGGGTTCAGGCGGTTATCGCGGAGTATCACTCCTTGGTGAGACCGCTCCTACAAACGCTATGGGCGCTTCAAGCTCAACAGCATCAGCTGGTTCAATCGATATTTTTGATCCAGTATTGATCTCGTTGGTTCGTCGTTCAATGCCTAATCTTATCGCTTACGACATCTGCGGTGTTCAACCAATGACAGGTCCTACTGGTTTGATTTTCGCAATGCGTTCACGCTACACTTCACAATCTGGCACAGAGGCTCTCTTCAACGAAGCCAATACCACATTCTCAGCTTCAGCTGCTGGTAACACAGCTTCTCGTCAAGCTGCTAATGCTTCTTCTGGAACTGGTCACACAGGAACAGATCCTACATCTCGCGCTTCTGGATCAGGATACACTGTTGAAACAGGTATGACAACTGCTCAGTCTGAAGCTCTAGGCGACGGTTCAGCAAATGCTTTCCAAGAAATGGCATTCTCAATCGAGAAAGTTGCTGTTACTGCGGTTAGCCGTGCTTTAAAAGCAGAATACACAATGGAATTGGCACAAGACTTGAAAGCTGTTCATGGTCTTGACGCTGAAACCGAATTGTCAAACATTCTTGCTGCTGAAATTCTTGCCGAGATTAATCGTGAAGTTGTTCGCACAATTAACTACTCAGCAACTCCTGGTGCTCAAGAAAATACAACTTCTGCTGGAACATTCAACTTAGACACAGATTCAAATGGTCGTTGGATGGTTGAGAAGTTTAAAGGCTTGTTGTTCCAAATCGAACGTGATGCTAATCAGATTGCTAAAGCTACACGTCGTGGTAAAGGTAACATCTTACTTTGCTCTTCAGACGTTGCTTCAGCGTTGCAAATGGCTGGTGTTCTTGATTACACCCCAGCTCTTTCAGCCAACTTGAATGTTGATGATACTGGTAATACATTTGCTGGTGTTCTCAATGGTCGTATCAAGGTTTACATCGATCCATATTTCGCTTCATCCACAGGTAAGCAATACTTTACTCTTGGATACAAGGGAACTTCAGCGTTCGATGCTGGTTTGTTCTACTGCCCATACGTTCCGTTGCAAATGGTTCGTGCGGTTGGTCAAGATACATTCCAACCAAAGATCGGCTTCAAGACACGTTACGGAATGGTTGCGAATCCTTTTGCTACCACTGACGCTAACGGAATCCCTGCTCGTTTGGGTTCTGGTGACGGTAACAAATACTACAGATTCGTTCAAGTTACAAACTTGATGTAATATCAAATTATAATAATAATTATGTTTTGGTAGTATTGAGGGGAGTTTCGACTCCCCTCTTTTTTTAAGGAAATAGCAAATGGGCGTAACAACATATCTACTCAGTAAAATTGCTTCAGCTTGCGGTGGATTAGCAGGAGGATTAACTTTCATGGCATTTCTAAAACCAAAATCTATCATGGATGCAACTATTCGTGGTGGTGTATCAACTGCTAGTGCTATCATAGGTGCTGGCGTATTCTTAGATTACTTTCAATTAGCTGATACAATAGAGTTTCATTTATTTGCTGGTGGCGTTATTGGTTTCTTATCTTGGGGTGTATTAGGTCTTATTGCTCGAGTATTCATTAAAGCAGAACAAAAGCAACAAGATGCGATTGATGTAATTAAGACAGTTACACAACCCGTTGAAGAAACTCCCGCTCCAACAAAACCAGTTAGAAAACCTCGTTCAAAAAGAACACCTAAATAGTTTCTTTGAATCTGGATAAATTATGTCCGTATCTGATAATCAACCGACTAATCTAAACTATCTTTCATCGTTAGGTTTTCGGTTCACAGTGAAGAAGTTACCAAACGTCAACTATTTTTGTCAGAACGTTGCGTTACCATCAATATCATTAGGTGTGGCTCAAACTTCCACACCTTTTGGATATATCAATCGTCCGGGAGATAAATTGGCATATAGTCAATTGCCAATTCGTTTCCGAGTCGATGAAGATTTTAAGAACTATCTTGAAATCCATGATTGGATGGTAGGTATGGGACATCCCGAAGACTTCAATCAAAGCAGAGAATTGTCTGCCTCATCGCCAAGCCCGATTCGTAAAATAGGAACTGCTTCTAGTTTCGTTTCTGATGGCACATTAACAATTCAGAATAGTAACAAGAATTCATCAATTCACATATTCTTTATGGATTTGTTTCCAATAGACCTTACTGAATTAATGTTTGACTCTACTGGTGGAGATGTAGATTATCTTGAAGCAACAGCTACATTTAGTTACAGAAGGTATAAGATAGAGAGAATTTAAAATTATTTGAAATAGTGCTTTACTTTTATTAACAATTAGTATATAATGATATCATTATGAAAATAGATCAAATAATCCAGTCTTGGAAAGAAGACACAAAAATCGATGATCTCAATTTAGATATTGAGAGCACTCGTATCCCTAATCTACATAGTAAGTATCTTTCGTTCTTATCGGATGAGCGCATACGTCTACGTGGATTCCAATCACAAAGACGCACCTTGGTTGGTAAATTAAAAACATTTTATTCTGGTTCAGCTACTCAAGAAGATTTAGAATTCTTGAATAAAGAACAGTTCTTGGGCAAAACATTAAAGAATGAAATTATGTTTAACATTGAAACTGATGAATTGGTTATTGATATTGACGCTAAGATATCTGCACAAGAAGTTAAAGTTATGGCGTTGGAAGAAATTGTTAAGTCTATTAACAATAGAGGATATCAAATTAAAAATGCAATTGATTGGCGTAGATTGACTGTCGGAGGAATGTGAGCGCAGATATCATAATTCACAAACTTGATGAAGTAACGATTAAGATACAATGTGAACAATATATAACAAAAGAACTTTCGGAACAGTTTACATTTGATGTTCCTGGTGCGAAATTTATGCCATCATTCAGGAGTAGACACTGGGATGGCAAGGTTCGCTTATTAAATTCAAGAACAAATACCACGTATGCTGGACTGTATTCTTTAATTGAAAAGTTTGCGAATGATCGTGAGTATGACTGTGAGATACCAGACGAATTACTCTACGGTGATGAAATATCTTTAACTGAAGCTGATGAGTTTATTAAAGGATTAAATCTACCTGTTGTTCCACATGAACATCAGATGCGTGCCTTTACTACAGCTGTTAGAAATAGAAGAGCAGTGTTGATATCCCCTACTGCTAGTGGTAAATCGTTAATCGCATATTTGATTACACGCTGGTATGAAAGTAAGACGCTAATTATTGTTCCTACAATTTCATTGGTAACACAGTTGATACAAGATTTTCAAGACTACGGTTACACTGAAGTTGTTCATGGAGTTATGGCTGGTGTAGAAAAGAAAACTGGCGCTATGATAACTGTTTCTACATGGCAATCAATGATGAACGTATCTGCGGATTTTCTTTCTCAGTTCGATGTTGTCATAGGCGATGAAGCTCATCAGTTTAAGGCAAAGAGTTTAATTAGCATCATGTCTAAGATGACTGGAACAAAGTATAGATTCGGTATGACTGGAACGCTAGACGGTGCTGAGGTGCATGAGTTGGTATTGCAAGGATTGTTTGGTAAGATAGAACGTGTTATATACACCAGCGATCTTATTGATTCTGGTAAATTAGCATCACTCAAGATTAAAGTTATTGTATTGAAGCATGTAAAAGAGAACTTAAAAGAACGAACGTATCAAGAAGAATTACAATATATTATAGCCAATCAGGCACGTAATAAGTTCATTCGCAATCTTGCAGTATCTCTTAAAGGTAATACATTAATTCTCTATGCGTTTGTTGAAAAGCATGGACAGATATTATACGAAATGATAAGTCAGAAAGCGCAAAATGTTCATTTCGTAAGTGGGGAGGTTGAAGCGCAAACTCGTGAGGACATTAGGAAATTGGTTGAACGGACTACTGATAATATTATAGTTGCATCATACGGAACATTCAGCACTGGTATTAACATCCGTAATTTGCACAATATTATATTTGCTAGTCCTACGAAAAGTAGGATAAGGACGTTACAATCTATTGGACGTGGTCTTAGAGTAAGCGATACAAAAAATAAATGTAAACTCTATGATATATCGGATGATTTGACGTTAAATAGAAAAAAGAATTTCACTCTTAATCATCTCATAGAAAGGGTTAAAATGTATAACGAAGAATCCTTTCCTTATGAGATATACACAGTCAAATTGAAAGGCGAATCCGATGAGCGAAATTCTATATTTTAAACTAGTCAGCGGTGATGATATAGTTGCCTCTGTAATTGATGAGGATGAAGATTCGTTTCATCTTGCATATCCATTAAAGTTTATTTTTTCAAGAGATATGTCTACACGTGCCATTAGCACTGGTATCATACCATGGATTCCCATAGATGAGATTATGGGAGAGATAGTTTCCGTGAATAAATATAACGTGATTGCTGCTTCTGAAGTCCCAGAATCTATGCGTATACTCTACGAAAAATTATACAAAGAATCTAATCATAATGAACAGCTGAGTGAAGATATGGATACGCTCTATGAAAAGATTCAAGCTAATCCTGAACTACAAAGTCTTTTGATTGCAAATACAAATAGTAAATTAATACACTGATATGGAGTTGATATATGACTGTTAAAGCGAAAGCAAAACCTCACTACGTTGATAATGTTAAATTACAAGCTGCTATGCTTGAATATAAGATTGCGTGTAATGAGGCAATTGAAAATGGAAAACCAAAACCACAGGTATCTAATTATGTTGGTGAGTGTATTATGAAAATCTCCACACACTTAGCATATAAACCTAATTTTTCTAATTATACATTTAGAGAAGAAATGATATCTGATGGTATCGAAAACTGCCTTCAATACATTGGCAACTTTGATCCATACAAATATAAAAATCCATTCGCATATTTCACTCAGATTATTTACTTTGCATTCATTCGTAGAATTCAAAAAGAAAAGAAATATCTATACACTAAGTATGCTGCTATTGAAAACGCTAACATGAACCACGAAACATCAGCGTATCAAGATCAAGATAAGAACATGCGTGTTAAGGATGAAATTCAATACGGTGAATGGTCACAAGAACAAATGTCAACATTCATGGCTGAATTTGAAAAGAAAGCAAAGCAAAAAAAGAAAAAGACTGCTGAAGTTTAATTATGAAAATAGCGATACTTGGTGACTTGCATTTTGGTGCAAGAAATGATAGCCATGAATTTATGGTCTATTTTGATAAATTTTTCAATGAAGTTTATTTCCCAGAGTTAGATAAGCGTGGTATTAAGACCACTATACAACTCGGTGATATAGTTGATCGTAGAAAGTTTATCAACTATATTACTCTCAATAAACTTAGATCGTTTATTGGTAATCACGTTTCTCGTGGCGTAGAGTTGCACGTTATCATTGGTAATCATGATGTTCCGTATAAAAATACCAATGACATTAATTCTATGGAAGAACTGTTTTCAACACAAGAAGGTGTGTATTCATACTCCGAACCAAAAGAGTTATCTCTAGACGGTTGTAATGTTATGATGATGCCTTGGATTAACAGTTCAAATTACGCTGAGTGTATGACTCAGATGAAAAACACTAAATCTCAAATCATATTCGGACATTTCGAGATAAAAGGTTTTGGAATGTATAAGGATGTATTATCGCATGATGGATTTGATCCTTCATACTTTAATAAGTTTGATTTAGTATTCTCTGGTCACTTTCACCTTAAGTCTCATAGAGGAAATATACATTACGTTGGGACTCCGTATGAAATCACTTGGTCAGATTATAATGATATTCGCGGATTCCATATATTCGATACTGAAACACGTGAACTAGAGTTTATTCGTAATCCAAATAGTATGTTCCATAAAATTTGGTATGATGATAGCAGTAAGAAGCTAGATGATATTCTTAATCAAGATTTCAGTAAACTAACATCATCATATGTTAAGGTTATTGTTCAAAATAAAACTAATCCATATTGGTTTGATTTATTCATCAATAAACTATATGAAGTCAGTCCTTTAGATGTAAGTATTGTTGACGACCATCATAATATAGATTCAGTAGATGCCGATGACTTAGCAAATGAAGCTGAGGATACTCTGACAATATTATCTAAGTATATCGACAACTTAGAAACTAATGTCAATAAAAAAGATCTTGACAAGTTAATGAAATCGTTATATAATGAATCACTCGCAATGGAATTTGATGAATGATAAAATTTACAAAGGCACGTTGGAAAAATTTTCTATCTACAGGAAGTTCTTTCACTGAAGTTCAATTAGATAGAACATCCAATACGCTTATCGTTGGTGAAAACGGTGCTGGGAAATCTACTATATTGGATGCACTGTGTTACGGATTATATGGAAAACCATTCCGTAAAATTAAAAAAGACCAACTCATTAATTCTATTAATGGTAATGGCGTTATCGTTGAAGTTGAATTTGAAGTCTATAACCATCAATATAAAGTTGTTCGCGGAATAAAACCAAACGTCTTTGAAATATATCAGAACGATACTCTCATCGACCAAGATGCTGCTAGTAGGGATTATCAAGAATATCTAGAAAAGAATATTCTAAGATTAAACATGAAATCCTTTACACAGATTGTTGTATTAGGTTCTTCTTCGTTTGTTCCATTCATGCAGCTACCTACAGGTATCCGTAGGGAAGTGATTGAGGATTTATTGGATATCCGTATATTTTCTTCCATGTCTTCTTTATTAAAAGAACGTGTTTCTTCTAACAAAGAGGATATGCTTTCAACACAAAATGAGTTGAACACTTCTGCAGAAATATTAGAATTGCATGAGCAGTCAAAGAAACGTGATGGACAAAAACGTGAAGAGATGGTTCGATTAACTAATGATAGAATTAAAGATTTACAACTCGAGATAGAACAAACTACTGGCGCTATTCAAAAGTGTCAAGAACAAATTGATGAACTGATGCTCATCGTGCAAGATAAAGACAGCAACTCTGAGAAATTAAATGATCTCCTAAAACTAGAATCCAACTTAGAAAGTAAACAAACCAAAGCTAAGAAGGTTATAAAATTTTATGAAGAAAATGATAACTGTCCAACTTGCACCCAGCCTATTAGTGAAGAAATCAAAACCGCAAAAGTATCTGAAAGAAAAACTACGCTTGAACAGATTAGCGATGCGCTATCTACACTTACCGAAAAAATCAGTCAGCGCGAAACACGCAGCCAGGAAATTCTTACTGTTACAAAGAAAATCCAAGATATACAGCTCAATATATCTACTGTTATGCAAAGTTCTATACGCGAAGACCAACGTGAGATTAGTATTTTACAAAAACAAATCTCAGATTCCGAGATCTATATTGATAATGAAACGAACACGAAGATTAGCGAAATTGTCGAGCGACAGGCTGAACTCTTATCCGCAAAGAAAGATCTCTTAAACAAAAAAGAGTTATTTGAATTAGCTACATTGATTCTTAAGGATGGTGGTATTAAGTCTAAGATCATAAAGCAATATATTCCAATTATGAATACTCTTATTAACAAGTATCTGGCTTCAATGGATTTCTTTGTTAAGTTTGAATTGAATGAAGCGTTTGAAGAACGTATCTTATCTCGACACAGGGACGACTTCACTTATGAATCGTTCAGTGAAGGTGAAAAGATGCGTATCGATTTAGCATTACTCTTTACGTGGAGAACTATTGCTAGGATGAAGAATAGTGCTAATACAAATCTATTAATACTAGATGAAGTATTTGATGCATCATTAGATGCTAATGGTTGTGAGGAATTCTTGAAGTTAATTCATGCGTTAGAAGATGCTAATGTATTTGTAATTTCTCACAAGGGTGATATACTTCAAGATAAGTTTAGAAGTATAATTCGATTTGAAAAGTATAAGAATTTCTCTAGGATAGCGAAATGACAAATAGCATAGACATTTCATTTAGCAGTATCTTCATGATGGGATATATCTCATGTAAAGTTCCAGAAGAAGTTACGAAAATTATTGATAACGAAGTGAATCATATGATTGATTCTAATTTTCATAACTGTTCTCCATACAATAATACATTAGCTGGTGCTATTCAGCATGAATACCTGTTACGAGATAGCGTAAATGCTATAGACGATCTTATCTCTGTTGTTGCTCCAACTTACTGGAATAACTGGGGAGCTGATCAGAGATCAGGTAAACGGCATTATATTGGAAAGTTTAATAACTCTAAAGATGTCTGGGTTAATTTTCAAAAGAAATACGAACACAATCCTCTACACACACATGGTGGTGAATTAAGTTTTGTTATCTGGCATAAAATCCCTTATGATATTGAAGAAGAACGTAAACTCCCACATCTCAATAAAGGCAATACGAATGCTGCTGGTATATTCTATTTTAACTATCCTAATTTTTTAACCAAAGGTGGATGTCATCAGTATAATATAACTGTAGATAAAACGCTAGAGCATAATATGATTATATTTCCTGCGTTCTTACAGCATGGAGTATTTCCTTTTTACACGAGCGATGAATATAGAATATCTATTTCTGGTAATATTTTATACGAACAATAGGGGTGATTATGAAAGCAGGTAAAGTTTGGGGAACGACTGAATTAATACACGCTAATGGTGCTATGGAATTCCATAGAATTGATATAGAACCAAATACATACTGTAGTAAACATAAGCATTCATTTAAGTGGAATGGATTCTATGTTGTTAGTGGTGCGTTAGAAATTTTAGTTTGGAAAAACAATTACGATTTAGTAGATTCAACGATACTTTATCCTGGCGAATTTACTGCAGTTGCTCCTGGTGAGTATCATCAGTTTAAAGCGTTAGAAGAAACGCTAGCATTTGAGTTGTATTGGGCAGAGTTTAATCATAATGATATTCAACGAGAAAGTGTTGGAGGGAAACAATGAAGTTATCTTTAGTGTCGCAGGATCATCCAGTATTACATACATCAACTGATGCATTTGATTTTGATAATCCAATAGTAGATCCGTTTGAATTGTTTGATGCTATGCGTGATGTTATGTGTGAAAATCGAGGCATCGGATTAGCTGCTCCTCAGTGTGGTATATCCACCTCTATGTTTATCATAGGCAATCCAATGGATCACGAATCAATCATACCTGTATTTAATCCAAAGATCGTAGATGTTTTCGGAGATCAGGAAATGTATGAGGAAGGATGTTTGAGTTATCCTGGATTGTTTATTAAAGTTCGTAGACCAAATGCTATTCGTGTTCGTTATACTACAACTAATAATATAACAGATACAATTAAGTTTGATGGATATACAGCTAGGATATTTCTGCACGAATACGATCATCTTCAGGGAGTCGTATATACAGAGAGAGCAAATAAGTTTCATGTAGAAAAAGCCAAAAAGAAACTAATTATAAGTAAGAGAAAGAGCCACGCTAAGTAGTTGATTTATATAGAAAAGAAATAATGCTTTACTTTTGGTTCAAATGAGAGTATAATATCATCACTGAGACTAAAATGGAATTCAAATGATAGATAAATTAGCAAAATTACTGGCTTCTGAGGATCTTATAGTTGAGCATCGTAAAGTGCCCACAGCTTCATTTGATGTGGAAAATCGGATATTGACTTTACCAATATGGGTAGATACCAGTGAAGAACTGACCAACATGTTGGTTGGTCATGAAGTTGGCCATGCATTATATACGCCATTATCTGGATTAGAACAGTTGTTTGATACAAAAGATGACAAATATTCTAAAGAAAATTTAAAGAATATTGTTAATGTCGTTGAAGATGCACGTATCGAACGTAAGATCAAGATTAAATATCCTGGTCTACGTCGCGACTTTACTCTTGGTTATCAAGAATTATTAGATAAAGATTTTTTCGGTCTTAAAGATAAGGTGGTCAATAATCTAAAATTCATTGATAAAATAAATCTATACTTTAAAGTTGGCACATTAATAGATCTAGATTTTACTGATAAAGAACAAGAAATTCTTGATGAAATTGAAAATGCCATTACGTTCAATGATGTTATTGATATCAGTTATAGGCTGTATGATCATCTAGAAGAAGAGCAAATTAAAAAAGAAGAAAAAATATTTACTGCACATGGTGATGTTTTCAATGGTGAAGATGTTGAATTCGATGATGAGGTGGAAGATGCAATTGAAGATGAATTCACTAGTGATACTCAGGAAGAATTAGAACGCAATTTCTCACAAAAGATTATTGATCCTAATTCTAAAGAAATCGTATATCATGATGTATATGATATGGATTATAAGCCATTCACTTATACTCATAAGGAAGTTGCTCAATTCTTTAAGAATGATTTTGAAACTGTCATTTGTCCAAGATTAAAAGAATCTAGTTTAAATCCAGATGATGCGATAAAATATAATAATGTTCTTTGGAATAATTTTCTACAGCAAAATGGTAAAGTTGTTTCTTATCTAGTCAAAGAGTTTGAAACTAAGAAAGCTGCTGACCAGTATGTGCGTTCTCGTGAGTCGAAGACTGGCGTGATCAATTCCAATAAACTGCATGCATATAAATTAATTGATGACGTTTTCCGTAAGACCACTGTGATGCCAGATTCTAAGAATCATGGTTTAGTATTATTCTTGGATATGTCTGGCTCTATGGATAATAATTTTAAAGGTGTTATAGAGCAATTATTATGTTTGACTTTATTTTGCCGTCGTATTAATATTCCTCATAGAGTTTATGGCTTTACTAATATGACATCCGTTAAGCGGATTGCGATTGATTGTGGTATAGAGCCAAGAAACCCAGTTACGAATTTTCCTGATCTTGGTAAAGATCAAGATTACGAAGGTGGTTTTTCAACACATCTTAATCAAGTTGGCATTTCTACTGACACTAGATTATTAGAGTTGTTCAGTGAAAAAATGCGTAATGATGAATTTGTTCAGATGGCTAAAGGATTTTTGAATTTCTCTAGTATCAGAAGATGGAATAGTATGTATGATATGTCATCATTTTATCGTCACACATGGATATGGTTAGAGTCTACTCCATTGAACGATACATTGATTTTAGCTAGAAAATTAATATCGGATTTTAAGAAAGAAACTAATGCACAGATTGTTAGCACAGTCATTCTAACTGACGGTGACTCAGATCCTATACGAGCATATCGTTTAACACAAGAAAATGGAAAAGAATACATTAAAGCGTTTGCTGTTAGGTGGAGTTATAAACATATTGCATGTATTCGTGATATGAAAACGAAGCGTGAAATCAGATTATTTGAAGATAACGATAGAGCAGTAACAGCTGCTTTTGTAGAATGTTTAAAGCGTTCGACTAATACAAAGATTATCTGTTATCGGATTGAAAACTCTAGAAGCAATATTAAATATGAATTCAGTAAATATTTATGCGGTTCTGGAAATTCCATTTCTCATAATGAACTTGACGATATGATGAAGAAATTGAAAACGCAAAATTATATTGAATTAACAAATTACATGAATTTCAGTGAATATTATATTATTCCTGGCGGTAAGGATATGGAAATAACGGATACTTTATTAGGAGATACTGCATTTAAAACCAAAAATTCACTAGCGACTGCTTTTATTAAGGCGAATACAAAGAGATCTACCAGTCGAGTGATGTTATCCAAGTTCGTGAGTAAAATAGCAGCATAAGTCATTGATTTGTAAAGTAGAAGTAATGATTGACAATTGGTTCAATTGAGAGTATAATATTAATTCAAATATATTATGGGAGTTTGTGATGAATAGTAATTATGTGAGTGTTACCGAAAAGAACAAGGACGTTATTCTTGGTGAAATGGTTAAGAAATTTGGTGAAAATGCTGAAGTGTCAGCTGGTGATATTAGCAACTATGCTGTTAAGCTGGGATATAAGCATGCTAATTTTCTTATCACTAAAGACAATCGCGTTTCACGTGGAATGTATAAGTTGCCGAAAACATTAAACATGGCAACCACTGCAAAGGTATTGCCGATGGTCAAGCCGATTCCTACGGCAACAGCAAAGTTTAATCCTAACATTGAATCTGAACATGCTTATGCTCAAATTCCTAAGATTGACAAGCACTATGTTGCGTTCGGTGACTTCAAAGATGTTGAAACGATCATAGAATCTAAACAGTTTTTTCCAGTGTTTATTTCTGGTCTTTCAGGTAACGGTAAGACCTTCATGGTTGAGCAAGCTGCTGCTAAAGTAAAGCGACCAATGATTCGTGTTCAGCTTTCACGTGAAACTGATGAAGATGATTTGATGGGCGGTTTCCGTTTGATTAATGGCGAAACCAAGTTTATGAAAGGACCAGTTCTCCGTGCTATGGAGTTGGGTGTAGTGTTATTACTCGATGAAGCAGACCGTGCAGATCCTGGTAAGATTATGTGCTTACAAGGTATTTTAGAAGGTAAGCCATATTTCGTAAAGAAAACTGGTGAAGTGATTACTCCAACAGAAGGATTTAACATTATCGTAACAGCGAACACTAAAGGTAAGGGTTCGGATGATGGTCGATATGTTGCTGCCGCTATTCTTGATGATGCTTGGTTAGAGCGTTTCCCAATCACTATCGAACAAAAGTTTCCTAACACTACGGTAGAACGTAAGATCTTATTGTCATATCTTATGGACAATGGTTCTAGTCCAGATGGTATTAAGTTCATTGATAATCTAATTGCATGGGCTGAAGTAATTCGTAAGACGTTCAATGAAAATGCTATCGATGAAGTAATTTCAACACGTCGTCTAGTCCATATTATCCGCACGTATGGTTTATTTCCAGATCGTATGCGTGCGGTTCGTTTATGTATTAATCGTTTCGATGAAGAAACAAAAACAGCTTTCCTAGATTTGTATAGCAAAGTTGATGAGACGATTAATCCCAAGGCTCCAGTAGCACAGGAGACTACTGAAACTGTTCAACCTAAAGAATAGTTTCGGTGGTATTTTTTTAAAATTGATAAGGAGTATTTAATGATTAAACGTAAGACAAAAACAGAACGCCTATTAGCATTTCTTAAGAATGGCGGTAGTATCACCGAAGGTCAAGCCAAAACTCGTTTCGGTATCGCTAACATGGATGCTATGGCTTCAAATCTACGTTTCAAGGGTTACCCTGTGTATCGTAATCGTAAGACCTTTAACAGTGGTCATACTGCACCAGTGTTTCGTTTGGGCACACCGACTCGTCGTGTGATTGCCGCTGGTTATCGCGCACTTGCTGATGGTCTAGTTAAGTAATAGTTTGACTGATGGGAAGGCGATTGCGTCTTCCCATATTTTATTGGAGATATCATGAAAGTGAAAATTGGACGATACTTAAACTGGCGAGGACCATATCAGATTGCTGATTTACTTCAAAAAGTTGGTGTGTCTGAAGATACCTGTTATAAGATTGGTGAATGGTTATCTAATACTTTTGTAAATGATTTGTGTGAATGGATTCATAGTAAACGCAAACGTAAAATATCAATTCATATTGATGAGTGGGATACTTGGAGTATGGATCACACTTTAGCAATGATTATCTTACCAATGTTGAAACAGTTAAAAGCAACTAAACATGGTATTCCTGGTCGTTTGGTAAAGTATGATAGTAATACTATACAATCATGCTTTGAGTTTTATAAAGAAGGAGATGATGCAGCATTCAATTCTGCAGAGCAAGAGTGGGACAAAATCATGGATAAAATGATTTGGTCTTTTGAAAAAATATTAGGTGATAATGATTATGAATTTATTCAGGATCCAAAGATACAAGAAGGTTTAGATTTATTTGGTAAATATTATAGATCACTGTGGGATTAATATGAAAGCATTAGTGACTGGTGGTAGTGGTTATCTCGGTAGTCATTTAAGTAAAGCACTTAAGAAAGCAGGATGGCATGTTGTTATATTTGATTTAGTGCCACCAGCACATAGGTATTACGATTATT
>Ga0114978_10001797_pt1 | contig 18002 bp, 19 predicted proteins | sample S_140212_EF_Meta_FD_87027 | JGI IMG/M metagenome (GOLD analysis project Ga0114978, IMG submission 87027) | Freshwater microbial communities from Lake Simoncouche, Canada to study carbon cycling - S_140212_EF_MetaG | ecosystem: Environmental > Aquatic > Freshwater > Lake | place: Lake... | reverse complement strand
TTTATCTCTCACAACGTGTCATCGTCATGTCGCCACGGCCGGGAACCATCGCCCATGAGATACAAGTCCCCTTTGAGTACCCACGAACCCCCGCACTTCGTTACAGCCCCGAATTTGCCAATTGCTGTGGGCAGATTGCTGCGCACCTGCGAGAAATGCAGACTTCATGATTTCGAAAACCCCACTTCTGAAGTTTTTCACTCGGTACATTGGCCCGACTGTCGTCTTTGTATTGTTTTTGACGGCTTGGTATGCACTCGCCTACGGACTCAAGAACAATTTCTCTCCGGCGTCAAATACGCCAATGATCATTCCTCCGCCACATCGACTTTTCGAAGATATTCATGGCATTGTGCGCACCAAAATCTTTACTGCATTGTGGATCTCCCTCAAAACCACACTCGTAGGTCTTACGTTGTCAATTTGTATAGGGCTGATTGCAGGTGTATCGATGGCACAAGCAAAATGGCTTGAGCGTTCAATTTGGCCGTATCTCATCGCACTACAGGTCACTCCGATCATCGCCATTGTTCCACTCATCGTCAAGCTTGTGGGGTCAAATTTCGGAGCGAGAGTGCTGGTAACGGTCATTATTTCTCTCTTCCCCATCGTCTCCAACACACTGTTTGGTATTCAATCGACTCCAAAAAATATGCACGATCTCTTTACCCTGCACAAATCCGGACGCTCTACACGCTTGATCAAACTTCAATTGCCGGCTGCGAGCCCCGCAATATTTAGCGGTCTGCGCATTTCCGCTGGATTAGCGGTCATTGGCGCCATCGTGGGCGACTTCTTTTTTGCCAAGGGTGACCCCGGTCTCGGCAAGCTCATTACACAGTTCTTCCTCAACAGCCAGGCTGGCCCGATGTTTGTCACAGCGTTGATGGCCACACTTTTGGGGCTTACGCTCTTTGTTGCGTTTGGTCTCCTCAACACTTGGGTTGTGGGCAGATGGTACGAAGGTTCGATTTCACAATGAAAAGAGAGATAACCACCATGAGCAAGCGAAACATGACAATCAAGAGCGCAATCACATTGGCTGTCGCACTATCACTCCTGAGTGCATGCGGAAGCAGCGACTCGTCAGCAACAGATACAACTGCCGTAGCAGCATCTGCAACCGGAGTTTCACTTGCTGATGTTTGTCCAGCCACAATTGTTGTCCAAACAGACTGGTTTCCTGAGTCCGAGCACGGCGGCGTTTATCAACTCATGGGCGATGATGCTGTCGCATCAAAAGACACCGGTGCAGTAACCGGATCGCTAGTTGTTAACGGCGAGCCAACAGGTGTGAATCTTGAAATTCGTGCAGGTGGTCCATTCTTGGAATCCCCTGTTGTTACAGAGATGTACCAAGACAACGCAATCACATTCGGTTATGTCGGCACAGATGTGGCCATCACTCGCTACAACGATGCTCCGACTCTTGCGGTATTTAACGCTCTTAACGTAAACCCGCAAGTTGTTTTGTGGGATGCCACAAAGCATCCAGAAGCAAAGACGATCGCTGAAGCCGCCAAGTCGGTCAAGACTTTTTACGTATACGGAGATCCGTCCTGGATGCGTTACTTCATCGCACAGGGAATCATCAAAAAAGAGCAAGTTGACTCCAACTACAAAGGTAACTTGCTGCTCGCAACAGATGACGCCGCACACCAAGGCTTTGCAACGTCGGAACCATACAAATATGCAAATCTTGAAACAGGTGCAATCACAACTGGATACCAACTCATCAACGATGCAGGTTGGAACTCTTACGCACAGAACTTGGCAATTCGAAAAGATCGCCTTGAAGAGCTCCGCCCATGTTTAGAAAAGTTTGTTCCTGTATTACAACAGGCCCAGCTTGACTACATCGCTGATCCAGTTCGAGCCAATGCGCTTATCGTCGCCACAGTAAAGACTTACGACAGCTGGTGGAGTCAGTCAGATGGTGACGTTGCAAATGGCGCTGCATCACAAAAGGATCTAGGCATCGTAGGAAACGGTGAGACTGCAACATTTGGCGACTTGGAAGAAGCGCGCGTCAACGATTTCATTGCCAAAGCAACGCCAATCTTGCGTGATCAGGGCCTTGAAATTGCCGACATCACAGCAGGTGATATTACGGACAATGAATTTTTGGATGCTTCACTTACCTACCAGGGATAACTGAATCAGGCGTCTTTGACGCTCCACTTGCGTTGCGCCACAGGATCTTTATCGCTCCATGGAAAATTGATCCACTGATCAGTGTGCTTCCACACGTAGTCACACTTGATGATGGACTGCGACTTCTCGTACAACACGGCAAGTCGAGTATCAGCTAGCTGACCTTTGCAAAATTCGAGCACATGTTTCAAAGTATGGCCAGTGTCTGCAACGTCGTCCACAATCAGAACTTTCGAGTCCTTCAAATCAACAAGACTTGGTACTGGAGGCAGAATCATCGGCACTGCAAGACGCTCATTAACGCCGGTATAAAACTCCACATTCATGGTGTAGGTATTTTTCACTGAGAGCGCGTAACCCAGTGCGCCGGCAGCAAGCAGTCCGCCGCGGGCAATCGCAAGAATAATGTCGGGTTCGTAACCACTCTTAGCCACCATCACTGCAAGTTCGCGACTCGCAACTCCGAAGGACTCCCACGTCATTATTTCTCGTTCTTCGCTCAACTCGACCCCTTTACTACAGCTCGTGAAATACTCAATCTAGTTCATCAGTCGGTCACATAAGGGCAGTGACGACACCCGCTTTCGCAACAATAATTGCGAGAGGCCAAAAACTCGGCGGTCATGACCGACAGTCCCGAAACTGGATCCTGATAACACGGCAGTCTCGTGGCGACAGCCTCGGCGTGGCGTTTCATAATTTGTACAAAATGTGGGTGTGTCCCCTGCAGACGCCGAGGAATTGGCTGTACGAGATAGTCATCCCTGAGAATTGGGGGTGTCATAAGGCCTCAATCATCTGCCAAAAATCGGGCCAGCTTTTGCTGACGACTTGTGGCTGGTCAATGATGACGCCAGGCTGTTTCAGTCCTGCTACCCCAAATGCCATTGCCAATCGATGATCATGATGTGTGTCACATCGACCAGCATGCAAGGACTGAGGCGTAATTTCTAGGCCGTCGGGATGCTCAACAACATTCGATCCCAACTTTCGCAGTTCATTCGCAAGATCACCAATGCGATCACTCTCCTTATTGCGAATAAAACCAACACCGCGTATACGTGTTGCTGTTGTCGCGAATATGGCGACCGCAGCAAGTGTTGGAACTAAATCTGAAATTTCAGACATGTCGATATCAATACCCAGTAACGGCGTGCCGACATCGCGACTTATTGTGACGCCAGATTGATCTTCTTTCACTCCGCATCCAATTTTTCGCAAGACATCCACAAATCGACTATCGCCCTGCATCATGTTGGACCGCATGCCATTTACACGAACACGACCACCAATGACTGCAGCTGCAGCGAATGGGTACGACGCCGAACTCGCATCTGGCTCGACAGTAAATTCGCAGCCAACATAACCCCCGCCATCAATCACGATATTGCGCTCGTCCACAACGCGTACATTTGCTCCGAACGCTCTCATCACCGAAGCCGACATCGTGATGTACGGAAGCGAAATAACATTGCCTACAAGTTCTATCTTCAAACCATTCTCCAGCATTGGCGCAATAAGCATCAAAGCGGTCACAAACTGTGATGAAGTTTCTGATGCGATTTGAATCGAATCCGCGTAAGACTCACCTCGACAAACTGTCACAGGTAGGCAATATTTATCTTCTTTCCATGAAAGGTTTGCACCAAGTTCACCCAAAGCAACGTGCAGATCTTTCATTGGTCGACTACGTAATGACTCATTGCCCGTCACCGTCAGTTGTCCTCGACGTAAAGCACCTATTGCGGTCAAAAATCGTGCGGTAGTACCTGCGAGGTTGGCATCGACAGAAACGGGATCTGAGCGATCTACATCAACAGCTGTTTCGATGCGGGCACCAGACTTCTCAAGCGAAATAGTTGCGCCGAGCACTTGCAGGCTCTGCAACATCGCTTGCGTGTCGTCTCCATCGGGCATTCCTTTTACGGTTGAAGCGCCGCGTGCTAGCGCCGCACAAATAAGCGCCCTGTTAGCAATCGATTTTGATCCTGGGACACTGACAATGGCATCAAGCATTCCGCTCTTTACGACAACTGCGTACTCGCTTAGCTGCGTCATGAAATCTGTTGCAAAATCGGCCTAAACCCACGAGCAATCAGGCCTCCACGAAATACATCCTGACTGGACTGCTCAACCACAAGTACCAATACTCCTCGCTCGCCCTCAACGGAGTGAGCGACTTCGAAGTTTGCAATGTTTACGCCAAGTTCTGCTGCCAGAGTGAATATCTCTGCGGCCGCACCAGATCTGTCAGGTATTGGAACTCGTACCTCGACCACATCCATCAGATCCCGAACACGACTTGGCAAATTGGATCGAGCGATTCGAGATTGCTGCAAACGAGTCATCAGCTCCTTTGAATCACCTTGTTCAACAATCTGTTTCATTTGAATAAGACCGTCAATCAGCCCATCAAGAGCAATGACGATCGCGTCTCTGTTTTCCCTACAAATGTCGATCCAAATTGCAGGGTGTCCGGAAGCAACTCGAGTCATGTCTCTAAAGCCACCTGCTGCAAGCCGCAAAACAGCAACGTGTTCTTCTGACCTCTCACTCGCAAGACCCATCAGCGCTGCTGCTGTTAGATGAGGAAGGTGGCTTACGATCGCCACAAGTTGGTCGTGTCGCTGAGGATCAAGCACGACGATTTCTGATCCGAGTTCTGTCACTACTCCAGCGACTTGTTCAAAATTGCTGTCCGAAATACCTACGGACGGCGTCAATACCCAAACGGCACCTTCAAATAGTTTGGCGTCTGCTCCTGCCAAACCGATGAGCTCGCTTCCAGCCATTGGGTGTCCACCGATAAATCGTGGATCATTGATTTGCCCAACGAGGTGAGCTTTGACTCCGCCAACATCTGTCACCAATCCAGTGGTTTCTGCAAGTGCTCGAACGACCTGATCCGCAATAGATGAAACTGGCGTCGCGACAAATGTGATGGCGGCGTCTTTATCTACACCAATCTTTTGGATGATTCCGAGCGAAAGCGCTTGGCGCTCGATGTCTTCAACGGAGTCACAACCAGTGACGTGCCAACCCCTGCTCGCCAGCGCGAGACCAAGCGAGCCACCGATCAAACCAAGACCGAAGACATTCGCTCGTTTCTGCGTCACAATTGCTAATTCTACTCGTGGGCTACTGAGCAACTGATTCAATTAACAGTCTGACCTCTGCATTCGTGAGATGCCTCCATTGACCTGGCAATAGATGCCTGTCAACCAGAGGGCCAATACGAACGCGAACGAGTCGTGCAACTGGATACCCGACTTCCTCGCACATGCGACGTATCTGTCGATTTCTTCCCTCATGAATGACCACTCGCAGAACGCCAGGCTGCAATTGACTGACATCGGCGGGTGCTGTCAATCCATCATCAAGCTCAATGCCGTTTCGCATCCGACTGATTGCTGTGTTGTTCACTCCTGCTGATGAACACTCAACATGCACAAGATATTCCTTTTCCAAGCCATAACTCGGATGCGTTATGCGATTGGTCAGTTCGCCATCGTTAGTGAGCAGCAATAATCCTTCAGAATCTGCATCGAGGCGACCAACAGGAAACACTCGCGGTTCCAACGGAACCAAATCAACTACGGTTTCGCGGCCGTGTGTATCAATCGCAGTCGAGATCACATCCACAGGCTTGTTTAGGAGGTAGTACACAACATCTGGTCGAACTCCAACTGGTGCGCCATCAATCTCAATGAGATCAACTTCAACATCTACTCTTCGACCCAAGATTGCTATCTCGCCATTTACCGTTACTCGCTCTTCGGCGATCATTTCCTCACAAGCACGCCGACTGCCCCACCCATGGCGAGCTAAAACTTTTTGCAGTCGCTCGCCTTCGTGTAGATGATCGTCGCCTCCCGGCGTTGATGAAGAAATAACTACCCCTCAACTTCGTTTCGAGATGCACCCATTGGGTTTGAAGGGACTATGCGCAAACCTTGTTCGAGCGCCTCTACAACTTCGGCTGGCGGAACGAAATCTGCAATCGGCGGCAAAGATGCGAGTGAGTCAAGTCCGAGACGTTCTAGAAACATTACCGTGGTACCGAAAAGGATTGCTTGGCCCGGACCGTCATCACGAGACACTTCAGTGATGTAGCCACGCGCCTGCAACGTGCGCATTACAGCATCTGGATCGACGCCTCGAATGGAAGCAACTTGTTGACGCGACAGTGGCTGCTTATAAGCAATGATTGCCAGGGTCTCTAAAGCAGCAGACGAAATGCGAGCTTGCTGGCTGTCGAGAACAAATCGCTCGACATAAGCTGACACATCTGGGTGCGATTGGAATCTATATCCGCCAGCCACTTTGACGAGTTGAAAACCGTGACCTGCCTCGGCATACGCCATCGACAAACGCTCACAAAGGCCTTCCACAACTGCCAGTGGTTGCTCGAGCAACTGCGCAAGCAATGCTGGATCCACGGGTTCCATTGCAACAAGCAAGATGCCTTCAAGAGCGCGCACAACTTCGGCGCTGATCTCAGTTTCTTCATCTGACATAAATACAACCTTTCATTACAAAATCATCCTTCGTAATCGTCAATATTAAAGACTGCTTCAAAACCAACGTCATTGCCGCCAGTCCACATCACCTGAATGTCACCGAATTTGTCGCTTTGTTCAAGATCGACACGACCTTGTTTGTACAACTCAAGAATTGCAAGAAATCGGCACACAACAGCAATGCGATCGTGAATGGCCTCAGTGAGTTGCGCAAAGGTGACACGCCCAAGACTGGGCAACACATCCAACAATTCCATCAACGCTTCAGCAACGCTCGCTCGAATTGGAGCCACGTGATACAGATCGATGGTTGTCGGTGGCTTTGGTTGCACCGCACGCATAAAGGCACGCTGCAATCTGACTGGAGTTACGCCCTCCAACAGATCGGGCATCAACTCCGCGAAACGTTCGTCGGGTCCAGCCATCCGGGCAAAGCTCAAGCCTGCCTTTTCGACTAGTTCGCTGAAAACTCCCGCAACATCCTTAAAGGTCTTGCAGTCCAACAAGCGAGCAAGCAACAAATCTCGTTCTTCCCACAGCGCGAGTTCCTCATCGAGGTCCATATCTGCCTTGCCTGGCAGCAATCTTCGGGTCTTCAACTCAACGAGGGTCGCCGCGATAAGCAAAAACTCGGTTGCAATTCCTATATCAAAGGTTTGCATTCGCTGAACTTCCACAAGATACGCCTCGACGATGCGCAGGAGCGATACTTCGTGAATATCAACTTCTTCTTGCAAAATAAGATGCAAAAGCAAATCAAACGGGCCATCAAAGACCGGGGTGTTTACCTCGTATGCCATCGCGCACAAGGATATATCAAACAGACCTTTACTCGGTCGTTTGTACAAGCGGTTTGCACTAGCGTAATGACGTGGCCAGAGTCCTTTCCTGCATTCAACCAACCGGAGAAGTCCATCTCGGCAACTACTTGGGTGCTCTACGAAATTGGGTGTCAGGACAGCACACAAACGACGTTTTTCACGGCATCGTCGACCTTCATGCCCTCACAGTCACCGACACTCCTGGTGTACTTGGCAAGCAAACGCTGCAATTGGCGGCAATATTGTTTGCTGTAGGGCTCGATCCTCAAATCGCCACAGTTTTTGTACAAAGTCATATTCCCGAACACAGCCAATTGGGCTGGATCATGGAATGCACCGTCAGTTTCGGCGAACTCAGTCGAATGACTCAATTTAAAGATAAGTCAGCAAAGCGAGAAGCTGATTTTGTCTCTGCAGGACTCTTTACCTACCCCGCCCTGCAGGCAGCTGACATCCTGCTCTACGACGCAGCCGAAGTACCTGTTGGTGACGATCAGCGGCAGCACATTGAAATCACTCGCGACATTGCCCTGCGCTTCAATCATCGTTTCGGTGACACATTTGTTGTTCCGAAAGCCGTGACTCCACCGACGGGTGCTCGAGTGATGGATTTACAGGAACCAACTAACAAAATGAGCAAGTCTGGTGACGGTGAAGCCGGAATCATCTATCTGCTCGACGACCCAGCATCAATCGTCAAAAAGTTTAAGCGCGCAGTCACTGACAGCGACAATGAAGTGGCGTTTGACCGAGAGCGTAAACCAGGTGTGAGCAATTTGCTCGAAATTCTTGCGGCAGCCACAAATGAGTCGCCTTCATCACTAGCGACGACGTACACACAGTACGGAAAACTCAAACAAGACACCGGTGAGGCTGTTGCCGAAATGCTTCGTCCAATTCAAACTCGATATCACGAACTCATGGCCGACCCGGCCGAACTCAGCAACTTACTTGCACTTGGTAAAGAGCGCGCATCAAAAGTTGCACAAGCAACTCTCACTCGCGCTCACAGCGCAATTGGTTTGTATCCAAGCAACTAGTCAGTAGTAATGAGCAGCGAGCAGTAGTTGGATTTATTAAATATCGTCAGCTCGGTCTAGAGCATTCCTTAGTTCGCCAATACACGAGCCTTCGACCATCGACACAGTGATTTCGTCACTGCCGATGGATCTGAGCATTGCAGCACCAATTGCTTCATGATCGTGATACTGGCGAAAGCGACCCGTGCGCGGCCCCACCAGTGTTGCAACAACCCGTGTCAAAGTACCTAGGTGTGCTGCCGACTTACCCACATCATGCAACAACGCTCCGGCAATCTCTGCAGGGCTAGATGTCGGTCGATACTTCACAAACCTGCGACCAACCAACACGCTGTGCTGTCGATCCTGCGTCATCATCTTGTTCCATAGATCAAATTCGCAAGGCGTTAGCACTGAGTGCACCCACTTACGCTCTATCTCTTGCACCTGCGAAGGCACGAGAGACAATACGAATCGCTTAGTTAAATGTGCAAACTTGCTCATTGATGAGCCTTCACTCGTGCTCGCGGATGCGACTCGCGATACATCTCAAATAGCACCTCGTTATCAACCTTTGTATACACCTGCGTCGTGCTTACCGATGCATGTCCGAGAAGTTCTTGCACGATTCGCAAATCGGCCCCGTGGACCAACATGTGAGTTGCGCAGGAATGCCTGAGCACGTGCGGAGAGAGTTCGCTCTTGATGCCAGCCAACATCGCATACTTCCGAACAATCCCCCACGCTGCTTGTCGCGACAAACGCGTGCCGCGCACGCCAAGAAAAACGGCGTCAGCATGATCGCGCTTCGCCCACTGTTGTGGACACAACATGGGTCTTCCGCCAGCACCCAGCCATGCCTCCAGCGCTTCTTTTGCGTGACGGCCAAACGGCACGATTCTCTCTTTGGAACCCTTACCGAACACTCGGGCGACATTGCTCTCCATGTCCACATCGCTCATAGAAAGCCCACATGCTTCTGACACACGGGCTCCAGTTGCATACAAAAATTCAAGCAATGCTCGATCACGCACCGCCAATGAATCGACACCTGTAACGGCGTTCAGGAGCAATTCAACTTCTTCCTCGCTCAACGCTTTTGGTATGCCAGATGGAACTTTCACGCCGTCTATGAAAGCCGTGGGATTATCGGTTCGTAATCCTTCGTCAAGCATGAAGCGATGAAACATGCGGATAGCAGCGAACTGCCGAGCAATACTTTTGGGTGCACGCTCGTTTGCTCGCAACTGCCCCACATACTTCTCTATAACTGCCGCCTTGACCACCCGCGAGTTTGATTTAGACGCTGCAAGATACAACTCATACTGAGCGATATCTCTTCCGTATGCCTCAATCGTTTTATCCGAACGACCCTGTTCTACGCGCATCCACGTCAGAAACCTTTCGCGATCGGTCAAACTCGTCATTTGCCGGAAGTACTTTCGGCTTGAAGCACTCGATCTGCACGCAGCAGTCCGACTACGGCCATCGCGTTATCAATTTCACCTGTTTCAATCATTCGGATTGCTTCGTCGAGCAGCAATATCTCGACTGTCATGTCATCTTCCTCAGGGCCGTGACGATCCATTGCTACTTCAGTCAAGCCAATAGCGAGAAATAGTTGCACTGCGGCATTCGTAATTCCAGGTGCTTGCAAAATCTGGCCAAGTGTTCGAACATCCGAAGATGCAAACCCAGTCTCTTCCTGCAATTCCCGCAACGCCGTGGCTTGAGGATCTTCCCCTGCCACATCTCTCATGCCTGCTGGAATCTCAAGACTGTAGGCACCGAGTGCTGGCCGATACTGCCGCACCATCACCACCTCATATTGTCCATTGGCATTGCGGCGAATTGGAACTATGCCGGTGGCTCCTGGGGACTCGACATATGTACGCACAAATTCCTCACCACGAGGCGAACGAAAGCGACTCTGTACGAGTTTCCATAGCACCCACTCATGAAGAACAGCTCGTGAAATGCGCTCAAAATGCGCCATCAGAAATATTGTCCGATGGGACTAAGACTTCGCGTCTGCAGAAGCCGCGCGATCGGCCGATCGCGAAGTGCTTTCAGTCAGAGCACGACGAGCGAGTGCTGCACCAATCAATTCGCGGAACAGTGGATGCGGTCTGTCAGGACGACTCTTGAATTCGGGATGTGCTTGTGTAGCGACCCAGAAAGGATGATCCTGCAGTTCGATAAATTCGACCAAGCGCTTGTCGGGCGAAGTACCGCTGCAGATGAGTCCTGCCTCTTCAAATCGACTTCGATATGTGGAATTGAATTCGTAGCGGTGACGATGACGTTCACTCACAACAGGCTCGGCATAAGCATTACCAACCTTGGTTCCTGGTGTGAGCACTGCGTAATACGCACCAAGGCGCATCGTTCCACCCTTATCGGTGACATCACGTTGATCGTTCATAATGTCGATCACAGGATGCTGGGTAGACAAATCAAACTCAGTTGAGTTGGCATCTTCCATACCCAATACGTGTCGCGCAAACTCCACTGTCATGACCTGCATTCCCAGACACAACCCAAGACATGGGACCAAATTCTCTCTTGCAAATTCGGCAGCTCTGATCTTGCCTTCAATGCCGCGTGGACCGAATCCACCTGGAATAACTATTCCGTCCAGAGTCGTCATCCGGTCATCGGCAAGTAGACCCTCAACATCCTCTGCTTGAATCCACACGATCTCAACTTTTGCTCCGTGATGGAAACCGGCATGTTTCAAACTCTCAACAACAGAAAGATAGGCGTCTTGCAACTGAACGTATTTCCCAATCAGACCGATCCTGACTGGAGCAGTTGAAGCTTCAACTCTTGCGACCAATTGGCGCCAGGGAGTCAGATCAAGTGGCGCATCAATTTTCAAGACTTCACAAATCTGAGTATCGAGACCTTCGTCGTGCAGAATCAAAGGCAACTCGTAGATATTTTTGACATCTGCAGCATTAATTACGTTCTTCTGATCGACGTCGCATTGCCCCGAAATTTTGCGCTTCAATTGGTCGCTGATGGGTTCGTCGCTGCGGCAAACAATCAAGTCTGGCTGAATTCCACGCGATCGCAACTCAGTGACGCTGTGCTGTGTCGGCTTCGTTTTCTGCTCACCGCTTGGACCGATAAAAGGAACCAATGTCACATGCACGTAACAAATGTTGTCGCGACCTACCTCATTTTTGAATTGGCGAATTGCTTCGAGGAACGGAAGAATTTCAATGTCACCAACAGTTCCGCCAACTTCGGTAATCACCACATCCACATCGTCTGTAGCCAGACGCTGAATGCGGCGCTTAATCTCATCGGTCACGTGCGGAATGACCTGCACAGTGCGACCTAGATAATCGCCACGACGTTCTGCAGCCAACACCGCTTGGTAAATGCTCCCCGTCGTTGCATTGGACGAACGGGACAGATTCTCGTCGATGAATCGCTCGTAGTGACCAAGATCGAGATCCGTCTCACCGCCATCATCGGTAACAAAAACTTCTCCGTGTTCGAACGGATTCATTGTGCCTGGATCAACGTTGATGTACGGATCCAACTTTTGCATCGTGACCCGAAGACCACGCATCTTCAACAGACGTCCAAGCGAGGAAGCAGTGAGACCTTTACCAAGCGAACTTGCAACACCACCTGTTACAAAAACATGCTTTGGCACTACTTGCTCCCGTCTCTGTGCGGAGCGCTCCCGACTGGGACCAGATACTCCACGACGGAAGATAAGCATACCCTCAACGGGGCTAGCGGCGTGAACGCCCCTGACCACTCGATCGGACACTCGAGGCTTTGAGGAGTTCGGAGGCATAGTTCAGGGCAGCTTCCTCAGCCATTCCACCCGACAACATTCGCGCGATCTCCTGCACCCGATCTTGTGCGCCCAATTCGATGGCCTCAGCAAACGTCTGCTTAGACTTCACTGTTTTCGAAACCTTGATCTGCCGATGTGCAGCAGCCGCAACCTGGGCAAGGTGCGTAACTACCAAAACTTGATGACGTTGGCCTAGTTGCGCCAGTGCGCCTGCAACAGCGACTGCGGCTTCCCCGCCGATCCCCGCATCAACTTCATCAAAAACCAAAGTGGCAGGACCTTCGGTGAGCACCAAACGGAGCGCCAACATTGTGCGAGCCAACTCACCACCAGATGCGACTTTCGTGAGCGGCAACGGAGGCGAACCCGGGTTGGCCGCCAGCAAAAAGACGACCTCGTCACCAGCGTCTTTGCCTACCGAGACCTCGACCACCGCATGAGCCATTGCCAACGTGCGGAGATGCTGTTGAACAGCCTTCGCCAATTTGGGCGCAGCCGCTCTACGTGCCTCGCCGACTACCTCTTCTGCGGCCCGAAGCTGTTGCACTGCAGCAGCGCGGTCAGAATCCAACGTTGCAGCTCGAGCTTCGAAACTCTCAAGTTCGTCGAGTCGTGTTCCACTCTCGTCCCCGTATGCAATCACTTCACTTAAAGACTCTCCATACTTGCGGCGCAGGTCGACAAGCAAATGTCTGCGCTGTCTCACTTCATCCAATTTGCCCGGATCTTCCTCAATTGTCTCGGCGAGATCACGCATCTCTCTTGCGACATCATCAATCTCTGATTGCACGTTCTTCAAGCGCTCAACGAGAGCCACAAATGTTTCACGGTGGCTAATCGATGCAATTGATCGTCCCACAACATCGCTCGCACCATCATCATCTTGCAGAGCTGCCGCCGCCGAATACAGCGCTTCACGATGGGCCACTGCATCGGCCAACAAGTCTTCGGAACGAGAGAGATCTTCATCTTCGGTTGGACTCTGCAGATTTGCATCTGAAATTTCTTTGACCTGAAATCTCAACAGATCTATTTCTCGAGCACGGGCACGTTCATCGCCTCCGAGCGTTGCTAGCAGCGCTTCGATCTCTGTTAATCGTGCACGAGCGTTACGCAATGGTTCTAGGTCGACTCCACAAAAGTGATCGAGTGCCAATCTTTGTGCTGAAGCTCCCAACAAGCTTTGATGCGCATGCTGTCCGTGCAGATCAACGAGTTCGGTTCCATATTCGGCAAGTTGCGCAACGGTTGCCAGTCGTCCATTTACATACGCGCGTGAACGGCCAGTAATTGGCACGACTCGACACAAAATCACTTCGCTTTCGTCGGTAACAAATCGGCCTTCCACTCGAGCTTCTTCGCATCCGGTACGAACAACCGAAGCATCGGCTCTACCACCAACAAGCAAGTCGATCGCTTCGACCAACATCGTCTTACCTGCACCAGTTTCGCCCGTTAATGCAACGAGACCCTCGCCGACTGAAAGATCAAGTTTTTCGATTACTCCGAGATTCTCAATGTGTAATTCACTGAGCATCAATCGTCTCCGAGACCAAATTTAGTGCGCACAATTTGATGAAACTTTGGGGACTTGAAACGCAAGAAGTCTGCAGTGCAAGTGTCCGGCGCAAAACTCACGACATCACCCTGTGTCAAACTCATCACTTTGCGACCGTCTAGCGCCATGTCGACTGGTCGTGTTCCAACAACTTCAATCAATAATGACTCTTGGGGATCCAGCACTAGAGCACGATCAAACAACATGTGCGGAGACACAGGAGTGACAAGTAGTGCACGATGCCGCGGCGAAACAACCGGACCACGAGCAGACATTGAATACGCGGTACTTCCTGTTGGAGTGGAGACAATCAGGCCATCTGCCGAATAGGTAGCAAACAATTCAGAGTTAATGACAACATCAAGCCACACCGTATGACCTGACTGTTGTTTTTCAAGAACTGCTTCATTGAGTGCTCGCCATGAAAGATCAGTCTTCCCATCTGCTCGCTTCAACAGCACTGTGAGCATCATGCGCTTATCAATGATGAAGTCTTTGTCTTGCCGACCCTCAACCCAGCGCTGCAACGACGCAATACATTCCGATGGCTCAATCTCGGTCAAGTAACCAAGCGTTCCCACATTGACACCGAGAATGGGCACAGGCGCACCATCCAGCAAATGGACCGCACGCAAAACTGTCCCATCTCCGCCCAATGACAACACGATGTCCGCATCCATGGCAGCACGGTCACTTCCAAGATGCTCAAACCCTCTTGCGGTTGCATCTGCAGGCAACATCCACAAATGGTGGCCATGTTTCGTAGTCCAAGCCTCTAAATCAATCAGCAACTGAGCAATCTCGCCCCGTGTGTGGTGTGCCACTACAAAAATGGAACTCATCGGCTCAACTCCATGCCTGCCAACCTACTCAACCCGACTCACAGAGTGCGCACCACTTACCGATTCCCTACGCAGATGAAGCAGGAATTCCGTATTCCCATCCGCTCCGCGCAAGGGAGACTCAATAAGTCCCGAATTATGCATCCCCAGCGATTCAAAGGCTTCAACCACCTGACCGATAGTTCGTTGATGAATGTCGACGTCCCTAATAACACCTGCACCTTTATCGACTTCAGACTTTTCGGCCTCAAACTGAGGCTTCACCAGCAAGATCATGTCTCCATGTGGACGCAGCACTTCACAAAGTGCTGTCGCAACCTGACGCAAAGAAATAAAGGAGAGATCTGCCACCACAACGTCAAAGTCTCCGATTTGAGCCTTCGTCATTGCGCGTGCGTTGGTTTGATCAAGCACTTTGACTCGTGGATCACGAACCAAACGATCATGCAATTGCGACTTGCCCACATCTAATGAAGTGACTTCGCCTGCACCGCGTTGCAGCACGCAATCGGTAAACCCTCCCGTTGAAGCCCCAACATCCAAGACACGCTTGTCGCGTAATTCGACGCCAAATGCAAGCAATGCAGCTTCCAACTTTTCACCACCTCGCGACACAAATCGCGCTGGCGTCGACAACAACACGCTGTCCGAATTTGCGATCATTCGATTATTCGTCAGCGCAATCGATCCATTCACCAGAATCAAACCCTGATCGATCAAAGATTTTGCCTGTTCTGTATCTGGTGCTAATCCTTGCTTGACCAACCATGTATCTAATCGCAAGCGAGCTTTCGACATCTGTCTACGAACCAACAATCATCTTGGCGAAAGTAGCGAGATCCGCAAACACATGACTGTCTCTGTTTGCTGGAGTGCTCGCAACATCTCTCACATCGTTTGCAGACGAAATACCAGTCAACACCTGAGCAAATTTGCAGCCGACGGTTTGCGCAAACAACCCATCTGTTGAAGGTCTGTCACCCACCATCCACGCATTTGAAAGATCATCGACTCTCAAAACTTGACGCACCAAATCGGCCATCGGCTTGTGAGGCTTTCCCGCAATGATTGGCTCAACACCTGAAGCAGCAGCAACAGCCGCCAAGATCGATCCACCACCAGGAATCAAGCCGTGAGGTGTTGGATAAGTTGCGTCGTCATTGGTGGCGATGAGTCGCGCACCATTACGCACTGCATTGGACAGCTTCGTTAAACCTCGATAATCGAATGTTGCGTGATAGCCAACCAAGACAACGTCAATTTCTTGATCAGTATCACCATTAATTGCGTGACCATCTGAGCCATCGAGATTGTGTTCGTCGGAACGTCCTACAAGAATTGCTCCGGCATTCTTTATAGCTTCGACTGCACCTGGACCACCACCGAGCAGCACACGTTCACCCTTGCGTAAGAGCACCCCAGCAGCTTGGGACGAAGTAACAACGTCACCATGCGCATCTATCCCAATCTTTGCCAGTGCGTTTTCTTGATCGGCTACAACAGAAAAAGAATTATTCGTGACGAACAACACGCGATGACCGGCATTGCGAAGTGACTTAATGGCTTCGACAGAACCTGCAATAGGTTGATGCATTAACCAAACGACACCATCTAGATCGCACAAAATCGGGGCTGCAGATGGCACACTGTAATTGTGCCTCGTTTTCTCCCCTTTCACGCGCTTCGATATGCGTCGTCCACAGACCTCAGCAAGACTTGCGCTCCCCCATACGACGTTTTGAATGACAATGACCGCGCCAATTTGGTCGCTCAACATGCTCACAACATCGTCAATATCGATTTGCCCGTCGCCACGCCGACGCAGCCAGATGCATATTTGGCTGCAGCACAAACACTTCAAAACTGGATCCAAAGCGGCGTGCTTGTACGCGACGAATCGCCATCGTTCACTCTGTATCGCATGCAGTTTCGTGACACGATCGGCAATCAGCGGAACATTGTTGGTGTGCTCGGTGGTTTGGAAGTAGTGGACGAAGGCGCGGGAGGTGTTCTTCCCCACGAGCGCACGACACCGAAGGCTAAAACTGATCGACTTGACCTCACCAAGGCAACCGATGCAAATCTTTCTCCTGTTTGGGGCTTGAGTCTCGCGCCAGGTCTGAGTGAGATTCTCAAAACTCCCGCAGAGATAGTTGGCTCATACGTAGATGATCAGGGCGTAACGCACACCGTCGAGCGAGTCAGCGACCCAACCCAAATCGCGTCAATAACAGAGTGCATTGCACAACATCCGGTCATCATTGCCGACGGACATCATCGCTATGCAATCAGTCGGACCTACCGTGACGAAACGCGTCTTCGCACAAATTCGACATCCACCGATGCCGAACAGACGCTCACATTTGTCAATGAATTGATCGACGAACAGCTCAGCGTTGCTGCAATTCATCGTCTGTACACCGATGTCTCAACTACAGCGTTGCTAGACACACTTGCTCAGTCCTTCACCATCACCGATGCGCCACCAATTGGCGATACCACTCTTGCAACCATGGACAAAGACGGTTGTCTATGTTTCATCGATAGTGATCTCCAAACAAAGTGGCTAACGCCGCGCGCAGATGCGTTCGATGGCATTCGGTCGCTCGACAGTGCCCGTCTTGAGCACGCGTTGCGAGATCTGCCTCATACGGTTTCTTTTCAACATGGCGTGAATGAAGTTGTCGAAGTACTTTCTCAACATCAAGCCAATGCGGCAATTCTGATTCGCCCTGTAAGTGTTGCCGAGATCAAGCGCACCGCAACAGAAGGCATTTTGATGCCACCAAAGTCGACGTTCTTTACGCCAAAACTGCGTACTGGTTTTGTAATCCGCGAGCTCAATACTCGCGATTAAATGCTTTTAGCGAGAACCTAAAGTCTCAAGCCGATCACGTACATCGGTGAAGTCTGCATCGTTCTTCGCAATGCGCTGGAAAATTGTGCGAGCCTGAACAACGTCGCCTGATCGGTCATACAAGTCGGCAAGTACATACCATTCGCGCAAGTGATGCTCGCGAACCTTGGCTGGGTCTTGCTTCGATTGTTGCATCAAACGCACTGCGGCCTGAATATCGCCCTGATCTGCAAGCGCACTTGCAGCAACAATGCGACCTTCGGCAACAATCGTTGGATCTGGAGACGCATCTTTCAATTCTTTCCACAACTCATCGACTTTGTCGTAGCGCATTAACGCGCGATAGCAGTCTGAGAGAACTGGATGATTCAGAGTTGAACCAGACGTAAGCGCACGAGCCTGCTCTAGGTG
>Ga0114978_10001796_pt1 | contig 18017 bp, 16 predicted proteins | sample S_140212_EF_Meta_FD_87027 | JGI IMG/M metagenome (GOLD analysis project Ga0114978, IMG submission 87027) | Freshwater microbial communities from Lake Simoncouche, Canada to study carbon cycling - S_140212_EF_MetaG | ecosystem: Environmental > Aquatic > Freshwater > Lake | place: Lake... | reverse complement strand
TTCCAGCTCATGCGCACCGCACAGAAGGAATACAACTGGACGCTCAATTTCGGCGAGATCGCCCAGATCTGGCGCGGCGGCTGTATCATCCGCGCCGCTTTCCTGCAAAAGATCACCGAGGCCTATGCCCGGAATCCACATCTCGCGAACCTGCTGCTCGACCCGTATTTCAACAAAACGGTGAAAAAAGCGCAGGAGAACTGGCGTAAGGTCGTCTCGCTCGCCGCCGAATGCGGCGTCGCCGCCCCAACGTTCAGTTCCGCCCTCTCTTACTACGACAGCTATCGTTCCGCCCGGCTGCCGGCCAATCTACTCCAGGCGCAGCGCGATTACTTCGGTGCTCACACTTACGAGCGCACCGACCAACCGCGCGGCAAGTTCTACCATATTGACTGGCCAGAAGCATCCCGCCCACAACTCGAGGCCTGAGCCTTAATTAAATTTAGCCTGCAGATCGGAAATCTGACAGGATTGGGCCGCGGGCGAGGTTAGCCAACTCTGCGCGTGCAGAAAGGCGGCAGGTTCATGCGCGCGGCCAAGGTCGGTGAGCCTTAATAAACCAGCAATAAGCGTAAATTGCGCCGTGGAATTAGCGGGATTTGATTGGGCGGCCCGCAGAAGAGCCGTCAGGTCGGTCGGCTGGTGGCTGGCGGCCAGAACCCCTTTATCGCTCAGGAAAAAAGAAAGCGCAGCGCCCAAACTCAAAATATAAGTTAAGGGTGAGGCTGGAATGGAATAAATTTCTTGGGCTGGAGCGGGCAGCGCTGTCCATTCCATATATTTACACAGTTGCTCTTGGAGTAGCTGTAAAGCGCTATCACCAGAAGTGGGCGTCCAACGAGCCGAGAAAGTCTTAAGTTCCCGAAATTTCTTAACCTCCCAAATCCGCATACTTAATTCGAAATCATCGTTCCGATTGCGCAAGGTACCTGTAACCACATAATCAAGGCCGCCTTCGGTGCTATCGTTGAGTTGCCGCAAATTTTCAGCCGTCCACTCCATTGGAAAAACAGCGTAATGATCGCCGAAGGTCCCAATCGCTGCGACCGGGGCATAACCAGCACTATAACTAAAAGTTTCTGCCAGCCACAAAGGCAGCCCGCGGCAAAGTTGACCGGTAAGGCTTTCTGATTGGGCGGCGCTGACGACAGAATTTTCTAATCCCAGCATAGCACACTGGGCGAAGGCGACGCGGCGGAGCTTTCCCGTGGGTCGCGTCCAGAGGAGGGGCGCGAGGGCTTCGACTCCATAAAACCAAATGGGCTTACTTATACTGACTAAGCTAATTTTTTTCCCAGGCTCGGCCGTGTGTTCCGCTTCTGTTTCGCTAATAAAAAGTTCGGAAACGGCATTAGAAAAACCGACTAAACGCGCTTCCAGCTCTGGCCGGCCAAGTGCAAACAATAGATCGAGAAGATGTTGGGCCGCCTCCGCATTACGGGTGACTAAGTAAGCTTGCAGGAGATTAATGCCCGCCGGCGCGCCGTGTTTTTCCACATCATAACGAGGGGCGAGTAATTCGATAATTTCCTGCACATAACCATTGGTCCCAAGATCGGCGGATATCGTCATGAGCACATCGCTGCGGTCACTGGCATTAGCCAAGATAGATTCATAGAGGGCGAGAGCTGCCGGGAGGTCTTTATTTTTTAATTTTTCGCGGGCCGCGGCGAGTTGAGGCATCAGGCCGCCAGCGACCGGAGCCTTTTCTGGTCCCGACGAATGGGCTGGTTCCCCAGGGCGATTAGATAATTCCATGAGGGCAGCAAAGCATTGGCCGGCGCGCTGGCGAATAGAAAGCTACGGTAAGCTTGCGGGAAAACTGGGGGTTATTTATCGACGGTAAACAGGTGGCGGCGGGGGTTATTTTTACCGCGTTGACCAGACTGAGTAGACAGGTAGTTAACCCCCACCGTCCTCCTCGGGCCTTTTACTGTCGGGCGGCGGCAAGTTTGATGAATCGAGTCCACATAAAAACTTATGGTTGTCAGATGAACGAGCGCGACAGCGAAGCGGTCGCTGCTTTATTGCGCGCGCGCGGCTACCGGCTAGTGGGGCCAGAGGCTGATTGTGATATTTTACTCCTCAATACATGCAGCGTGCGGGATGCGGCAGAGCAAAAAGCCATCGGCAAGGCGGCGAATGTAGCGAACCGGAAAAAAAAGAATCCAGATTTTATTTTAGGAATCCTTGGTTGTATGGCGCAGAATCGTGGGGCGGAGTTGCTGGATCAGCTACCCGATCTCGATCTCATCATCGGCACGCAAAAATTTCACCAAGTCCCCGATTATCTCGATAATCTCCGCGCGGCGCAAGCGGCCGGGGTGCCGATAGGGGCCACCATTATCGATCTTGAGGCAGAAAATGGTTCGCAAAACACCATTCGCGATCATGTGTTGGCCGAAAAACAAGTCACCGCGTTTGTTTCGATTCAGCAGGGTTGTAATATGGATTGTTCGTTTTGCATCGTTCCTAAAACCCGCGGGGATGAACGCTCTCGGCCGATGAAGGAGATCGTTCAGGAATGCGAAAAACTGGTCGCGGGAGGCGTTAAGGAAATTACTTTGCTTGGGCAGATCGTGACGAGCTACGGCCGGCGCGACTATGAGCACACTGGCGGGGTCACACCTTTTGTGCAGCTGCTTGAGCAGGTAAACGAAATTCCTGGTTTGCAGCGCATCCGCTTCACTTCCCCTCACCCGCGGGGTTTTAAGGACGACTTAATCGCCGCTTATGGCCGTTTAAATAAACTCTGTCCCTATGTGCATTTACCGCTGCAATCGGGATCTAATCGAATTTTGAAGGCTATGAACCGACCCTACACCCGCGAACGCTATAGTCAGATTGTTGATGACTTGCGGGCGGTGCAGCCGGCCATGTATTTTTCCACGGATGTAATTGTCGGCTTCCCGGGCGAGACCCCCGAAGATTTCGCGGAAACCCGGGAGCTCTTTGAGCGAGGGAACTATGATATGGCCTATATTTTTAAATATTCTATCCGTACCGGGACTCCGGCCGCGACGTTCGGGGAACAAGTTCCTGATGATATTAAAGAAGAGCGTAACCAAGTTTTATTGAAAATTCTTGCGGCCAATTCCAACCGCCGAAATAGCCAATTAATTGGCACCAGCCAAGAGGTGCTCGTGGAGGGACGGGACAAGAAGGGGTTGCGTTATACTGGGCGAACACGGGGTAATCGAGTCGTTCACTTCGAAGCTAACGACCGTTTAATCGGTGAATTGGTGGCGGTTAAGATCGAGCGGGCCACGACGGCCGTGCTTTACGGAACCCTTGGTTTGGTGGGGGTTTAAGCGAAAGTATTTTGGTGGCTGGCCCAGTAAGAGAGTTCTGAGCTTGTGGAGAAAGAGAACGAGTAAGAGAAAGGGGGCGCACTTATGTCTCTTTTCCTCGCAACTCTTTTAGCCGGACTGTTTCTCGCCATCGTGGGTGGGTTGCTGGTCTGGAATCATCCGGTGATTGCTTCAGGTGCGCGGGCTTTGCCGCGCTCAGGCTTGGCCGCAGGGTTACTTTTCGGCTCCGCGGCGGGTTGGTTTATTTGGCGAATTTCACAACTCGGTGAGTCCGATCTTATTTTTGTGCAGACTCCGCAACCTATCATGGCGGGCTTTGCGGTCTTAGCGGTGCTGGCTTTTATTTATACGCCCGACTTTCTCGCGGTGCGCGGTGGTTGTGCGCTGATGTTATTAAGCGCTGAGCCAATGCTTAATTCCGCTTATATGGAGTATCAATACCCCCAGCGGCTTTTGTTAGTCAGCGCCGTTTATAGCGGATTGTGCCTCGCGCTTTATTTAGCGGCCGCGCCTTATCGCTTGCGGGATTTCTTGGGGTGGCTTTTCCAAGAACCTGGGCGGCCGCGGTGGTTAGGGGGCGGCTTGCTTCTTTACGGGCTAGCCACCGCAATCGCCGCGTTTACTTACTAAGTTATGGCGACGCTCGATTCGACCTCCACGGTGTTCCTTATTTTGGCGGGTCCCGCTGGGGTTGGTAAAAGTACACTCTGTGATCGATTGGTAGCGGAGGTGGCCGGATTTGAACGAGTGGTTACGGCAACGACTCGACCAGCGCGCGCGAATGAAGTAAATGGCCGCGACTATCACTTTTTAACTGAAGACGAGTTTGATGCGCGCTTAGCGAATGGCGAATTTCTGGAGTGGGCTTGGGTGCATCGTAAATATCGTTACGGCACGCTAAAGTCTGCCGTCCTTGGTCGTTTACCACAGACTAACTTAACGGCAAACGTTGACGTTCAGGGCGTCCGCAACATCCGAGCCGCCGCGGAAACCCTCCCTTTGCTCAAAACCTGCTTAGTTACTATTTTTGTCGCCCCCGATTCTTTTGATGTCTTGCGGGAGCGGTTACAGGGGCGTGGGCCGGTAAGTGCGGAGGAGCTTGCGCGGCGTTTACAAAGTGCGGAGCTAGAAATGGCGGAACGAAATTCCTATGATTATGTTATTCATAGCGGCAGTAAGGAGCAGGATTTCCGCGCCCTCTTAGCCTTTTGGGAGCAAGCGCGGCGCAAAGGAGCAGGATCTACCGCCTAATTTATGGCGCCCCCGTCGCGCTTTCCGGTTAGTGATCATTCCGACGGGCAGCGGTTTTTTAACCCGAGCGGCCAACGGCCGGCGGCCGCTTTTTCAGCCTTAATTAAATGGGGTTATCAGCGCTTAGTTTTACGGCAGAAAATCAATTGGCCTAAGGCTATTTGTCAGAACCGCGAAGCCATTGTCCCCCAGCTAGGCGCAAGCGAAAAAACCGCCGTTACCTTTATTGGGCATTCCACTTTTTTGCTTCAGCAGCCTGATCTGAATTTACTGACGGATCCTGTTTTTTCTGAGCGGGCTAGTCCCTTCTCTTGGGTTGGGCCTAAGCGAGTACGGCCGCCGGCTTTAAAATTAACCGAACTGCCGCGAATCCATGTCGTCCTCATCAGCCATAATCATTATGATCATCTTGATTTACCCACTTTGCGTTGGTTGGCGCGCGAGCATCAACCGCAGTTTATCACGATGCTCGGCAATAAAACGTGGTTAGAAAAACGCGGCGTAAAGAATGTCGTGGAGCTCGATTGGTGGCAGACTCATCAAGCCAGGCGAGGACTCGAGGTAACGGGGACCCCCGCGCAGCATTTTTCAGCCCGCTGGCCTTGGGATCGCTGCCAAACCCTGTGGGGTGGCTTTGCTCTTAAGACCCCGACGGGGAGGTTTTATTTTGCTGGGGATTCTGGCTATAATCAGACTTTTAAGGAAATCGGCGCACGTTTAGGCCCTTTTGATTTAGCGTTAATACCGATTGGCGCTTACGAACCCCGTTGGTTCATGCAACCGGTGCATTGCACGCCAGATGAGGCGGTGAAGATCCACCAAGCGGTCGGCTCGCGGCAAAGTTGGGCGATGCACTTTGGCACCTTTCAACTAACCGATGAAGGAATCGACGATCCAGCGATTGCCCTCGCGGCGGCAAGAAGCACGCACGGCTTAGAACCAATGGATTTTAACGTGCCTGATTTTGGGGAAACAAAATGGGTGAGTTAGCCTTTACCGTGGTTAGCAGATATAAAAAAGGCCCAGCGTTACGCTGGGCCTAAGAAGCAAATTATCCGTAAGATTACGGGTGGCGGGCGTTATAGAAGCTAACGAAATCAGTCGTTAGATCGAGCTCGGGTTTAGCATTCAGTACCGCTTCACCCAGTTTAGCCAAATCAAGCAAGAGGTCGATGTTGTGCTCCTTGGAAAAAGCGCGGATCTCTTTGCCGATCTCGGCGGCAATCGGCGCCTGCAGTTCTTGGACGCGTTTATTATAAGCCTCTTGAGCGGCCTGTTGTTTACCTTGCAGCTCCTGCTGTAATTTTTGTCCAGCCGCTTGCTGCTCTGCCATCGCCTTGGCATTCGCTTTGGGATCGGCATTAAGTTTGGTGAGTTCACCGACAATGGTCCGCAGTTTTTCGTTGAGCAACGAGAGCTCACTTTGGGTGCCGCTAAATTCGAGTTCGAGACCTTGCGCGACCTTCACCAGTTGTTTAATGCCGGCCCGCTCATCGAGAAAAGCCGAGCTGTTGAGGTAGGCCAAACGGACAGGCTCGATCGTTTTAACCACCGCCGCAGGGGTTGTTTGGGCGGTGAGAGGAGCCGCCAGCGCTAGGGCGAGGAGGGCGGGAAGGAAGGGGATAGAGGATTTCATGGGTATTTAGAACTAGCGGCTGCCCGCTCTTTGGCAAAGGCAAAAAGTTACTTTATAGACGCTAGCTGGCCACAGCCAGCGGCGATATCAATCCCTCGGCGCTGCCGCACAGTGCTTGGCAGACCATAATCAGCGAGGATTTGTTGAAAGCGGCGCGCGGCTTCTTGTCCAGTGGGGGCACCGCCATAACCCGAAGTGGGATTTAGTGGAATGAGATTAACCTGGGCGGGTTGGCCTTGGAGCAATTTTCCGACGGCATGAGCGCTAGTAACGGAATCATTTTTTCCTTCAATTAAAGTCCATTCATAAAATATTTTGCGCTGGAGCTTTGTGCTGTAATAACGACATGCCTCCATCAAGGCGTCCAAGGGCCACTTGCTTGCCACCGGAACCAGCGCAGCTCGCTCCGCTTGCGTGGCCCCGTGCAACGAGACGGCGAGGCTGACGGCACGCGCTTCATCAGCGAGCCGGATAATGCCGGGAATAACCCCCACGGTGCTCAGGGTTATTTTCTTTGCGCCAAGCGCTAGGCCGGTCTGGTCACACAAAATATCAACCGCTTTCAATACGGCGTCATAATTGTGGAGCGGCTCGCCCATCCCCATCAGGACGATGTTGCGGAGGCGCTCATGGCGTTCATGGGGGGAGGCGCTGTGGGGATTGGCTAAAGCGGGTGATCGGTCGGGCGATGTCTCAGGCAGAGCCATGCGGGCGTTTGCTTTCTCGGGGAACAGTTGCCCTCGTGCTGGCGCGGTGTGCCTCAGAGCTTGGTCCACATGCAGCGCTTGCGCCACGATTTCACCAGCGCTGAGGTGGCGGGCGAACCCCATTTGTCCCGTAGCGCAAAACACACAGCCCATCGCGCAACCGGCCTGGCTGCTGACGCACGCGGTGACGCGGCCGGTGTAACGCATCAGAACGGTTTCGATTTTTCGCTCATCGTTGAGGGCCAGTAAGTATTTGCGGGTAAATCCATCGATGCTGTGGGTTTCAACGGCAACGGGCAGACGAGAAAAAGTTAAGGCACTTTCTGCTTGGGTCCTAAAGCGCTTCGGCAGCTCGGGCATTTCCGCCCAATGAGTTAAGCCCTCTCTATAACTATAGCGCCAAAGGCGTGCGGCGTGGGTTGGGCTAAAGCCCCAGCGGACGACAAGCTGGCGCAGCTCCTCGCGGGTTAAATCGTAGAAATTAATAAGAGCGGAACACATGCTGCGCCCTTCTCATTGCGAGCAGCGCCGCAACGAGGCAATCCATCTTGCACCGTGCCCTGCTCGCCCTGCCCCGATGAAGGCCAAGGGAGGTTTGCCTAAAAAAGGAAGCGGCTTTTACTAATCACAATGAGGTCTAAAGTTATTCTTGCGGGGGGCAGCGGGTTGCTCGGTCGAGCCGTGGCTCAGGACCTGGTAACAATGGGTTGGGACGTGGTTGTTTTAACCCGTAAGCCCCATCAACAGCTGGCAATTGATCCTATTTTGGCCGCGCGGGTTCGGTTGGTTTATTGGGACGGAGCAGAACATGGTTCGTGGGCGGCAGAGCTAGAAGGCGCCGCGGCCTTGGTAAATTTAGTGGGCCGAAGTATTAATTGTGTTTTCACCCCCAAGCATCGTCACGAGATCCTTCACTCTCGTTTGCGGGCGGTGGCCGCCCTAGGGCGAGCGGTGGCGGAATGCTCTCAGCCACCAGCGGTTTGGGTGCAAGCCAGCGCGGTTGGTTACTACGGTTTTGCGGGTGCGGCGCACTGTGATGAGGCCGCACCGGTCGGCACCGATTTTTTAGCAGGAGTGTGTCGTCAGTGGGAAACTGCCTTTCAAGCGGCTTGTCCGGCTAAAATACGACCGGTCATCTTGCGGCTCGGGGTGGTGCTGGACGCTCACGGCGGGGCCTATCCACTGCTGGCGCGGTTAACGCAATTTTTTATCGGCGGGGCGGCGGGGGCCGGGACCCAAGGTTTTGCTTGGGTGCATCAGCAGGATGTGCGGCGAGTTTTCCAACAGGCTATTTTACGGCCAGAGCTCTCAGGGGTTTATAATGTCTGCGCACCATCGTGGGTGACCAATGCGCTCTTCATGGCGACCTTGCGCCAATCGTGGCAGCGCCCGTGGACGCCGCCCGCGCCAGCGTTCTTAGTTAAATTGGCGGCGCGCTATTTAATGAAAACAGACTCTACGCTTATTCTCGGGGGGCGGGTTTGTGTTCCCAGCCGTTTATTAGCGGCGGGCTTTCAGTTTGAGTTTCCCGACCTCGCGCCGGCTTTACGCCATCTTGCGCGAGCGGAATAAATATTTAGCAGACGGAATATCTGTTTTTCCCAGTTCGCAGGGATTGTTTTATCTGCCGCGCGCTCGGCGTTGCCTTTTAGGGGCGCTAAATTAAAAAAATAGCATGACCGAAATCCTGACAAAGTTTATGCAGGCGTTTATTCCCTTATTCGTCGCGATCGATCCCATCGGGCTGGTGGCTATTTTTTTAGGCCTCGGGCAAAATGTAGCGCCGGCGCAACGGCAGAAAATCGCCGATCAGGCCACTTGGACGGGGGGACTCGTGGCCTTGGGTTTTCTTTTCCTCGGGCAAAATGTATTTAAGGCCGTCGGAATTTCGGTGAGTGATTTTCAAATCGCGGGCGGGCTCATCTTATTTATTCTGGCCGCTAAGGATTTAATTCAGTCGGCGGCCGAGCCAGAAAAGTTGCCGGAGGATTTTGGCGTCGTGCCATTGGGGATGCCCCTGATTGCTGGGCCAGCCTCGATCACCACCTTACTCGTGTTAGCGCAAACCCAAGCAATTGGCTTGGGGGTTACGTTAGTGGCCTTGGTGGTTAATCTCGGGATCGTGGTTTTTGCCCTCCATTATAGTGCGTGGCTGGGTCGAAAAATTAGCGCCACCGGCCTGCGGGCTATTTCCAAAATAGTTTCTATGCTGTTGGCCGCGATTGCCGTAAACATGATCCGGCGCGGTTGGAGCAGTTAAATTTTAGTAGCTAATATTTTACCCATGAAAGTCACGTTGGTCTTTTTATTATTGGCCGGAGTTTTGTCGGCGGCGACTTCCGCAGATTGGGCCACGCGGCTTGATCGCACGGTGCGTGCGGTGCAGGCAGAATTTTCTACCCCCCAACTAAAGCCTGCGCAGTTGGCCATTACGGTAATCGATTTACGCCAACCTCAGGCCCTACTCAGGGCAGATTATCGCGGGGCTGAGCGATTTTATCCGGCGAGCGTAATCAAATTATTTTTTCTGGCCTACACGCATCACCTGCTGGCCGAAGGTCGCTTGGTGGATTCCCCTGAGTTGCGGCGGGGCTTACGCGATATGATCGTAGAATCTTTTAACGAGGCGACGAGTTACATTGTTGATGCCATTACTAATACTACGAGTGGTCCGGAAATGCCGGCGGCAGAGTTAGCGGCTTGGAGCCAACAGCGTGGCGTGGTCACGCAGTATTTTCAGACGCGCGGTTATACCAACGTAAATGCCCAACGTAAACCTTGGGGGGAAGGTCCCTATGGCCGGGAAAAACAAGATATGACGGTGCATGGGCCGGCCCGAAACTTTCTTTCGACTAACGACACCGCCCAGCTCCTCCAAGAAATAGCATTGGGGCGCTGGATTTCCCCGGCGTGTTCCAGCGAAATACTAGCGCTCATGGAGCGTGATCTAACGAAAGCGCCCACGCCAGGAGTTGATGAGGAAGGTCTTAATTTTACGGGTCCCGCACTATCACCCGGGATGAAGTTATGGTCTAAGGCTGGCTGGGTGAGTTGGGCGCGGCACGACGCGGCCTTGATCGGTTTGCCGGATGGCGGTCGCATTATTATTGTAACCTTCACCGAGGGGCGGGAGCACGCCGGTAATCGGGCGATTATCGCCGCCGTGGCACGACACCTACTCGCAGACTTGCCACCGATCACGCCGTAACGGTTAGAAAAAAGGGCTAAGCGTGGTCGCCAAGCAGGCGGCGTCCCACCCGCTCCTCTTAGCTTAGAAAGGTTGTGAGCAGGTCCGCGTAAATTTTTGCGGAGTCGACCAAGTCTTTAACGCGAGCCCGTTCGTCGACGCCGTGATAATCGATCCCGCCCGGGCCATAGCCGACCGTGGGAATTTTTTTAACCTGCGCAAAAAAGTGCATATCATTAAAGCCGGTCGAGACTACAAAGTTCGTGGGCCGGCGGCGAATCCGCGTCACACTCGCTTGAAGCGCGGTGAATAGCGGATGACTCGGCGGCCGGTAGCACGAAAAATTATCGGAGATTTTACTAACAGTAATGCGGCACTGGGGAATTTTGCGGGCGGCTAATCTCAGGAAGGCAGTTAGCGCACGTTCCGCCGTGCGGACATTCTCATTGGGCAGAACCCGGCGATCGATGGTAAAGCTGGCCGCGGCGGGCACCGTATTGACCTTGCCGCCTTCTCCGGCGGAGAAAACGCCGCCAATATTTATAGTGGGTCGAAGCGTTTCGCCGTTCGGGGCGCGGAAAGTCTGGCTCGCTAATTGGCGCTTGTAGCTATTGAGGGCTAAAACGAGCGACGCCATTTTTTCGAGGGCGTTGATGCCTTGCGTGGGCAGTGAGCCATGCGCGGCTTTGCCGTGAACCTGGACGTTCAGCCAGACGACACCATTATGACCGCAGCAGATGGCGTTGCCTTCACCACCTTCGCCGACCACGGCATAATCAGCGCGAAGTTTACCGTATTGAGTGATCCAGCCGGTCCCGAGAGCGCTATCCGTTTCCTCGTCCGCCACGAAGGAGACCTCGATATTAAAATTAGGGCGGACCCCAGTTTGCTGAAGCGCTTGGATGGCAAAAATAATACTCGCGATCGCCCCTTTCATATCAGCGGTCCCGCGACCATAGATCCAACCGCGCTCGATGATGGGGTTAAAGGCCGTGCCATGCCGCCACTTACCCGAGACGGGGACGACGTCGTAGTGAGCGTTAAAGTGGATGGTTTTTTTGGCGCCCGTATCCCAGAAGCCAATGACGTTGTAACGCGGGTAATCGAGCAGGTCGGGCAGGGTTTTCTTTTGCAGCGCGCGAGGAATCGGGATTCGCCGAACCTTAAAGCCGAGATCTTTTAGCGTGGAGGCTAATAATAGCGTGAGCGCCCCATAATTTTCTCCCGGGGGGTTAACTGTTCGTAGGCGAACGATTTTTTGCAGAAAAGCAGTTAATTCATCTGTCCGGCGGTCGAGATAAAGACTCGGCGTAAGTGCACTAGGTAATTTACTGGCCATGGCTAAAATGGGTAAAGAGAAGTTTGAGGGCCACGAGGGACGCCATGAAAAGAAACAGGGGTCGGACAAAACGCGCGCCCCGAGTCATGGCTAAATGCGCCCCGAGGCGACCGCCGACTAATTGGCCCGCGCCCATAGTCAGGCCGGGCAGCCAGAGAACTGTACCAGCGATAGAAAAATAAATGAGCGCAGCAATATTACTCGCGAAATTCATCACCTTGGTATGGCCCGCCGCGCGGACGAAATCATGGCCCAGCAGGGTGACAAAGGCGATGGTCCAAAAAGAGCCAACTCCCGGTCCAAAAAATCCATCATAGAAGCCCAGGCCCAAGCCGAAGATCAAATAGAAAGTCAGCGCTTCCATCCGGCGGTGCCGGCTATTTTCTCCGAGTTGTGGCCGGAAAATCATATAAACGACAATGCCCCCTAATAACCAGGGGATGAGAGTACTAAGAAAATGGGGATCAAGCAGTCGCATGGCGCCAGCCCCGCCTAAGCCGCCGAGAGCGGTCAGGGCAAACCCCAGGCGGCACTCGCGGAGGTTCACCACCCCGCGTCGGGCGAAACTCCAGGCCGCCGAAGCTGAACCAAAAGTTCCCTGCAACTTCGAGGTCGCGAGCGCGAGCGGGGCTGGGATCCCCAGCCCGAGTAAGGCCGGTAAAGCAATGAGGCCGCCGCCGCCGGCAATCGCATCAACCGTACCCGCAACTAAGCCGGTGGCGAAGAGAGCTGGATAAGCCCAAAGGGGAATTTCAGGGACGGTGAACATAGCAACCGTAGTCTGCAGGTCGCGGTTAATTTTGACAGCGCGGAGTGTTGATCCACCATGATTGGCCATGGCCGTGCCTGAGTTGCGAAATTTATTTTGGTTAGCGCGGAAGGCGAAAAAAGACCGCCTGATCGCGGTGAGGCAGTCGGGCTTGGTTATGATGGCCAGGCCCGCGGCTTAATTATGCCACGCTTGGTCCCATCCCTCCCGGCGGAGCCCCCATCGGGTGGTAGTGATTCAGCCAACGGCTGGGAGGTGGTTAACCTCAATTCCCTCTTACGCTCCCTTGCCCCCATTCTCCGGCAAGTAGCTGGTAACAAAGTCGCACTGGAGCTGCGCTTGGCCTCTGATTTAGGGCAGACACGAATCACCCCGACGCAATTTCAACAGGCTTTATTAAAGCTTTGTGCGCATGCGAAAAAAATCATGCCGGCGGGCGGGAAGATTATTATTCGAACCGCCAATCATGTAGAGGCCCGCGCGGTCGATCAGCGCGCTGCGCTCATGCCAGCGGGGCGCTACATTGCGCTCACCATCAGCGATCCCGCGCAAGAGTTGACACCCGGCGTGGTCGAAAATCTTTTAGAATTTATTTATACCGGGAGTGATCGAGTCGCTGAGCCAGCCCACCGTTACCAGCACGTCTACCGCACGACGGCAGAGTTAGCGGGGGTACTTTATTTGCCTGAGACGATGGAGCCCGAAATTACGGCGCGGAGTCGGCTAGGGCGATCACCCCTCGCGCGCGGGCCGGAAACACTGCTCATCATAGAGGCGGATGCAGTTTTGCGTAAAATGATCACCGGCTTGCTGACCGTCGATGGCTATCAGGTGAGCGCGGTGGCAACAGCGGCCGAGGCGCAAAGCCAGCTCGCCGGCCAGCGGCCGCTCCCGCAATTGGTGCTCATGTCGGGTGGGAGCCAGGCTGAGACGAAGTTTGTCCGGCAGCTCTTGGCCGCCAACAAACAGCTGCGCGTAATTAATACTTCCGCGGAATACCCGTGGCGCGGTCTGACAGATATTCCTGAGCAGCGCAGGCGGCATTTGCCCAAGCCCTTTGCGTTGAGCGTTCTTTTTGCGCAGATCCGGGTTTTACTCGATGCGCCGACCTGACGCCAGCCCGAGAGAAAAAATTCATTTGGCCTTGTTGAAATAGCCGTAAATCTAAGTGGCGTGCATCTTCTTCCTGTTCGTACCGCTGGTGCTGCGGAAAACATGGCCCTCGATTTTCTGTTATTGCAGCGCTACCCCACCGCCAGCGTGCCGCGCTTTCGGCATTATGAGTGGCGGGGGCCCGCTTACACTTTTGGCTATAGCCAAAAAATAGATTTCGTGCGCTCCCACTTGCCTGCGGCGGAAAGTTTCGACCTTTGTCGTCGGCCGACCGGCGGCGGCATGGTTGATCATCGCACGGATTGGACTTATGCCTTGGTGATCCCGCGTGGACATGAGCTTTACGACGCCCGGGCCGCGCTATCTTACCGCATCGTGCATGAATGTTTAGCGGCCGCCTTGGTTGCTTTAGGGCAGCCAGCGGAGGTGAAGAGTCAAAGCGTCTCTTGGCCTGATGAAGGGGGCGCTTCCGCTAGCTCGGGACAACCGCTTAGCGACATAGCACAGCCCGGGGTCTGCTTTCAGCGCGCAGAACTTTACGATGTGGTCCAGGCGAGTCGTAGAGTCAAAATTGCGGGCGCGGCGCAGAAGCGCAATAAGCACGGGTTGCTCTTTCAGGGCTCAATTGAGAAAGGGAGCCTTGGCCCGATCGATTGGGATTTATTTTCGGTAAAATTTACCGCCGGTATAGCTCAAGCCCTTGGCACAACCGCGCAGCCTACGCCTTGGCCTGAGTTACAGGAAGACGAAGTGACTGGGCTGACGGAGCAATACGCCTCGGTAGAATGGACCGAATCGCGTTAGTCCGTATTTAAAAAGTAATCTTAGCTGGGCGGTATATCCCGCCGCCTCCGTCTTTGACTAAGAGCGAGGGCCTGCTATCCCTATCGCCTTATGAAATTATATCGTGCGATCGCTTTAATCCTCACGGCGGTAATGGCAGCGCAAGCTTACGCCGCCGATTTACGTCCGATCACTCCGCAAGATCTGTGGGCGATGAAGCGACTGGGCGCTCCCGCGCTTTCTCCCAATGGGCAGGTGGTCGTTTTAAGTGTGATCGACTGGTCGATTGAAAAAAATAAGAGCACCGCCAGTTTATGGTTAGTGCCGGTGGCGGGTGGCACGGTGCGCCGCCTGACGACTATGGCAGCGAGTGATAGCGCCCCAACGTGGAGTCCAGATGGACAGCGCATCGCTTTTATTTCCAAGCGAGGTGATGATGAGAATGCGTCGCTCTATGTATTGCGCATGGATGGTGGTGAACCCGAGAAAATCCTTGAGCTCCCTTTTGGTGTCTCGAGCCCTCAATGGCTGCCCGATGGGCAAAGTATCGTTGTGGCGACAACCGTTATTCCCGAGTTGGCCGGTACTTTGGCTAACGCGGACTTAGCGGCGATGAAGAAAGAAATTAAACGGCGGAAAGATTCCAAGATGACCGCGAAGGTTACGGAAGATCGCCAATACCGCTATTTTGATCACTACCTCACGGATAATTTAGCCAACCGGCTGGTCCGCGTAGATCTCACCACTAAGGCCGTGCAGGATCTCACCCCTCACTGGAGCCGTCTATTTACCGTCAGTGGTGAAATCGGCTACGATCTTTCCCCCGATGGAAAAAGTATCGCGCTGACAATTAATACGACCCCGCCTCCTTATCAGGCGTTCCCTAACCATGATATTTATTTGTTAAGCGTCGATGGCTCGGGGGCGATGAAGAACTTAACGCCTGAAAATAAAGCGGATGATGGTAACGCAATTTTTTCCCCGGATGGTCACACGCTCGTTTTTAGCCGGCAAGAAACCCCCTATTACAGTGGGGAATTTTCCAAACTCTGGCGCTACACGCTGGCGACGGGTAAAAGTACTCCGCTGACAGAGGCCTTAGACTACGGCATAGAGAGCGCTAGTTTTTCTGCCGATGGGCAAACGCTCTGGATTACGGCGGAAGAAAAAGGTGTTTTGCCAATTTTCCGGCTGAACGCAGACGGAACAGGGCTAACCCCAGTTTATTCCGCTGGTACGTCCACGGCGGTTGATACTAAAGCCGGCGCCTTGGTGTTTCTTAATGACAATACGAGTCGTCCAGCTGAACTTTTTACGCTCGATCCAGCCACGGGGCAGGCGCGGCAACTTACCCATTTTAATGATGTGGCGGTCGCTCAGCTCGACCTTGGTCGGGTTGAAAGCTACTGGTTTACGGGAGCGAATGCGGAGCAAATCCAAGGTTGGTTAGTCTACCCTCCCGGCTACGACGCTAAGAAAACTTACCCGCTGCTCCAGTTGATGCATGGCGGCCCCCACACGATGTGTCGCGACAGCTGGAGCTACCGTTGGAATACGCATGTTTTCGCGGCGCCTGGTTATGTGGTTACTTGGGTTAATCGGCATGGCTCGACTGGGTTTTCAGAAAAATTCTCTAGAAGCATTCTCAATCAGTGGGGCGAAATGCCGTTTGAGGATATTATGAAAAGTACGGACTTTCTCTTAAAAAAGTTACCCAACCTTGACGCTGCGCGGCTGGCGGCAGCCGGGGCGAGCTACGGCGGTTACATGGCGGCGTGGGTGCTCGGGCATACAGATCGATTCAAGGCCATCATCGATCATGCAGGGGTGAATAGTTCTTACGCGCAATATGCTAGCGATGTGCCGCACGGCTTTCCTGAGGTAATGGGCGGTAAGCCTTGGGTTAATGTCGAGGGCCTGCAGAAAGAGAACCCGATGTACTATGCAAAAAATTTCAAGACCCCTACCCTCGTTCTTCATGGCGAGTTAGATTATCGCGTTCCTTATGGTAATGGTCTCGAGCTTTATGGGGTGCTGCAGGCGATGAGCGTGCCGTCACGGCTCGTTATTTTCCCTAATGAAAATCACTGGGTGCTCTCACCGCAGAATGCGATTTACTGGCACTGGGAAATGCAAAACTGGCTCAGTCGTTACATCGGCGGTAAGCCCGCGCTAGCAAAGCCGGTATTCGAGAGCTCAGGAGTAAAGTAACCAGCGTTACGTTGGTTTTATGGCAGGAGGGTAAAAGCCCCTCCTACAGTTTCGGCGCGGCTAGGCTGTAAATGTAATGATCCACATGGTGATCGTACAGCCACTCCGCTTTCTTGAGGGTGCTTATTTTGGTGAAGCCTAAGCGCTCGGGGATTTTCTGCGCCCGCAGATTACTCGTGGCAACGGCAACGATGACGCGACTGACCTTTAACTCTCGAAAAGCATGGTCAATCACCGCGCGGCAGCAGGCCGTCATGATGCCCTGCCCTTGGCTACTGGGGACAATCCAGTAAGCGGGAAAGCCAATGCGATTCGCCCAGTCGATCCGGTTGTGGCCGATCACCCCGACGAGTGCGCCCATTGACCAAATGCCACAAGTGAAAGCGCGCGATTCTTTAAAATCCCGCAGCGTGTCTTTAATATACTTCTGCGAATCTTCTAGCCGGTTGGTGGCGTCAACCCAGGGCAACCACTCGCGCAACGCGCTGCGGTTGGTGTTAACCAAAGTAAATAATACTGAGGCATCGGCTAGTTGAAGTTGCCGTAATTCTAGTCCGGGATTGATCAGGTGGCGTTGCACAGAAAAAATCTATAAGGTAGAACCAGCGAGATTACTGAGCATGACCAAGCTCAACAGACCCCCTTAAACTGAGGGTGGGCCTCAATGCGCTGCTCAAAAACCGCCCGCTCACTTTCAGTGAGGTTAGCGGGAGATTTTGAGATGCTACGCCGCCAGCGTCCTAGCCATTCTGCCCCGAGCAGCTGAGGTTGGCTCGGGTGATCGAGCGCGCCAGCGAGCTGCGTGAAGGCGAGCGTGGTATCCGCTTTGGGGCCCGTGCCAACGCCAGGTGCGACAAAAAATCCAGCCGCGAGGAGAGCGACGCGAACCGCCGTAGCGGAGGAGTACGTATAAAGAGTCGCCGATTTTAACCCGCAATGCTGATGGAGGCGGCTAAATACCTCAGTCGTCCAAAGGGCTGTATCGGTTTTAGCGGAAAAAGGATCATAGTAAATATCATCAGGGGCTTTTGATGATTCGAGAAAAGTTAAAAAATCACCTGAGCATAGTTCCCATTCCAGCAAACCAGAGGAATGTGACCAGCGACCCTCTGCTAAAATTGCTTGCGGGGCGCCGTGGCGCAAATGGGGAAAATGGCTGGCGAATTTTGCCGCGAGTTTCAGGGGATCGAGATCAATTTCAAAACTGATTATCCGCATGGGTCGGAGGGCCGCGGCGCCATGCTCCGCCAATATTTTTTCAAAACACCCTAACGCCGCCATTGCATTAGACGCCGCCCCGAGCCCGACGTCCCAGATAATAAGTTCCGCTTCGGCGCCTGGTTGTTGCAACAGGCGCGCGGCTAAGCCCGATTGCTCCACGTAAAGCTTTTGGGCCTCATCGCTCGGCCGGTTCACAGAGTGCATCACTTCACCCGAGCTGATTTGCCGAATGCTCGAGTAGCCGGCGGAACCAGTTACAATATCATAGTCACCCAGATGTTTAGCCCGGGCTAATCCGCGCTTTTTTATAGGGTGAATAACATTTTCTTCGTCACTCCGGCCGAGTTGTAGCCGGTTGTTTTCGTAAAAAGCCGAGAATTCATCGCGCAGAATAGCGGTGCGCATCTCGCGCATTAGCCGATGATAAAAAGCAAAATTATGAATTCCGAGTAAATGCCAGCCGAGCATCTCGTCAGCTTTGACGAGATG
>Ga0114978_10001795_pt1 | contig 18017 bp, 20 predicted proteins | sample S_140212_EF_Meta_FD_87027 | JGI IMG/M metagenome (GOLD analysis project Ga0114978, IMG submission 87027) | Freshwater microbial communities from Lake Simoncouche, Canada to study carbon cycling - S_140212_EF_MetaG | ecosystem: Environmental > Aquatic > Freshwater > Lake | place: Lake... | reverse complement strand
GTGTACTGGAAGTCCTTCTCGTCGTAGTTCAGCGACGAGGTCTTCCCTACCCGCCTCAATCATTTCGTCACGACGCTCACGGGAGAACCACTGTCGAATTTTGTTTCGCGCACGAGGGCTAGCTACAAAATTCATCCAGTCGCGTGACGGCCCAGCATCATCAGATTTCGCAGTGAATATTTCGCATGTATCGCCCGAGTGCAATTCATAATTCAACGTAACAAGTCGGCCATTTACCTTTGCCCCAATGCAAGCATGACCCACTTCAGTGTGCACTGCATAGGCAAAATCGACCGGTGAAGAGTGCAGTGGTAACGGAATAACTTTGCCCTTCGGAGTAAACACAAACAGTTCATCTTGAACGAGGTCTTCCTTCAGGCCTTCCATGAAGTGCGTTGGGTCGGCAACATCGGCTTGCCAGTCGATAATACGATTCAGCCAGTCAATATCACCTGGAGCAGTACCGTCTTTATAGGCATAGTGCGCTGCAACACCCCACTCAGCACGATTGTGCATTTCACGAGTACGAATTTGCACCTCTAGCGGCTTGCCCTCTGGGCCAATGACCGTGGTGTGCAAAGACTGATACAAATTGAATTTTGGCATCGCGATGTAGTCTTTGAAACGACCTACCACTGGCTTCCAACGCCCGTGAATGCAACCCAAAGTCCCGTAACAATCTTTGACGGAATCGACGATGATGCGCACTGCAACAAGATCGAAAATTTCATCGAATTCGCGACTCTTCTGCACCATCTTTTCGTAAATGCTCCACAGGTGCTTACCGCGACCCGTGACTTCTGCTTTGATGCCCAATTCAGAAAGTTTGATTTGTACGTCTCCGACCACCTTGGCCAGGTACACCTCTCTTTCTGGAGTACGCGTACCTACAAGATGGTCTAACTCTGCAAATCGTTTCGGGTAAATAGCCGCAAATGACAGATCTTCCAATTGCTGCTTCATTTCTTGCATACCTAAGCGGTGCGCAAGTGGTGCGTAAATATCGAGCGTTTCATGAGCAATGCGCTGTTGTTTTTCTACCGACATTCCGGCAAGGGTTCTCATGTTGTGCAGTCGGTCGGCGAGCTTTATAACCAACACCCGAATGTCGCGCGCCATTGCCACCAACATTTTGCGCATCGTTGCAGCTTGTTGCGCTTCTTTCGAATCAAACTGCAAACGTTCCAGTTTGGTAACGCCATCAACGATGCTCGCAACTTCTTTACCGAAATCACGTTCAACTTCTTCTAGCGTTATCTCTGTGTCTTCAACAGCATCATGCAACAGCGCTGCTGCAAGTGAAATATCATCGAGCCCGATGTCGGCAACAATTTTTGCCACCGCTATTGGGTGATTAATGTACGACTCGCCGCTTCCCCGCAGTTGATGTTGATGCGCTCCGCGAGCCGTAACGTACGCCTTATTAATGAGTGCGATTGACGCCTTTGGGTGCCGCGATCGATAGGCCGCAAGCAGCGGGGCAAGTTCTTCTGCAGGCGCTGCGGAACTGCGCCTCCAGGGAAGAACGCGGTCACCCGAAGCCATACGTGCTACCTGTACGTCATCACCGAGTTGATGGTGTGCCCAACCAATATGCCTCGACCGCCAAGCGCATCGAGTTCAATGAGAAACAGCAAGGCCGCAACGTGAGCACCAAGACCTTCAATGAGTTTGATAGCTGCTTTTGCGGTTCCGCCTGTAGCTAATACGTCATCGACGATGACCACTGAGTCTCCGGGGCGCACAGCGTCGCGATGCGCTTCTAAAACGTCTGTTCCGTACTCCAACGCGTATTCCTCGCGAACAACTTCCCACGGCAACTTTCCTGCTTTACGCACCGGAACAAAACCAGCACCTAAATGAAAAGCTACTGGTGCAGCAAGAATAAAACCACGAGCTTCAATGCCTACAACCTTGTCTATTTTTAGACCTTGCGACATTGCAACGATTGAACTTACAGCCTCTTTGAATCCTTCCGGGTCACCAATGAGCGGAGTGATATCGCGAAAGGTAACTCCGGGTGCTGGCACATCTTCGATATTGCGGATGTACCTCTGCAAAGAGTCGTTGTGCATAATTACCGGCGTGTCTTTTTGCGCGGACGCGGCGGATGCGACAACACAGCCGTCACAGCATCAATTGGGGTGGTTGTTGAACCAACGCCGTCTGTTCCGATACGGGCAGACTGCTTACGCGAAACCGAAGATCCAGTTCGCATCAAAGTGGTCATGTCGGCCTTTAACGATCGTTGACCAATAAGTGCGCGAAACTTTGGCTCGCGAGATTTGAAGATTGCCAATAGTGGCGTTGCAATGAAGATAGACGAGTAAGCACCAGTCAAAAGTCCTACGAATAGAGCTAACGAGAACTCTTGCAGTGCAACTGCCCCGAATACTCCTGCTCCGAGCACCAACAATGACAACACAGGCAAAATTGCAGCAAAACTCGTATTGAGCGAGCGCATGAGTACCTGGTTCATAGACACGTTGACAATGTCGTCGTAAGACACTCGCGAGGCGCCGAAGCGACCCGTATTGTCGTGCACTTTGTCGAATACCACGATGGTGTCATACAACGAGAAACCCAAGATGGTGAGAAATGCAATAACTGTTGCCGGTGTCACTTCAAAGCCGAGCAGTGAATACACCCCAACGCTAATGACGACGTCGTGGACCATTGCCAAAATAGCGGCTATAGCCATTTTCCATTCGAATCTCCAGGCGATATACAGCGAAACCAACAAGAAAAAGACAAGTAGAGCACGAATTGCTTTGATGGTAATGCTGCGGCCCCAAGAGGAACTCACGCTGGAAACGCTTACTTCAGCTACTTCAACTTTTGCCTTTTCGGACAACGACTTTTGTACTGCACTGCGTACTTCGGCACTTTGATCATCGGCTTGAATACGAATTCGTTCGCTCGAGCCGCCACCAAGTGTCTGAATTTTTGCACTGCGAGTTTCAATATTGTTGTCTTCAAGAATTTTCGTGGCGGAATCAATGGTGAGTTCATTTTTAAGTGGCGCTTCCCATGCCACTCCACCTTCGAAGTCAATTCCTAAATTGAGACCTTGAAACAATAGGGAAAAGAGTGTTGCAACCACAACGATCCCCGAAGCAATAAAACCCCACCAACGGCGACCAACAAAGTCAATTGTTGTTTCACCGTTATATAGACGACCCCAGCGACCGCTCATCGCGCCACCACACCTTCTGTAGAACTTCCCGCAGACACTTCAATACCTTCGTCTTTATGACGAGCGTGCACTCCAAACATATTGGCACCGTTCATCCACTTAGATCGCGCCATCAAAATAACGGTTGGTCGCGTGAAGAAAAACGCAACCAGGATGTCGCAGAATGTTGATAAACCAAGGAAAAAGGCGAAGCCACGCACCGAGCCAACCGTCAGGAACCACAGCACTACTGCGCCAATGAGCGACACCGTATCGGCAGCCACAATGGTTCGCCAAGCCGCATCGAAGCTTCGTGACGCAGAATTCCTCAGGGTTTTTCCGCCAAGAACATCGTCTTTAAGTTTCTCGAAGAACACCACGTAGGAGTCGACCGTTACACCGATGGAAACGATGATGCCGGTAATACCCGATAGGGAGAGAGCAAGACCATTACGTTGCGAGAGCCATGAAATTGCACTCCATTGCAACATTCCAGAAATTGCCAAACCACCTACAACAACAATGGCTAAGCGTCGATAATAAAAGAAGAGGAAGAGCAATACGAGCAATACGCCAACGAGACCTGAAATTAAAGCCGCATTGAGCGAGTCTTTTCCTAAGGTTGCAGAAACGGTTTGTGCCGTTGGCGAATCAAAACGAACAGGTACGGCACCAAACTCAAGAATTTTGGCCAAGTCTTTTGCTTCTGCCTCTTTGAAGTCTCCGCTAATTTGAACACTGCCACTGAAATTTGCTGTTTGCACAACTGGTGCCGAAATGACAACACCGTCAAGAACGATGGCAATTTGACCGCTTGGGCAGGTAGCTGCTTTTTGGAAACATTGCGCTGCTAGGGCGTTCCACTTAGCTTCTCCACTTGCACCACTGCGCAAACCAACGGCAACGACCCATGAACCATTGTTAATTTGTGCAGCCGCATCGTTGGCAAACACTTGCCCATCGGCTTGTGATGGACCGGTGAAATACACGCGACCATCGCGACCCTCTAAAATTGCTTGCTTTGAAGGTTCGTTAGTCATGGAAATGTCTTGCTGAGGAGTTGAGGGGGGAACCGCAACAGCAACAGTTGTTGTAGTTGCCACAACCTCGCTTGAACCAAGTGTGGTTGATGGCGCCTCCGTTGTTGGAATGACTACCGGAGTTGTTGTTGTAGTTGCTGCGCTCATGGGGCGCCGAGAGCTGCCGAGCCCACCTGAGCTTGCTGGCTGACTCGTTGTTGAAGCAGCCACCGTTGTTGTGGCGCCAGCGACTGTTGTTGACGCGCCAGCGAGAGTGGACGATGTTGCACCGGGCAACGTGGTTTGACCTGCAACCGTTGTCGTCGTTGCGTCGGTGTTCTTAAAGCCCGACTGCAAGACCGGACGAAGTAACACTTCACCCGTACGGCCTACAATTTCCAGGGCCCGCTGTTGGTCTTTTACGCCTGGCAGGTTGATAACCACAGTGCTGCCTTGGCGGATGATTTCTGGCTCAGCTACTCCGATGGAGTCAACGCGGGCGCGAATAATTTCAACGGCTACGTCTAACGCGGCCGTGTCGTAGTTACCTTTGGGCTCAAGGGTGACTGACGCTCCACCTTGAAGGTCGAGCCCCAAAGAAGGCTTATTGCCAGCAATAAGATTTCCTGCCATTGCCGCAATTGAAATGAAGACAGTAGCTATCAGTGTGAAAAGAAGTTTACGACGCATGTTGAGAACTACTTATCTGATTCGTCAGTGTCATCGCTCTCGACAGCAGCGACCTCGGTGCGAACTTCAATACGACGCACGATTGCCGATTTCAGCGCTCGCACTTCTACACCTTCAACCAATTCAATCCACACCACACTTCCTGCGCTGTCATCTTCGTCGAAACCGGTGACGAATCCAATGAAACCAGAGGACATCTGTACCTCATCGCCAATTTGAACTGCACGCACTAACTCTTGGGCTTCTTTTGCCTTCCGGCGCTGTGGACGAATGAGCAGGAAGTACATGGCCACGAAAATAAGACCAAAGAAAAAGAGCTGAAATACGGCGGATCCCCCGCCAGAAGATTTTGTGGCGGCAAGGAGAGCTGTTGGGGAAAGAGACATGGCGACAAGCGTAGCCACTATGAGCCCCAGACCCCCATTACCCGTTGCCTCATCTGCTGAAATGTGCCATTTCCTATCGCCTCACGCATCTCGGCCATGAGGGCGAAAGTCCATGCAATGTTGTGAAATGACACCAACCGCGAGGCCGTTGGCTCGGATGTTTGAAATAAGTGGCGAATATAAGCCCGAGAATGACGACGACAGACCATGCATGCACATCCAGCATCAAGCGGCAGATCTTGTAAGGCGTACTGGGCGTTTTTCATATTCAACTTGCCGGTACTCGTGAGAGCGGTTCCGTGGCGGCCCAAACGGGTTTGTAGAACACAGTCAAATTGATCGACCCCTAAGTTGACCGCCTCAATGAGCGAAGCGGGGTCTCCTACGCCCATGAGATACCGAGGCCGATTTGTTGGCAGGTTCTGCAGCGCAGCAGCCAAAGCGGGCAACATTTCTTCACGTGATTCTCCAACAGAGAGGCCACCTATTCCGTAGCCATCAAATTCTAAAGCTGCTGTTGAAATGGCACTACGTGCGCGGAGTTCTGGGTTAATGCCACCCTGCACAATGCCAAACAACGCCTGGTCTGCACGTGAGTGATGCTCCCGAGCACGCTCGGCCCACATAGATGTGCGCTTCAACGCCAACTCCACTACATGTGGTTCAGATGGCAAGGGTGGACACACGTCGAGAACCATCTGAATTGTTGCACCAAGCTTCTGCTGCACTTCCACTGCAGTTTCAGGTGTGTACCTGTGCAGAGATCCGTCGTATGTCGATTTGAAAGTGACTCCGTCGTCATCAACTTTTGGCTCTAACGAGAAAACTTGGAATCCACCCGAGTCGGTGAGCGTGAGCCCGCCCCAACTTGCAAACTTTCCGAGACCCCCCAAAGCTTCCACGGTGTCGGCCCCCGGACGCAGCATGAGGTGATAGGTGTTACCAAGAACAATTTGCGCTCCAAGATCTTCGTAGTCGACAGCACTGAGATACCTAACGGCCCCACGAGTGCCCACTGGCATGAAACACGGCGTGGTGTATGTTCCGTGCGCAGTTGTTGCGACGCCAGCTCGGGCCGTGCCTTCCGTTGCTTGCACTTCAAATGAAACTGGATGCACTAGAGGTCACTTTCCATTGTTGAGTTATTAATCCGCGCAAGAAGCATGGCGTCACCAAAAGATAAGAAACGGTAACTCTCGCGTTGTGCTTCAGCATAGAGATCTCGCCATTTTTCCCCGATGAATGCCTGCACCATGAGCAGCAACGTTGTTCTTGGCATATGAAAGTTGGTCATCATGAGGTCAACGAGATTCCATGAGTATCCGGGGGTAATGAAAAGCCGTGTGCGTCCAGAGAGTTCACCGGTAACGGCTGCCGACTCAAGCGCACGCACCGAGGTGGTACCTACAGCAACTACTCGCTTTGCGTTTTTCACAACCTGCATCGTTTCTCGCGGAACGTTGTACCACTCGGAATGTATGACGTGGTTGAGAGGGTTCTCTTCATCGACAGGTTTAAACGTGTCAAGACCAACGACCAGTTCGACCTTTGCAATTGTTACCCCCATGTTCTCGATCTTCTCGAGCAACTCAGAAGTGAAATGCAACCCGGCAGTTGGTGCAGCGGATGATTTTGCCTAATGGGCATTAATCGTTTGATAGCGCTCGAGATCTTCCAGCGTCGTCGTGATGTACGGAGGTAATGGCAGTGCCCCCACCGCCTCTATTGCGGCCCTACGCTCGCCGGGAGTTGCTCCAACACATAACCTGATGCGAAAGGTGTCGCCAGCATCGGAGCGACCAAGCACTTCTGCAAATTTTTCACCCGAGGACGTCGCAAGAAACTCACCGGCTCGCATTTTTCGGCCAGGCCGAATGAGCGCTTCCCATTCGCTGTCATCGTCTTGCAAGGGCTCAAGCAGTAACACTTCTACCCGACCGCCTGTACTGCGGGTCAGCGAGAGCCGACTTGGCAGCACTCGGGTTTCATTGACCACTAGAACATCACCTGCTTGCAAAAAGTCGGTGATGTCGGAGACCTTTTTATGTTCAACTACACCGTTGACGTACACCAACATGCGTGCGGCATCGCGGGGCTCCATGGGCACTTGTGCAATGAAGTGGTCGGGCAAGTTGTAGTCGATATCGGCGAGTTGCACCGTTCAAGACTACGAGGGAAAGCGTTCAGGCGGCGTCATATGGAGATGTTCAAAAGCTGCCGGCATTGCAATGCGACCGCGCGGAGTGCGCGACAAGAAGCCTTGCTGGATGAGGAATGGCTCATAGACATCTTCAAGCGTTTCAGGTTGTTCACTGACGCTGATAGCCAACGTGGTGAGCCCAACAGGGCCTCCACCAAATTGTTTGCAAAGCGCAGAAAGAATGGCGCGGTCTACTTTATCGAGACCGCGAGCATCGACTCCGAAAAGAACCAGTGCATCGGCTGCAATACCTGCATCAATTATTCCCTCACCCGACGGTGTTGGATGATTGACCTCCGCATAATCGCGCACGCGACGCAATAGCCGGTTTGCAATTCGTGGAGTTCCCCGACTGCGACGTGCAATTTGAGCGGCGCCATCGTCGTCAATGGTGATATTTAAAATGCGAGCAGCGCGCAGAACAATTGCTGTGAGTTCTTCTTCATCGTAGAAATCGAGTCGACTGACCAAACCGAAACGGTCTCGCAAAGGGCCAGTAATCATTCCGGTGCGAGTAGTTGCACCCACCAAGGTAAACGGTGGAAGCGATAAACGAATAGATGATGCTGCAGGGCCTTTGCCTACAACAATGTCTATTTGGAAATCTTCCATCGCTGGATACATAATTTCTTCAACCGAGCGCGACAGGCGACGAATTTCGTCGATGAACAACACGTCGTGTTCTCCGAGTTTGGTGAGAATTGCTGCAAGGTCGCCGGCTCGTTCGAGCGCAGGACCTGAAGTGATGTGCAATTTTGCGCCCATCTCTTCAGCAATGATGCATGCCATGGTGGTTTTTCCGAGCCCTGGAGGACCCGCCAAAAGAACATGATCGGCTGCTTGCGAACGCTGACGCGCCGCAGTGAGAACGATACGCAAATGCTCTTTAAGTTCGCGCTGGCCAATGAAGTCGTCGAGCAGGCGTGGGCGCAATCCCGACTCTTCGCTCTCTATTTCCACCTCACGCTCGGTGTGATGCGGCGTCAATATGTGCGGATCTACAAACTCATCACGCACGTCGAGCTCCGAGAATTTGCAAGGCATCGCGCAAAACCTTCTCCAACGTGGCGTCTGTTGCTGGATTCAATTCAGAAAGGACAGAACGTATTTCTTCGTTGTCGTAGCCCAACCCTACGAGCGCTTCGCGTAGATCTCCGAGCGATGAAGTGCCTTGAGATTCACCTCCGCTGCTATTTGGCAGGTCGAGCATGTCGAACTTGCCGCGTAGTTCAACGAGAAGTCGTTCAGCAGTTTTTTTGCCCACACCCGGGACCATAGTGAGCGCTGCAAGATCGGATGTAATGACGATATTTTGCAGACCTTTTGGAGAGTGAGTTGCCAAGACAGCCATTGCCATTGAAGGCCCCACTCCGTGAGCCGCAATGAGAATTTGAAAGCTGTCACGTTCTTCACGTGAGAGGAAACCAAATAATGTTTGCGCGTCTTCGCGAACTTGATGATGGACATACAAAAAACATGCTGTTGTGGGTTCGAGCTCACCAAAAACTCGTGGTGTTACCGCAACGATGTACCCCACGCCCGACACTTCAACAAGCACATGGGCAGGAGCGTTGCGCTCAAGAACTGTTCCGCGCAAGGATCCGATCATGAAGCAACCCTGCGTGAAATACGCGCATTGGCGCCAGAAAGAGCCGGCGACATTGCAAGATGACACAGGGCCAAAGCCGCAGCATCGGCAGCGTCGGCGGGCTGCGGTAGTGACGCCAAACCGAGGCGTGCCTTGACCATTTTTTGAATTTGTGTTTTATCGGCTTGACCCCAACCGGCAACAGCGCCTTTCACCTGAGTAGGCGTGTATTGAGCCACCGCACAACCTGCGAGCGCGGCCAACGACAAGACAACACCACTGACCTGCGCAACACTCATTGCGGTTCGCACGTTGTGGTGGAGAAAGACCTGCTCGATGACAACAGCATCTGGTGAAAATTCAGCAAGAAGATCGGTGATGTCTTCATGTACCTGAGCAAGACGATTTGCCAGGTGTTCGCCTGGTTCAGTACGAATGACCCCAAGAGCCAGAGCTTCGGCCTCGTATTTGCCTCCAGAAGTACGGCGCAACACCGCGTAGCCACACCGCGTAAGGCCTGGGTCGATGCCCAGCACAACGGGCGAGGCTTGGGCGACCTTCTCGGGTACGAACATACGTTTGATTGTAGCCAAATAGGTTGGCGAAGTTAAGCATTTGCTGCGGAAATAGCGGCAATCAGTTCTTCTACTGGGCGGAATGTAACCCCCACAAGGGCCCGGTGCACGTAGCGCACCACCCCAGAAGCGTCGACGACGAAAACGCTGCGCCGTGGAATGCCGAGTGGCCCCAGGACCCCGTACGCACGAGCAACCGATTTCTCTGTATCGGCGAGTAGCGGAAACTGGAAACCGTGTTGAGCTGCAAATTTTTCGTGACTCTCAAGATCTTGCGCCGAAAGAGCAAGAACCTGCGCGTCTAGCTCACTGAATTGTGCGAGTTCATTGTTGTAGCACACAAGTTGCTTGGTGCACACCGGGGTGTTGTCACCTGGATAGAAAACAAGGACAACTGTTTTCCCTTTGTAAGCATTTAACGAGTGGGTCACATTGCCTGTGCCTACCAGTGAAAAATCGGGTGCTTGGTCTCCAACTGAAATACTCATTGATCCATCTCCGCCATAATCTCTTCGGCTATATCAAAATTGGAATATACATCTTGAACATCGTCGTTATCTTCCAACATGTCCATAATGCGTAGAACTTTGCGTGCATCTTCAATATCAGAAACAGGAATTGATGTGTCTGACACCATGGTACTTTCTGCATCAAGGACCGAGAACTTTGCTGCTTCCAGGGCAGTTTTAACGTTCCACATTGCCGATGGCTCTGTAGTTACACGCCACACGTCGCCATCGCGTTCAATATCGTCAGCACCAGATTCAAGGGCGGCAGTCATTACATCATCTTCCGAGGCAGCCCCGTCGACGATGATGACGCCTCTACGCGAAAACTGCCAACCCACTGCTCCGGGCTCGGCCATTGCACCACCAAATTTCGAGAAAGCAAGGCGCACGTCTGATGCTGTGCGATTGCGATTGTCGGTGAGTACATCTACCAACATTGCAACGCCACCTGGCCCATAGCCCTCATAGGTAATGGACTCATAGTTCGCACCAGTTGCTTCACCACTTCCACGTTTCACTGCACGATCAATAGCTTCGTTTGTCATTTGTCCGGCTTTTGCCTTGAGCACAACTGTCCGCAGTGCAGCATTTGTCTCAGCGTCGCCGCCACCTTCGCGAGCAGCAACTTCAATTTGGCGGGCCAGCTTGGCAAAAAGCTTTCCACGCTTCTTATCGACAGCAGCCTTTTTGTGTTTGATCGTTGCCCATTTGGAATGGCCTGACATGTTTCCTGCCCTTATTGATGTACTTGTTACCGACCGCTATGAGCGGTGCTACCTGACGAAATCATATTGAGAAAAAGCTCATGAAATCGCACATCGCTGGTGAGTTCTGGATGGAATGTTGCGGCGAGAACGTTCTGTGAAGCCACGGCTATTGGTGCACCATTGTGCACAGCAAGAATTTCTACGCCGCTGCCCACCTCTTCAATGATTGGTGCGCGAATAAAGACTGCGGCGAATGGAGTTTCAAGCCCTTTCACGGCAATCTCGGCTTCGAAACTATCGATCTGACGCCCATACCCATTGCGACGCACAGTGACGTCGAGAACCGAGCAACTGACCTGATCGGGACGAGCATCGAGAACTCGTTTCGCAAGAAGAATGAGGCCGGCACATGTTCCCATTGTGGGTAGTCCACCGGCAATACGCTGAGTAAGAACATCAAAGACGCCGCTCGACAAGAGCAACTGCGACATTGTGGTGCTTTCCCCGCCGGGCAGCACGATGCCATCGAGACCATCTAGTTCATGCGGCAACCGAACTTCGCGCACTTCAACATTGAGTTGCTTCAGTGCTCGCGCGTGAGCATGGAAGGCACCTTGAAGGGCTAATACTCCAACGACGGGCATGGGCTTTTGTGACCTCTACTTGAGGTCACCAACCACGCTCTGCATAGCGCTGATTAATTTCATCCATACCAATTCCGGTCATTGGAGCACCTAAACCGCGGCTTACCTTCGCCAAAATGCTTGCGTCACGGAAATGAGTAGTTGCTTCAACAATGGCTCGTGCTCGCGGGGCCGGCTCGTCACTCTTAAAAATACCGGAGCCAACGAATACTGCTTCAGCACCTAATTGCATTGCCAACGCTGCATCTGCAGGTGTTGCAATACCGCCAGCACAGAACATTGGCACTGGAAGCCAACCAAGTTCGGCTACTTCTTGCACTAAAGGCAACGGTGCCTGCAGTTTCTTTGCCCAATCGAATAGTTCTGCAGAATCGGCCTGCGTGATGCGACGTATATCGCCAATGATGCTGCGCAGATGTCGTACTGCTTCAACAATGTTTCCTGTTCCTGCCTCACCTTTGGAACGAATCATGCAGGCACCTTCGCTGATGCGTCGTAGCGCTTCGCCAAGGTTGGTAGCGCCACATACAAAGGGCACAGTGAAGTTGAATTTATCGATGTGATGAGCTTCGTCGGCAGGGGTGAGCACTTCAGACTCATCTATAAAGTCAACGCCGAGTGACTGAAGAATTTGTGCTTCAACGAAATGACCAATACGAACTTTTGCCATGACTGGAATGCTGACACTTGCTTGAATGCCTTCAATCATTTCGATGTCGCTCATGCGAGCAACTCCTCCATCGCGACGAATGTCGGCAGGTACACGCTCTAACGCCATGACTGCACATGCACCGGCATCTTCAGCAATTTTCGCTTGCCCTGGCGTGACCACATCCATAATGACGCCGCCCTTCAGCATTTCTGCAAGACCGCGATTAACACGCATTGAGCCAGAGTTTGAAGATGTGGAGGTCATGTCTCTATCGTACCCAGCGACGCGAGCTGTGTCTTACGGGAACTTGATTTTTGCTGGGTCAGACCCTGCAGGAATATCGGCACCCTTATTGAGGCGAGGAAGTTCAATCCATGTATTACCTGGGGTGAGTTTCACAGGAGCACCTGCAGAATCAGTGAGGGTAAAGACATCGGTTGCACTGCCGCGTGACCATTTGCCCTTGACCAGCGAACCATTGGAATAGATCCATGCATCGCCTTCACCCACGCTTTGTGCTTCGGGGCTGCGCACATCGGCTTCGCTCGCCTTGTACACCATGTACATGACAACAACGTTTTTCGCGGCTACTTGAGTTTTATCTGCATCGAGATGTTTGTCTTTGCCGCTCCAACGCATGTACGACGACGACGACGTATCCCACATCCATGACACTTGAACACCATCCATTGAGAGGTGCAATCCATCTGATGGTGTTGCAGAAGTTGGCATTGCATCGCTTTCGCCACGGTAGGCAAATTGCTGTGGTGGGCGCGAGGACCCTTTAGGAGTAAGTGTGTAAATTTTTTCCGCATCGGCATACAAGTTGTGCGGAGCCTTTCGGCCAGACTCACGGCGATAGCCGCCTTGCTTGTAAGCCAACAAAGCGCCCATATTTACTAGGTTTGATTTTTTGATTGCGGAGGTCACCTTGCTGTTACCACCGCTCCACACAAAGAGTGGATTCAAATAAGCCGAGAACAACGCAACGTCTTGTGTGCGACCACTGCGAATAGGCCCGATGCTTGAAGGTGCATTTGTATGAAACACCGCAGCGAATCGAGTGAGTTGCTCTACATTTTCTTCATAAACAATGTCGGCCGCATTGAGGCCCGACTGCGGACGTGCCGCTGGATGATTGTCGAGCTTCGCAACAAGCGCTGGGCGAATAGAAGCTGCTGCATCGGTAACTGGCAAACCTGTGAGCGGCATTACCTCTGGCGCTGGCAAGGTGGAGGTTGGCCCAGTGAGTTCTGAGACCAATGAACCATCACCGTAGCCAGGCTCGGTATCGGAAGTTGTGGAGCTACCTCCGCACGCTGCAAGCGCTAAGCCTCCCGCAACAACTACTGCTAACAAGAAACGCTTATTCAACTTCACTGATGACTTCAACTTTTAGATCTCCCGGAGTAGTGCCAAACGTGTGGCTAGTGCAGGGTGCACAACTTCACTGCCTATAACTGTAGAAGACGGTACATCGCGACCTGATGCATTCGATGAGTTTGCCGCAAAAGCACTCTTTGGGTTTGCCAACCAGAGATGGACATTGAGGGGATTCACACCAGATGTGACTGTTGACTCAGCCGACATTTTCTCGTAAGCAGCAATAAGGCCTGGCGGGAACCGTGTAATGCCACAGGCTTTGAGATCGGCATCGAAAACATCTTGTTGGGTGAAACACGCTTCAAGCGCTTTGCGCGCAAGACCAGCAGGAATGAACTTGCCCAACGCCGCAACCACCCCAGCGGTTTCTGTTTGTAATTCGAGTCGACCAGATTTCACGCGTGCCAAACATGCAGCAATAAAACCTTCTAATTCAATGAGTTCCATTACCCGCAATGCTCCCTCGGTGAAAACAATGTGGCTTTGTTCAACGCCAAGTGGGTCGGCAACCACGTAAGCGTTAACAGTTGCATCGGTTGTTACACCAACAACCGGCACCGACACTCCAGAAACCGCGCACAAACTATCGAGCAAGTTGAAGAGTCGAGGATGATCTTCATTGTTTATTTCCTGCGCGGTCACAAAGGAATTCATCAGAGAAAAACTCTGCGCTACTGCACGCCGATACACAACCACTCCGGAACCAACCCCGAGAACTACTAAGACTGGCAGCAATGCAACAACCCCTGAGACAAGAGTGGCTACTACGCCAACGAGAACACCAACAAATGCCCCGACAAACAGAAAAAAGGACCTGAGCGAAAACCTTTTCTCCAGTTTGACCACAGATGCTTTGGCCGGCAATGCGACTTTTGCCGGCACCGGTTTTGCGGCAGGAGCCTTTTGAACTGGGCGCGCCTGTTGCCGCTGAGGAGAATTGTTCCGAGAAGGGGCTGAGTTCTTCTTGCGTTGTTGAGTATTTGCCATAATTTACTTCCGCAGGAGTCGATGTTCGAAGAGTGCCAGCATACGGCTCGGACGCCAACGACCCTGCGATGCGCCGGGTGACTGACGATGGGCATAGCCATCGCCCTGCCCATTTTGCTCCATTTCCAGGGCCCTGCGATATACGGCAACATATTTTTCGGCGAGATTCCGCATAGAAGACTCATCTACTCGAACATGTCCGGCCTCAATAAGTCGCGTAGACAAACGTGTGTTGGTCATTACCTTGGCGAGCGCACTTGCTAGTCCGCGCTCGTCGTTTGGCTCAACTAGGAGCGCATCTACATCGTGGGTTGCAACATTTTGATAGCCAGCAATGTTGCTTGCAACCACAGGAGTTCCTGCTGCCATTGCTTCAAGAAGCACAACACCGAAGGATTCACCGTGCAACGAAGGGGCACAAAACACAGTTGCTTCTTGCATGCGACGAATTTTCTCATCGTCGTTGATGCGACCCAACCACTTCACACGTGCGTCATGAGCCCATTCGCGCTTCAAACGTTCTGTGTCTGACCCATCTGATGCAATCCACAGTTCAACGTCTGACGGAAGAAACTGCATTGCCTGCAGAAGAACATCAAGTCCTTTTCTTGGCTCATGACGTCCGCAGAAAAAGATTGTTGGCGTTTTTGATTTCGCGTACTTGTCGACTGACATTGCTTCTTTGACATAGCGATTGATTTCAATGCCATTGCCTAAAATTTCATAACTTCCACCGAGGTACCGACTCGCTAGAAGTTCGGCATCTTTCGATACAGCCACGCGAATATCAATACGCGAGGCAAGCCATCGACTGGGTTTGTTCACATACTTATAACTTGCTGAATCACCTGCAGCATGAAAAGTTCCAACCGTGGGCGCAAGTCGCAACATGAGTGCCGTCATGGTGATGCCTGGAGCGATTGGCTCATGAAGATGAAGAACATCGAACGCTTCATCATTTAGGGCGCGAATGGTGCGCAGCGCAGCAGATGGGTCGGGGGCAATGGGAGCTACTGAACCGTTCGCCGCAGTGGGAAGGCTCTTTCCTAATGGGGTAACAAATGGCTCTGGTGGTGCACCATCACACGGCCCCAGCACACGAACCTCATGACCCATAGCTCGTAGCTCACGGGCTAATCCGAGAACTTGCATTTGTACCCCTCCGGGCAACGACAAGCTGTACGGGCACAACATGCCTATGCGCAGCATGGGGGCATTTTCTCCGTTCGACACATCTCTACGGTAGCGAGTATCGGGTACCGTCTCGTCATGACTTTGCATGATTCTCTCCCGTCGACAGGCCTTCCCGCAGTTTCGCTTGTAGCGAGCCCAACAAAGCGCACCAGTATTTTGGAGTTAGCCAGTCGCTTGGAATCATTTGGCTTTGCCGGACTCGCCTGCCCCAGCCTGGGCGCAACCATGGGGCTGTGCGTTTCTCTTGCCCACACCACATCCACCCTGCGTTACTGGACCTCTATTCAGCCCATCTACTACAACCACCCTGTTGAAGCCGCGAACACCGCCGCTCACATTCATGAAGTCTCAGGTGGACGATTTGGATTCGGCATCGGCGTCAGTCATGGCCCTGTTGTTCAACGTCTGGGTGTGGAAACAGGTAAGCCGCTGTCTGATATTCGCAGCTATGTAGAGGCCATGCGCACTCAAGAAAAGTTTTCAGGTGCGCTGCCACCTATCTACCTAGCTGCACTACGCGACAAGATGCTCCAACTTGCTGGCAACATTGGCAATGGCGCAATTTGGGCCAATGCCTCGTTGAGTTTCACATCTACTCAACTTAAACGCAATGAAGCACACTTACCTTCGCCATTTTTTCTTTCAAACATGATTCCTACAGTGATTGATGACGACATCGATGCAGCGCGTGCAATCAACCGAAAAACTCTCACTAGTTATGTGACCTTGCCGAACTATAGGAACTATTGGCGCGAAGCTGGTTATCAAGAAGAAATGGATGCTGTTGAGGTATTACTTGCTACAGGAAAACGAGATGAAATACCAAGCGCCATGAGCAACAAATGGCTTGATGACTGCACACTTAGCGGACCCGCAGACCGGGTACGTGAAGGAATTGCAGCCTGGTACGCAACGGGTGTTACCCCAATTGCCGTGATGTCGTCTACAACGGGTGGCCAGGCGAAAGCGATTAATGAATTAATTGCTTTATACAGCTAGCAAATGACGCTCGCGAAGAAACTCTTCTACGCGAAGGCGAATTTCATCGCGTACACGCCGCACAAAATCGAGGTCTTGGCCGGCTGGGTCGGTAATTTCCCAATCGAGGCGTTCTTTTCCGGGCAAAACTGGGCAATCATCTCCGCAGCCCATTGAGATGACCACATCTACTTCGTGCAACATCTCCATGGTCCACTTTTTGGGTTGTTCGTCGGCAAGCGAAATGCCCAACTCTTCCATTGCGGCCAGCGCCATTGGGTTCACGCTGCTAGCCGGTGCAGAACCACCTGACAACACCACAACATTTGTACTTGCCAAGCTGCGCGTTAATGCAGCAGCCATTTGAGACCTTCCAGCGTTATGCACACATAAGAAAAGGATGCCAAATGATTCACTCATTTTGTTGCCTTGCTTTCGTCTATAAAAACACCTCGCGCCAGAAGCACACCAACGGCTGCTCCGATGCATTGAGCAACAACGAACATTGGCACTGAACTCGGACGAATTCCAGCAAAAGTGTTCGACAAAGAGCGCCCCACGCTTACTGCCGGATTAGCAAAACTTGTTGATGACGTACACCAATACGCAGCAGTGATCCAGGCGGGAACTAAGTACGGAATTGCGGCAGTTCTGTTTGTGCGAATACAGCCTTGAATGAGAAGAATTAATACTGCAGTAGCAACCACTTCGCCCACATACTGCGGAACACCCGAACGCACCTTGGTGGAAAGGTTCACGACATCGAGCGAAAACATAATGTTGGCAAGCATTGCTCCGGCACAAGCTCCTGCTACTTGGGCAACAACATATTGGATGGCGTCGCCAGCACTGATTCGCTTGTCGAAATACTCAGTAGCCGTCACTACTGGGTTGAACTGCGCACCAGAAATTGAGCTGAAAAGGTAAATGAACAAAAGCAAGCCACCAGTTGTTGCAATGGTGTTGGCAAGTAATTGAACGCCGACGTCTTGCGATAGTCGTTCCGCCATAATTCCGGATCCAACAACAACAAGAACAATTCCGCAGGTTCCTAGTAACTCGGCAAGCAAGCGACGGTACAGAAGTTTTGTCATACTTCTGTTGGACAGCAAGCATCTCCTGGCGCGCAAGCACCGCCAGATACACCAATGAAATCGATTGGTTGTAGGGCTTGGCGTGGCATCGCCATTGAACCCGCGCCCGCATTTTCGTCGAGCACTGTGTAGATCTCCCACGACAAGTTGGGTCCATGAATCCAGACCTTGTCTTGCAGTGCGTAGCAGCAGGTCTCTTTTTCTTGCAATGTGGTGGCAATTCCTGCGGTCTCAGC
>Ga0114978_10001793_pt1 | contig 18042 bp, 19 predicted proteins | sample S_140212_EF_Meta_FD_87027 | JGI IMG/M metagenome (GOLD analysis project Ga0114978, IMG submission 87027) | Freshwater microbial communities from Lake Simoncouche, Canada to study carbon cycling - S_140212_EF_MetaG | ecosystem: Environmental > Aquatic > Freshwater > Lake | place: Lake... | reverse complement strand
GTTTGCACGAGGACTCCAGTAAATACACGAAGAATTCTTTGGCATCGGCCTCTGGTGCCTCTGGTGCCTCTGGTGCCTCTGGTTCTACTTCAATGGAGGTCATGGTGTATCTATGTGTATCTATGTGTATCTATGTCTTTATAATTAAATGAACATGAACGAACAACCATGAAAAAAAATGGCGGTATGTTTCAACCACCTTTATATTTTTTTTACAAATTTTCTGTTTTTTTTTTGTCTTGGTGGGGGGGGGGGGGGGGTTATCTGGAACCGGAACTCCGACATCTCACTGAGGACGCATGATTGTCGTAAAATGGGACGTCTGAGGGCTCCTGGTCGGTGACTGGGTCAAATGCTTGTGAGTCGGCAAATGGTTGTGGTTGTTGTTGGCGTTGTTGTTGTTGGCGTTGTTGTTGTTGGCGTTGTTGTTGTGGGTGTTGTGGGTGTTGCGCTTCGGAGGGCGTTTCGGACAAGATGATGTCGTCATCGTTGAATTCGGTGCTCTGCGTGTCCCCGCTGATGCAACGTCCCAGCGCGCGTCGGCATGCGTGGTACACGTTCGGTGTGTTGTCTGCGTCGTGCTGAATGGAGTGCACCCGGTCAAGCCCGATGGCACTGGCATTTCGCCTTGCCGATGCGTCTGATCCAATGAACAAGACCGAATGCATCGGGTTGTTTTTCTTGTTGTCCGCAATCATTTGATTGACGCTGGTTTGGGTGCATTCCTTGGAATCATTGTTGTCGCCGTCGGTGAAGATGTAGGTGGTTGCAGAAACCCCTGCGTGTTCAGTGTTCATGAGGTTGATTGCGGCGGCACCGGCATCCCACAACGCAGTCATGCCTTTGCACTCCAAATCCGCAGGCGTCATGAGGTTGACATCTTGCACCGGAACTGCGGGTCCAATGTGGATGCAATCGTGGGATGAGAAGCGGATGAAGCGGAAGGTTGCTGTGTAAGGACATGGCTCCCGGTAACGGCTCTTGATTTCGTCGATGATTTCATTGATGCCGGTTAGAACCGGACGGCGCTGGTCTTGCATTGAACCGCTGTCGTCTTGCACAATGGTGACGTGCATGTCCTTGACTGCGAGGACAGGCACAGCAGGGTCTTGTTCTTGGTCTTGTTCTTGGCTCGGGACCTGGTCTTGGCTCGGGACCTGGTCTTGGCTCGGGACCTGGTCTTGGCTCGGGACCTGGTCTTGGCTCGGGACCTGGTCTTGGTCTTGGCTCGGGACTTGGCTCGGGATCTGGTCTTGGTCTTCAACGAGGACGGGAAGAGAGAATTCAGAGTCGTTGCTGTTGTTGTTGTCGTTGTTGTTGATGGTGGCCATTTGTAGTTGCGTTGTTGTTGTTGTTGTTGTTGTTGTTGTTGTAAACTGGTTTTCGTTCAAGGACTTGGAAATAGCTTTCAATTTTTTTTTTAATTGTCAAAATAAAGTTGAAAACTAAAATATGAAAATAAATATGAAAAAAAAATGCACATGACAGTTGCATTATAGTTCTGGTTCAATCATTTGCGGCACTTGCGGCAACTGCGGCAATTACATGATGATGAGGACATGATGGGGTATCTTTGTTTCGGGTTTGGTCTGCAACATAGCATGATAAATATCAGCGTCAACGCCAACGACATGGCAATGAATAACACAATGATCTCTCCTATGAACATTTGACTTGTTTGTCTTGTTTGTCTTGATTGACTTTGTCTTGTTTGTCTTGATTGACTTGTTTGTCTTGATTGACTTGTTTGTCTTGATTATTGAGAGTCAGTTTGTCCGTTTGTCGGTTCAATTTTTTCATTATTTCATTATTTTAGTATTTCATTATTTCATTATTTCATTCGTATGTGATTTGGGGTTAAACCATATAAACAATTAATGTTTGTATTGTATTATTGCATACGGGCCGTAACAATTCATGACAACGACAATCCCGCACACAACCCAGCAGCAGCAGCGCGTTGCATTCATCACCGGGATCACCGGACAGGATGGGTCGTATTTGACCGAGCTCCTGTTGGCCAAGCGGTATTTTGTGCACGGCTTGATCCGGCGCTCGTCCACGATAAACACGGCGCGCATTGAGCACCTGTTTCACAACCCCGTGCTGAAGTTGCACTACGGCGACATGACGGACGGCGCGTGCCTGTACAAGATTCTCAGCGACATCAAGGCGGCGCACCCGTGCATGGAGCGCCTGGAGATTTACAACTTGGCCGCGCAGTCGCACGTCAAAATTTCGTTTGAGATGCCGGAATACACGGCCGACACGGACGCGTTCGGCACGCTGAAGCTGCTGGAAGCGGTGCGCAACAACCGGCTGGACTCCGTTGCCCGATTGTATCAAGCGTCCACCAGCGAGCTGTACGGCAAGGTGCAGGAGATGCCGCAGCGCGAGACCACGCCGTTTTATCCGCGCTCGCCGTACGCGGTGGGGAAGTTGTACGCGTACTGGATCGTCAAAAACTACCGCGAGGCGTACGGCATGCACGCGTCCAACGGCATCCTGTTCAACCACGGCGGCGTGCGCCGCGGCCACAATTTCGTGGAGCGCAAAATCACGCTGGGGCTCGGCAAGATTCTGCGCGGCGAGACGGACCGGTTGATCATGGGCAACATTGATTCGCAGCGCGACTTGGGCAGCGCGGAGGATTACGTGGAGGGCATGTGGCTCATGCTGCAGCAGGACGCGCCGGACGACTACGTGCTGGCCACGGGCGAAACGCACAGCGTGCGCGAAATGATTGAGCTGGCGTTCGGCATGGCGGGCATAACGTTGAAGTGGCGCGGCGCGGGATCGGACGAGGTGGGGTACGACGAGGCTACCGGCAAAGACCTTATTTTCATTGACCCGAAGTACTACCGGCCCACGGAAGTGGACGTGCTGTGGGGGGATGCGTCCAAGGCGGCGCAAGTGCTTGGATGGCGCCCGCGCACCTCGTTCCATCAGCTCATTACCGACATGGTCAAGCAGGACACGCAAACCACGATCACCATTATTTGAGGGCATTCAATTCAATGCTTTTTGGATTTTTTGGATTTTTTGGATTTTTTGGATTTTTTGTAAATTCGTTTACGAGACGATCCTCCTTTTTTTTCCTTCGGAGCAGCAGCATGAGCAGCATCAGCAACCGATTTAATATGGTCTTTTGCCAATTGTAACATTGCTAATTTTGTTTCTTCATTTAACGCTAAAATAGTGCCGTCGCCATAATTAAATATTTTTGGTTCGGGTATATGATTCCTGTAATTATTTCCCCGAGCGTCAGGGGACGCTCGGGGGTTGGTATACTCAGCCATAGTTATTATGTTTGACGAGTCTAGGGTATATATAGTGTGCTTTGATGGAAGGTCACGACAATGATACAACAATGGTATGGTATCAACATATGTTTTTTTGAACACAACAAATACACATCTTAGAATGACTGCGATTATGGTTACTTCCGCGCATAAACCACCGTCGGATGTAACAACACAATCAGGATATTTTATTTCTACGTCAAAATTAGGAAACTCAAAATTAAAAGGTCCCATTACACCGCGGAATATTTTCCCACTATATTGATATTGATATTGATCAGTATACACATCCTCATTGATTAAATGTTTTCTCAACGCATACGTTATAATTTCGTTTTGCTTTTCTGTAATTTTTTCTGCTGAGGAGTGTGAGTGTGCACTTGACATTTAAGGGTGGGTTATGTAATATGATAATATTATTTTTCAGAATTGTTCTTAAAATTGAATTAAACCGGGCGCGTAAATAGACTGTAATGATACGACCCCCCGGATGAACGACATTTTGAATAAGAAGCACGCGCTCAGCCGTTTAACGGACGCGGAGTTTGAGGCGATGCTGCCGCAGCTAGCCGCCGAGCTGGCGGCGCACGGTGTGCTGCGTGAATCTTATACCGATGACGACATACAGAAGGACTGGACCTTGCTCCAAAAAAAGGACACAACTGTGAGCGTGTTTAACATTTCGGCCACGGAGGTGGCGGGCATGAAGGTGCTGCGAAAGCACATGCGGCACTTCCACGCCGTGCGAAATTACAAGGGGCACTCGGTGGAGTCGCTTTGGACGCAGCCGTGCCTGGAAAAGGCGTTGCGATTCAACCGCGCGCAGCACTCCACGCCGTACGTGTCCGAAATCGTTCGCTCGCTATCATTCGCCAACGGACTGGGTAAAGTGACGATGTACCGCCCTCTGATGGCGAAAAAGGTGGTGTCCTATTTGGTTAACAAAGATAAACTAACGGAGGTGCGTGTATTGGACGTGTGCGCGGGATGGGGCGGCCGAATGATCGGTGCGATGAGCGTGGGTTACACGACGCTCCCCGGACTCAATGTGCATTACACGGGCATTGACCCCTGCGCAAAGACGTATGAAGCGCTGCGCGCCATTCGCGACGAGCTCGGGCTCACCAACGTCACCCTGATTCACAAGCCCGCCGAAGTGGCGCTTCAACAAGAACAGCTCGGCACCTACGACATTGCGCTCACCAGTCCGCCGTACTACAACCTGGAACTCTACTCGGACGAACCGACGCAGAGCGTTGCAGCAACCCCCGATGAACCCAAATCTGGTTACCAAGCGTGGTTGGACACGTTTCTGAGGCCGGTCATTCAGGGCGTGATTCGGCTCGGCGTGAAATACAGCTGCTGGAGCGTGAAGAACTTCAAGACCGACAAGAAGTACGACCTGCTGGACGACGTAATCCGGATCCACGACGAGCACGGGTGGCGCCTTTTGGACGACGCGGTGTTCACGATGGCCAACAGCCGGCGTCCGGGGCAAAAGGCGCAGCCTACAGCGGCAGCGGAGCTTGTTCCGAAAAAAACGGAGGAGTGCACCTACGTGTTTGTGCGGAGATGATACAGGATTATCAATGCAGTGTAAAAAAGAAATAATTCCACGATGATCATCGCTTACACATATTATACATATTGATTGTTTTTAATATCATATTTATTTATTTTGGAATGATGCTGACAAATTTGCGGAGGCACTCCAGTCCGCGAATCGGCGTGAGATACGGCATGATGGCCGATTTCAGCGTCCACCAGCCTTGCTTGCCTTGAAATGTGACGACTTTTTTTTCGCGCAGTTCGCCCATGAGATGCGCCTTTGTCACGCACCACACCTTCCACTCGTGGAAATCTAGGAGAGCCAGCATTGCAAAATCGTAGTCGTGGTCGGGCTCCATGTGCTGCCATCGGCAGTCGTCTTTCCCTGCCCAGTACCGGGCGCACTTGATTTCGCATTTGTGACCCTCAAATATGCCGTCATGCTGGCTGGACGTTCTTGGCGCCATTTGGAACAGTTCGGTCATGATTAGTTCGCTGACGGAGCCAAACGGCTTGGAGTCCAGGCTCACCAGTTCAAGCACTTCCGGCGCAGCATTCATTTTGTCATAATACTGCGTCTGGGTTTCCCTTCGGGCATTGTTGATGAATGCATTGGCGTGTTTCCAACTGTTAACGGAAAGCAGCTGTTCCGATGCGATTGCATTGGTTGCATTGATTGCATTGGTTGCATTGATTGGATTTTCAATGATTGGATTGATTGGATTTTCAATGATTGCATTGATTAGATTTTCAATGATTGCATTTGCATGTTCGCATGGTTCTGGTTCTGGTTCTGGTTGCATGGTTTGATTTGGCGGTTCTTGATTGCATGAAAAATAATACAGGTTTCATGCATTCAATTTTTTTAATAAATTTACGTAATCATTCATCCATCATAACCAATCATCGTCATAACCAATCATCGTCATAACCAATCATCAGTATAATAATCATCGCTGTCATAGGCCTGTGAGGTGCGAAACGGGCAGCAATCGGGCGAAAACACGACGCGCTCCATTTTGCGCAGCTGTGCGGCTGAAAGCAACCAGCGAATCTTGGCTTCGTCTCCGAACTGTGTCAACCGTTCAACCACGCAGATGCCCGTCTCGTCGCGTCCGCCCGCTGCGCCAACAAGGTACACGGGTTTAGCTGCGTTAGCGCAGCAGCGATAATCATCGCTCGGGTTGAAGAACACCATGCTTTTAGTGTACACCTTCGGGTCAAACACGGGCGCCGGATACTGGTAATTTGGGTCAACCGTCCAGCGAGCGGTTCCGAACCGTGCCTTGCCTGGGAACACGTTGGCTTTTTGCGAAAACAGCCACAAGAGTTTGCGCGGGTTGACTATGCGGTTCATCCGACGCTCATACGCCGGATATTCAAGCCGGACGGTCTGATCAAACAGCGCATTGAATTCGCCCACCGTCTTGCACGCAACCAAGTTGTCGGCGCGGGAATGAATGAGACACCACATCATGTTCACCAGTTCCGCATTCTGCAAATCATGGGCGGTGCTATACGGTGTCGCGTATTTGACCATCGGGTTGCCGGGTTTGTCCACTTCTGAACTGACGTAAAACCCGCGGCGCTGTTCTTCTTGAGTCACCGCGATTTTCATCGGCGGCAGCAGCCAATTGTTCTTGGTGCGCCATTCCAGCATGCGGCGCTCAAACACCTCGTCCGAATATTCGCTGTTTTTTTTTTCTTGATTGCGCATCCAGTGATATTGCTCTTCCGTTGTTTTGAAGATGGGCCACGCGCTTGGCGCGTCTGGACGTATCATGTAAATATTGGTTGGCCTGCATTGTGCCTGTTCCTCTCGCGCAAGTGTGGCCAGAGCCCGCTGCTGTATATCACCCGAATGGTCAATGAAACCAAAATCAAATGGCTGCTGCTCTTGCGATTGTTGCGATTGGTGCGATTGTTGCGATTGTTGATCGGAATGATTTGAACGGATATTTTCAATGTTGCCTGGATTGCCTGGATTGCCTGGATTGCCTGGATTGCCTGGATTGCCTGGATTGCCTGGATTGCCGCGTTTGACGATACTTGCCCACGAAGACATGCGTGATCGGGGTTGTATATTCCGGGAATGGTGTATGTACGTTACTGTGCCGTCGGGTTTAAATCAATTTTTAAAACAATTATTGTCGCGATTTATACCTAATCTGTATTAAATATTAAAGACATGATCCGTGTGTATTTATCCTACTTAATTTACCTCCCATTTTCTCTCGGATGAATGATTCCGCAAAGGTAAACCCCCGAGTGTGTGTCGTCAAGCCCCCCCAGTCGGCCTTCGTTGCGCTGGACATTCACCGCGACATTCGGCAGAAGTTGCAGTACTTCATTGCGCAAAAGAAGATTCCCAACATCATATTTCACGGCGTGTCGGGTTGCGGCAAAAACACGCTGGCATGGAACTTCATTCGCAGCATTTACGGCAACGACAAGGGGGCGCTGAAGGATTACGTCATGCACGTGAATTGCGCGCACGGCAAGGGCATCCGGTTCATTCGCGAGGATTTGAAGTTCTTTGCCAAGACAAACGTGGATTTGAAAGACGGAGAGACGTTCAAGAGCGTGGTGCTGATGAACGCGGACAAGCTGACCACGGATGCGCAATCGGCGCTGCGCCGCTGCATTGAGCTCTTCAACCACTCCACCCGGTTTTTCATCGTGGTGGAGGACAAATGCAAGCTGCTGCGCCCCATTCTGTCTCGGTTCTGCGAGATCCACGTGCCGGAGCCGGTGGTTGACGGTGTGCCGGTGAACCTGCACGCGCATTTGTTGCGGAAGACGTTTGCGTTGGACAAGTTAAGGCAACAGCGCGCCGAGTGGTTGGAAAAAAGGGTGTCGTTCGGCAGAGAGTACACCCACGGCGAGTTGATTTCGCTGGCCAGTAACTTGCACGAGCGGGCTTACGGCGGCATGGATTTGTTGCGGTGGTTGGAAGGCCGTCCCGAGTCCGAAATACCGTTGGACAAAAAATGCGAGAGGCTCGTTGCCTTTCAGAAGGTGCGCCATGAATTTAGGAACGAGAAGTTGCTGATGCTGTTCATGCTGCACTTCATGCTATTTCGTTCCAATGACGGTTTAGAAAATATATCATTTATGTAAATCCAGGCCAAATAAAACTCATTTCCAATGGACGACTATTCCCTTCCCAGCCTGCACGAATCGCGCAACGAGTGGTGCGCGCGCTTGGTGAACATTTTAGCGCCCATGGCGGCGGAAGGCTTTCGTTCCATTTTTGACGAGGCGTGGAAATTGTGCGAACAAAACAACGAAACCGGGAAATACTTGATGACGTTTCAGAATTTTCTCTCGCGCGTGCCGAAGTGGAACGCCACCATCATCGCGCAAGAGACGCAGCGCATCGTGGATCGCAGCGGGTGCGGGTATTTGTCCGACTTGGTAACGTGCGTGCACATCATTCAGCTGAAGAGCTTGACCTGCATGCGCGTGGGCAGCAAGCAGAAGAAGGTGGACATTGACGTGCCGCAGCTGAACGACTTCATTCACAAGGTGTACGTGCACTGCGCGCGCAAGTTGTACACCAACGTGTATTTATTTGAGCGCGGCATTGCGCCGCTCACCACGCAGAAGAACATGCGGGAAACCGAGATCATCATTAAGGAGTGCATTCTGGACAGCATTCGGGAGAGTATCCCGCTTGAAATGATTCTTCGGACGTACATGGACGAGACCATTGAAGATCACACGGAAATCAAAATTAAGGAGGAAATCGTTTCACAAGAGCAGGTGTCGGACCCGCAGCAACAAACGCAATCAACGCAACAAACGCAATCAACGCAATCAACACAGCCAATCTCGTCCAATGACGCGGCCATCATCGCGGCCGGGATTGAGCCCGGGTTGGACGCATTCCCGTCCTTGTCCGGCGCGTCCTTGTCCGGCGCGTCCTTGTCCGGCGCGTCCTTGTCCAGCGCGTCCACCGCATCCATCAAGTTCAACGACATGGACAGCGCCATTGACACCAATAACACGGAACACGCCATTCATGCGCCCAAGACCGATGAACGACTGGAGCAAATTAGCAACGAGAGATACACGCAGCGCAAACTGCAAGAAGAAGAAGACAACGCCAACGACGATTCAGATAGACTGAAAATTGGGGAAGACGTGCATTTGGACGTGTTTGACGTGCATTCCATGGAAGAACCGCCGCGCAAGATGAATTTTGACGCACCCGACCTGGACGACATTGAAATCTTGTCTTAATCCGTGCACGCATTGGTAGCTTCACAAATGGAAACCTTCAAGTTGTGGCGTGAAATTGCATCCATTATTAGAGCCTGGCGGGCCTCGTTGAATATCACGATTTGAACAAACACTTTGCTTGATGCTTCATGGCTGCATTGGCCGCATTGTTCAATGCACTCCCTTGCCCATTTCTTGCAGATTGGCGCCAAATCCGATGCAAACTCAATCAAATACGCGCCCTTGATTCTTTCATTTTCCGCATGATCTCGCGGGATTCCGTATAGGGGTGGTTCCCAGAACACGGTGCACAATTTGAGAACCGACCACAAGCCCCCGCATTGCATGAATGTGCGCAGCGGAACATAAACCATGGGGTAACATTGATAATGGCTGCACGCATTCTCCATTGTCAAGACGGTGATGCCGAATTCATTTCGGTCCCACAGAATGGGACACATCTTGTGATCATTTGTAGCACGTGGGTTTGGGATTGGGTTTTTCGGTCTTTGTTTGGATTTCTTAGGCATGATTGGATTGGATTGGATTGGATTGGATTGGATCATGACATAATCAATTTTTTATTTTTTTTTATTTTGGTTGCATCATTTGCATCATTTGCATCATTTGCATCATTTACATCAAATTCGTAAAAAGAGCCAAATGTTTCGTTTTGAATAGTATATACCTTTAGCATACATCCTTTATCAACCCTCAAATTAAATGAACGGCAACGCTTACGTTGTTAGCGGCATCATTGCCTTCGTGTTTCTGGTGGCCAAGTTCATTGAAATGCGATTCAGTAAAACCGACGAAGAGGAGGAAGCCGTCGCGCAGCCCAAGCCATTGAAGGTGCTGTTGCGCGATGCCCTGCTGGTGTACGCGTCGTCGCTGCTCGGGTTCTACCTCATTTCGCAGTTTGAAGAGCACGCCGACACTGGCTCATCCGCAGCCAAAGAAGTGGCGGCATTCACGGGCGGGCCGGACTTCTAACGGGAACCTACACGGGAACCTTAGGTTCCCGTAAACCCTCCTCTTCAAAACTGGGAACGTATTTCACAAGGAAAACCTACGGTTTTCTGATAAGGGAAAGGTTCGGAAAACCGTAGGTTTTCTGATAAAGGTTCGGAAAACCGTAGGTTTTCTGATAAAGGTTCGGAAACCCGTAGGTTTTCTAATCTGCATACTCTGCATACATCATGAACACTCCGGCTTGGTCGCAATATTTGCAGCGGTACGCGGGCTTGGGCTCGGACGCATTCCGGCACATGCAGTCCAAGCACGCTGTGCGCAAGTTCTGCATCATTGTGGAGCCGCGCGAGCACCCGAACCTGATTCCCGTGATCAAGAACTTCATGTTCTTGCTGCAGCCCACCGGGTGGGGTCTCGTCGTGTTCCACGGGCCCGACAACGAGCGGTTTGTCAAGGACGGCCTGCGGGACGCCATTTCGGACGAATGCGTGCATTACGTGCGCATGACCTCGCGCAATTTGACCACGGGCGAATACAGCGCCATGCTGGGCGCCCCCTTATTATGGCAGTGCTTGCTGGACGGCTTCAAGTGCGAACACGCGCTCATTTTTCAGTGCGACACGCTGCTGCTCAAAGGCGGTGACGCGATTAACGCGTTCCTGCAGTACGATTACGTGGGTGCGCCGTGGCCGAATCTCGGCATACGGGCAGCGCTGCCGCCGAACAATCGGCACGTGCGGCTGACGGTGGGGAACGGCGGCCTCTCGCTGCGCAATGTACGCGCCATGCTGGCCATTGCACGCCAGCATCCATACCCGCAAGGGGGTGTTCCCGAAGACGTGTATTTTTCGCACTGGCTCAAGGTGCACGAAACGGAGTATCGGGTTCCGACGAGCGAACGGGCAAGCGAGTTTGCAATGGAGCACGTGCACAATCCGGATGCGGCGGGGCTGCACGCGCCGTCGCCCGCATTGACGGAGGAGTGCGTTGCCATGATAATGGCTAAACTAAAATAAATATTTGCCCGGAACTAATTTAAAGATTGGACGATGATGTAACGCAATAGCAACCCCAGCAACCCCAGCAACCCCAGCACCCCCCAGTACCATGACAACAAAGACAAGGAAGGCAATCGGCATTGATTTGGGCACCACGTATTCGTGCGTGGGTGTTTGGCAGAACGAGCGCGTGGAAATCATCGCCAACGACCAAGGCAACCGCACCACGCCGTCGTACGTGGCATTCACGGACACCGAGCGCCTGATCGGCGATGCGGCGAAGAACCAAGTGTCCATGAACCCGGAAAACACCATTTTTGACGCGAAGCGCCTCATCGGCCGCAAAATAGACGACGACCACATTCAAGCCGACATGAAGCACTGGCCGTTCAAGGTGACTGCCAAGGAGGGTGGCAAGCCGCACGTGCAAGTGGAGTTCAAAGGCGAGCAAAAAACGTTTTCGCCCGAGGAAATTTCGGCCATGATTTTGACCAAAATGAAGGAAACCGCGGAGAGCTATTTGGGAACCGCGGTGACGGATGCGGTGATCACCGTGCCCGCATATTTCAACGACGGGCAACGCCAAGCCACGAAAGACGCCGGCGCGATTGCGGGGCTGAACGTGCTGCGCATCATCAACGAGCCCACCGCGGCGGCCATTGCGTACGGCCTGGACAAAAAAGAGAAGGGCACCGACGACTCAAACCGCAACGTCCTGATTTTTGATTTGGGTGGCGGCACGTTTGACGTGTCGTTGCTCACGATAGACGACGGCATATTTGAAGTGAAGGCCACGGCGGGCGACACCCACCTGGGTGGCGAGGATTTTGACAATCGGCTCGTGACTTGGTGCGTGCAGGAGTTCAAGCGCAAGCACAAAACCGACCCGACCGGAAACAACCGGGCAATGCGCCGGCTCAGGACGGCGTGCGAGCGCGCAAAGCGCACCCTGTCGGCTTCCACTGAATCCACGATTGAGGTGGACGCGCTCTTTGACGGCGTGGATTTTGCCACGAAGATCACGCGCGCCAAATTTGAGGAGCTGTGCATGGACTTGTTCCGCAGCACAATTGACCCCGTGGATCGCGTGATTCGGGACTCCAAAATATCCAAGGGCAACATTCACGAGATTGTGCTGGTGGGCGGTTCCACCCGCATTCCCAAGGTGTGCGCGCTGCTGTCCGAGTACTTCAACGGCAAGGAGCTGAACCGCTCCATTAATCCGGACGAAGCGGTGGCGTACGGCGCGGCGGTGCAGGCGGCCATTCTTACGGGGGACCAGTCTAAGATCACGCAAGAGATCCTGCTGCTGGACGTGGCGCCGCTGTCGCTGGGCATTGAGACCGCGGGCGGAGTCATGACCAAACTCATTGAGCGCAATTCCACCATTCCGTGCAAGAAGAGCCAGATATTTTCCACGTACGAGGACAACCAGCCGGGCGTGCTCATTCAGGTGTTTGAGGGGGAGCGCCAGCTCACCAAGCACAACAACAGTTTGGGTAGGTTTCAACTGGACGGCATCCCCCCTGCGCCGCGCGGCACTCCGCAGATTGAGGTGGCGTTTCACATGGACGCAAACGGCGTGCTGAACGTGAACGCCACGGACAAGGCGGGCGGCAAGTCCAACCACATCACGATAACGAACGACAAGGGGCGGCTGTCCAAGGAGGACATTGAGCGCATGGTGTCGGAGGCGGAGAAGTATAAGGAGGAGGACAGCCGGCACAAGGAGTGCATTGACGCCCGAAACGGGCTGGAGAACTACATTTATTCCGTGAAGAGCTCCGCCACCGAAGCCAAGGACAAACTGTCGGAGGAGGAGCGAAGCGCCATAGAGGCGGCGTGCAAGGACTCGCTGGCGTGGTTGGAGTCGGCCGCGAATGATTTGACCGCCGCCGACTGCGCGGCCCAGCAGAAAAAGATGGAGGGCATTGTTGCGCCCATTGTGTCAAAACTGTATGGCCAAGGCCAAGGCCAAAGTGGTGGTGGCGCCGCTAATGAAGGCCCCAGCGTTGAGGAAGTGGATTGATTGATTGATGATTGATTGATTGATGATTGGTTAATGATTGATTTGTCAAATGAATCATTAAACATTAAACATTAAAGCAGTGCGCGCTGAAACAGGAACCACACGTCGTATTTGCCGCCCTCTTCCCGACAAATGCGGAAATGGGATTGCGTGTCTTTTGAAAACACACAATCCACTATGATTTGCTGGTCGTCTTTCACGGTGCGCCCTTGGGACAAGTGGCGGTGCAGTTTGGCATCATACGTGACCGCCCACCATTCCGCCTTGTTTTTGTGCAGCATGAAAAACCCGCCGGCGATGAAATTCAGGCGCGGGTCCAGCCCGTTGGATTGATTGGATTGATTGGATTGATTGTTTTGATTTATGGTTTTGATGCAGCTCTCAATTTGGGTCCAATCGTTGTTCACGCACCCGTAGTAAATTTTGTCGGGATTGAGCACGGCAATTTTATCGGGATTCGGCCAGCCGTGCAGCTGGGACATGGACAAGTCTCGCAACGGACCCGCGTCGCGACATCGGAAGTACCCAATGTCGCACCAGCCGTAGTACTCCGTGTCAAAATACCGTTGGGTCACGGTCTCATTCACAAAGTGCACCTTCTCGGACCACAGCGCGTTCACGCGCCAGTCCACCCACTGGTTGAGGAGCGCGTTTTTCGCATGGTTGGCGATCCACATGTCTTTTAGCGCGTAATTGCGGAAGGATTCAAACGGTTTCACAATCACGCGAATGCGCGGATTTACGGCGGCATAAGAGTCAAAATCAAACGCGGCGCGACCCGCTTCGTCCGTGTAAATCACGAGGTTGTATGCGCGCACGTTGGACAGCATGTTGCGGATCCATTGCGCATACACGGCGAAATCAAACTTGGCCTTGAACGGGTACCAGCACGTGGAAAACGTGATCGCGATGTTCGCAGACATTAACTCTAATACAATGTTTTATCTACGCATACTACAACAATAAATACAACATTTAAATTCATATTGAACTGAAATGTTTGCGGTTTACAAAAAAATAATAAGTCCGGAATCCAGTCCCGTGCTGGGTCCTGCATCCCCGAACCTGGCACCCATGACGAATGGCGTCAATGCAAACAATGCAACCAATGCAAACAATGCAAACAATGCAACCAATGCAAACAATGCAAACAATGCAACCAATGCCAACAACAATGGTTACATGGAGTCATTGTCCTTGTGCAATTACTGCTGCAGTCCTAGGATCAAAATGAAAAAAGTGGATGATGCAATACAGGACCCCATGCAGGGCCCCATGCAGGGTCCCATGCAGGACCTCATAAAAAGCAAGTATGAATTCGGCCACGCCACGCATTATGTGTATGGCGTAACCACCCCGCGACTGCTGTGCGATTTTGAAACGGGTACCCCGCCGTGATTCATGATTCATTATTTATTATTTATTTAACTGCATGCGTTCCAGCTGCCGCCGCATGAGCTGCTCCTTGTCCAAATCCAGCATCAAGTGCCCGTAATTCGTCACGCGCTGCTCAATGTCGCTGTAATCCTCGCGCTGCACCACGCTGAGCGGCGTGATCAAGAACCAGCTGTCCCGGCGCTGCAGTTCAAACCAGTAGCGGTCAATGGCGTAGTTGAATTTCTGCGCGGGGCTGCGCATCAACAAATTTATGCCCGCACGGTAATTCGCAATGAGCGCGTCGTAGTAGTGCGCCCGCACAATGTAGGCCGTCGTGGTTTGGCAGCTGCCGACTTGAACGCACGCGTCATTCACGACCCGATACGGCGGGATGTTGTTGCCGGCCAGCAGCACCACGTCCCAGCGCGGGACGGTGGCCATAAATGTAGTTAATTGTGTTAAAAACAGCGGCACGTTTGTGAACAGCACGTCGTCCTCGCAAATCAGCACGTGGTCCCAGCCGCGCGCTTTGGCCAGCTGAATGCAGCGCAAGTGGCTCATGCTGCAGCCGATCGCGCCGCTCGTGGCGTGTTTAATGGCGTTGAACCTCTCGGCGACCAGCTGCGGCATAAGGGAGGCCAGCTGCGCTTCCACGTGCGCGCGCCGATCCGCGCGTGACTCCAGATTGATGTAGAGCGCGTGCTTTATGGGTATGTTGTTGTTGTTGGACATGGCAGTAATACACAGTGAATTGTACTATTTAAATTGGAATAATTGAAATAATACTAAAAATTGAATTTGACATATTCTCTCTAATGCCCCTCGTAATAACCGTAAAAACACGAATTATAACATGCACGCCATGTTCTTTGACGGCTGCAGCAAGGGCAACCCCGGACGCGCGGGCGCAGGCGCCGTGCTGTACGACGCGTCCGGCAACGAAGTGTTTGCGGAATCGGTGTTTGCCGGGCACAGCACAACCAACAACGAGGCGGAATACACGGGGCTCATATTGGGATTAAATTCGGCGCTGAAACAGGGAATCACGGAACTGCAAGTGCGCGGCGACAGCCAGCTCGTCATCCGGCAAATGCAGGGCAAATACAAGGTGAACTCGCCCAAACTGGCGCCGCTGCACAAATGCGCCGTCACCCTGGCAGCCAAATTCACGAAAATTGACTACGATCACGTGTATCGGGACAAAAACCAGCGCGCGGATGCGCTGTCGAATGTGGGGGAGCAAGGGGCATGTAAACCTTAGGTTCGCTACGGTTTTCTGAAGAGGAGGGGTTCAGGAACCTTTGGTTCGCTACGGTTTTCTGAGGAGGGAAAGGTTCGGAGGAGGGGTGCGGGGAACTACGTTCCCCGGTAGGAGGTTTTACGGGAACCTAAGGTTCCCGTTCCCGTACCATTTTTTATTGACCTGCGTCATTACATCGCTGTAATTCACGTGCTGCTTGGAAACGTCGCTGTAATCGGGGCGCTGGATCACGGTGATGGGCACAATCAGATACCAGCGGTCCTTGCGCTGCAATAGTTTCCAGTATTGATCGATTGCGTAACTGGGCTGCTCGGCCGGCTCCGCTTTTAATTTGCGGAGTCCCTCCTTAAAATTCGCCAACAGCGTTTCAAAATAGGGGCGACGCACTAAATACGCGGTGGTGGTTTGACAGTTGGCCACGCGCACGCATTCGGGCGACACTTGGCGAAAGGGCTGGTAATTGTTACCGGCCAGCAGCAGCACGTCCCACGAATCGTTGAACCGTTTCAAAAATTGGTTGACTTGGTACACGAGTTGCCCGGGATTGGTGATTGTGGCGTCGTCTTCGCACACGAGCACGTGATCCCAGCCGTTTTGGATCGCCAGCTCCATGCACGCAACGTGGCTCATGCTGCATCCAATGGCGCCGTCCGCATTCCGAATGGCCGTAAAGCGCTGCGGCTGAAGCCCTATTTTGCGAAACTGCGATTCAAAATGGGTGCGGCGATCGATGCGCGAGTCCAGGTTGATGTAGACCACGTTGGTTATGTCGTGAAATTGACGAAGCATTTGGGTTGTATGGAACTGGATTTTAGGGAATGTGGGTTTGATAATTTTATTAATTAATTAAGGATGATAAAATATTTCAGGCGCCTAAACGGACTATGCGGGGAAGACGTCGCTGCGGTTGTACTTCAAAAAATCAATGAAATGCTTGTTGTATGCGTGATTTTCGGCAACTAGCGCAATGTTGGCGTCCGTCATTGCCAAGTGGCGAGGGTACTGTTTTAAAAAATGCTGGCGTTTAATGATGCCCGCGTGCTCCAGAACCGCCGCCCATTTGCAGCACGTGGTGTTTACCGGAAATCGCATGTCGCCGTTTGAAACAACCGCAAAGGAGGAAAACCCGGTGTCAATTAAATGCGCCGTAATTCCCAATTCATATTTTGAAATGGCGGATTGATGGTTCATGGGCAGCCCGTGCGTTTCAAAATAAGACAGGACGGCGGGGATCGCGGGTGCGTCAAAGCACATGAAATAGGACTGCACGTGAAACACGCCTTCGTGGCTGCTGGTCAATCCAACGAAATCGTGCGACAATCTTTCATTTTCAAACAATTGTTTAACGCATTTTCCAAACGCGCTCACATCCACGATGATAAACGAATCATTTATGAAACACAGCCGCGACGCGTTGATCAGCGTGCTTGCGGCTTGCATGAGGAACACCCCGTAATTGCGGAAATCGCTCTTCATGTTGTACCCCAGCAAATGACATTTGTTGTAATTCGGGGAATGCAGAACCCATTTGTTCGGGCAGTTGGTCAAAATTATGACGTGATCAAAATAGTGCTCAATGCGCTCTATTGCCAACACGTTGTAGCTTTCCACTTCGTTGTGTTCGGAATAATGCGAATAAACGACCACCCGTTTGCCCCTTAAATCCATGCTGTAAATGAACTGCATGTGCGCGTGATTTGAAGTGATGGAATCAGACATGTGGTCCAGCACGTCCTGTTTGATTTGTTCCCGGTCTGCTGTCATCTGTCGTCGGATTTGTTCCCGTTCTGCCGTCATCTGTCGTCGGATTTGTTCCTGCTCTTCATTCATCTGTCGTTTGGTTTGTTCCCGATCTTCATTCATCTGTCGTCGGGTTTGTTCCCGCTCTTCATTCTGTCGCTTGATTTGCGCCCGTTCTTCGTTCATTTTTTGCATTGAGACGCCAAACGCCACCGCGCATTCGTTCATTTTTGCAACATGCTCGTCGTTCAGCTGGGTCTTCAATGCGGTCGCATCCTCGTTCAACTTGGCGATTTGCGCCCGTTCGTCGCGTTTGATTCGCGCCCGTTCTTCATTCATTTTTTGCATTGCCGCGTCAAACGTCACCGCGCATTCGTTCATTTTTGCAACATGATCGTCGTTCAGCTGGGTCTTCAACGCGCACACATCCTCGTTCAACTTGGCGATTTGCTCCCGTTCTTCATTCATTTTTTGCATTGAGACGCCCAACGCCACCGCGCATTCGTTCATTTTTGCAACATGCTCGTCGTTCAGCCGTGTATTCAATGCGGTTGCATCCTCGTTCAACTTGACCATTTGCGCCCGTTCGTC
>Ga0114978_10001789_pt1 | contig 18076 bp, 20 predicted proteins | sample S_140212_EF_Meta_FD_87027 | JGI IMG/M metagenome (GOLD analysis project Ga0114978, IMG submission 87027) | Freshwater microbial communities from Lake Simoncouche, Canada to study carbon cycling - S_140212_EF_MetaG | ecosystem: Environmental > Aquatic > Freshwater > Lake | place: Lake... | reverse complement strand
AGTTTTATTATCCGATGGTACAATTTATACAGTAGATGTTACAAAATATACATCAAAACATCACGCAAAAAGACGCGAACATATTAATTATTTTGTAGGAGATATAAAATTAAATGATATAAAAAATATAGTTCCGTTATCTTATAAACATTTTTATGACGATGAAATTAAAGAAATGGTTTATACTTATTATAAAAAAGACATAGAATTTTATGATTATAAGTTTGATTAAATTTTATAAATTAAAATAAAAGTAATTCATCTAATTTATTTTTAATATCTCCATTATCTCGCATTTTTTTTAAATCTATTTTTTTTTAACAACCGTTACATTACTATTTTTTTCTATATTTTCACAATGATATATATTGTGTATATTATTAACATTTGTTATATTAGGATCACCATACAAAATATATTTTGTCTGTGAATTTAATATATTTTTTAGATCAACATAATTTATATCTATTGGGTTTTTAAGAATTGTTTGTGGTAAAAAACTTACTACATAGTCAACATTATTACACAATGAACCAAACAAAATTGAAGCATAACCTCCAGCAGATACACCCATAAATATAATTTTTTTATATTGTCCACTATTAATTTTATTATTTAAATAAATAACAGTATCATCAACATTATTTGTTATTGATTCAATACCTTTATGGTACCAACATTGATATTTATCAACATAAAATAAAAGATCAACTTTATTTATATATATTGAAGATAAGTAATTTAAAAATTCAAATGGAGTTATTCCACCTATTTGAAGAGCGAATCCTCCAAAACAAACTATTAAAATATCATTATTATTTATTATTGATAATTCACTCATTACTATATTTATAAGATATATTATTTATTAAGGAATTAACAAATAAATTTTTATAATTCATAATTAAATAAGATTTAAAAACATAATAATATATAATTTAATAAACATGGAAGCCATTCTATCTACTAATGATGTTAATAATTTTTCTGTAAGTGAGCTGAATTATATTCGTGAGACAATTGAAAATATGAACAAATTTAATCAAGTTGAAGTACTTAGATTAATTTCAAAGCATAACGAAGCTATTTTAAATGAAAATAAATATGGTATTCACATTAATCTATCTGAACTTCCAGCAGATATAATTAATGAACTCAATGTGTATATTAAGTATGTTAGCACGCAAGAGCAAACCTTAAATAGTATTGAAAAACAAAAAGAAGACTATAGAAATACATATTTCTCAAAAGATATTAAAGATAATAGCAAAATACTAAGTAAGTAAGCAAGTATGAATAATAATTCCAACCAATATAATGATGTACTAATTGATTTACAAGATTATATGTTATATGAAGACAATATGATTAATTCTTTAAGAATGAAAATTGAACCTGCTCCTAAGGAGATCAGAGTTGTAAAACCGACTAATAATACAGTTATAAGACAGCAACTATTTATTCCGAATCAACAAGACTCACTATTTTGGTGTTTTTATATAATCAAAAATGGTGATGTTAAATATGAAACCCTTAATAATAAAAATAGTCTAATAGCAAAACAAATGAAAATAGAGTTGGTTGATGTAATTAGAAAAAATAAAGATATTGTTAAAATGTATAAATTTGATACTATATCTAATCTTGAAAGCAATTTAGCAAATGACAATAACTTAAATGTTAACACATTTTTCACATTATGCGCTATTGAAAATATAAACATAATTTTTCTTAGAAAAAATACATATTATGAAATGTTAATGAATGATTCTGATAAAATTTATATAGTACATGAAATACAATCTCAATCAAAATACAATAATAAATATGGTTATGAAATGGGAACTAATGAATCAATAAGTAACATTAGGAACACATTTTTTAAATTAGAGGCAATTCATAAACCAATTAAAGCAATATCTGCTTATAGATTGGATGAATTAATTAATATTTGTAATAAATTAGTTATTAACATTAATAATAATATAACATCTAAACAAAAATCGAAGAAAGAATTATATGAATCAATTATTCAATATTTTTAAATTAAAAAAAAAATGAACAACAATTTAAAAAATATGTTTTAATATATATATAACAATGAGTTCTATCGATAAATCAATCGCTTCAATTTTAGAAGGGGACATCGAATCAATGGATTATGGTGTTCCCGAATTTAACAAGTTATTTAAAAGTCTCGATAGTAAAACAAAGAAGAAACTTATTAAAGATTTTCCTCCTGATAAACCTGATAATAAAGATATTCATATTGGTATTTTAAAGAATATTAATGATCCAGCACTTCAAGAAGTATGGAACGAATTATCAGAAGAAGAAAAGACAGAACTTGATGAAAAGAATATTCGTGATAAATATTTGTTTTTAAGAGGAATGCCAAAGAAAAATAAAAAACCTCTACGTCTAGTTCCACCGAAACGTTCTTCTACCGAAGAAAAATCAAGTTCAGATTCACATGAAGAGAGTACAAATAATACTAAAATAGCTATTATAATTCCTTTTCGTGATATTGAAAAAGAGAAAAAGCGCACCAAACAATTAAATCAATTGGTTGAATATTTTGCGACTTATCTAAAGGATGATGAATATAAAATTTTCGTAGTTGAACAAACTAATGATGCTCGTAAATTTAATCGAGGCCAACTTTTAAATATTGGGTTTGAGTATGCTGTAAAGGAAGGATATAACAACTTCATTTTCCATGATGTAGATCTATTGCCTTCTGAGGAATTGAAACAATATTATGAAAATATTCCTGAGGATAAACCTGTTCATATCGCAGCTGTTTGGGATAGATACGGAGGCAATCCTAAATATTTTGGTGGTATTGTAGCATTTAACAAAAAAATGTTTGAGCGTATAAACGGATATCCTAATGATTTCTGGGGATGGGGTGGAGAAGATGATGAAGTATATAAAAGAACCAAGAAATTTTATGATATATTAAAGGTAAAAAAAGGCTCGATTCGAGATTTAGAAGAATTATCTCTTGAACAAAAATTAGATTATCTAAATGAAAATGATCTTAAATTTATGCGAAAAATTGAAGCTCTCGCAAAACACGAAGAAACATGGAAAAAGAACGGTATAAATTCCTTAAATTATAAAGAAATTAATATTGATTCTTGTGGAGAAAAATGTGAAAAAATTGTTGTAGAATTAAGTAATGTTGGAAATGTAGTTATCAGTGAAGAAAAAGAAGAAGTATTTTCAAATGTACCAAAGGAAATATTACATGAAGATGAAGAACTTGAGACTCCTAAAAAACAAAACCAAAAATCACAACAAGAACGGTTCAATGATTTAGTTAAGATATTCTATAGCACAAATCCCTTTTATAAAAGTCAAATAAATCATGAATTAGAAGTTAAATTTGGAACCAAAGGAATTAAACAATTAACTCGAAATGATTACGATAATGTTATTCGAAAATTAAAGTCGTCTGAGTTCAATATTGTTGGAGATAGTTCAGGAGTTTATAATTTGCGTGTGAACTGTGAGTTTTTAGATAGTGTTACAGGTAGATTTAAATTATCTGACGTTAGAACTGAAATTAAAGGATTACACAATATACAAACCTATTGTGGAACCAATGATATAAAATCATTATATAAAGAATCTCCTACTGCTATTGATTTTATTCATAAAAAACCTGGAAATATTAATAAAGAAAGAATATATCCTGTGGATTTTGATGAATTTAACTTTAGAATCGCATACCAATTAGAAGAAACTATTAAAACTGGTGTTAAAAACTTTATTTTAGATAGTTGGAAAAAATCTAAAAAAGAATTCCGTTTTATGAATCGTGTTTCGTTTTCTCATCCCGAATATCCATTTATCGTTGATTTAAGTATAGTTAAATATGCTAATAGATCACCTGATAAATTTGGACGTGAAAATCGTGGACAAATGATTCGGGTTTATACACTAGACGAATCAAACGTATTAAATAATCAAGAAATTTACGAAATTGAAATTGAAATAGATAATCATAGAATTGGTCCTAGTACAAGATATAATACTCCTTCATCTATTGTTGACGCATTAAGAAAAGTAATTAAAATTGTTCTAAGTGGTCTTCAAGGAACTAATTTTCCAATTTCATATCCAGAACAAAAATCAGTTATTGAATCATATATGAGATTAATTTGGAAGGATGAACATGACTCAAGTAAATTTGTCTCGAGTAAAAATTTTATTGGTCCTAACTCAATTACATTACAAATTTTAAATATAGCACAAATTGATGAAAATTGTAACGAACCAAATATTAGAAAAGATTTTGTTGTAACAGAAAAGGCTGATGGAGAACGTCATTTAATGTATATCTCGAATGAAGGTAAAATATATCTTATCAACACAAATATGGATGTTATATTTACTGGAGCTAAAACACATAATAAAGAATGTTTTAATTCATTGCTTGATGGTGAATTGATTTCGCATGATAAAAAAGGTAAATTTATTAATTTATACGCAGCATTCGATATTTATTATGTTAAAAAGGAAGATATAAGAGCATATACATTTATGTTATTAGAAACAGAAGAAGACCCTTTTAAATCACGATATCAGGTTTTAAAATATTTTGAAAAAAATTTAAATGCCGTATCGATTTTAGAAACTGGAAAAGTAGAAGAAACTGGTAAATCGTTTAAGGAAAAATTTAATGCTATTAAGCATATGCATAAATTCATATCACCTATCAGATTTACTACAAAGGAATTCTTTCCTAACAGCAGCAAACAAACAATATTTGAAGGGTGCGATACTATTTTGAAAAAAGTTAAAGAAGGTAGATTTGAATATGAAACAGATGGATTAATCTTTACACAAGCATTTTATGGAGTTGGTGCTAATGAAATTAGAAAAGCAGGACCAAAAACCAAAATTACTTGGGAAAATTCATTTAAATGGAAGCCGCCACAATATAATACCATTGATTTCTTAGTAACAACTATCAAAGGAAGAAATGGTGATGACATGATTAAATCATATTATGAAGATGGACAAAATAATTTATCGGTTGTTCAATACAACGAGTTCAAAACTATCGAGTTAAGATGCGGATTTAAGGAAAGCAAAGATGGTTTCATTAATCCTTGCCAAGATATTATTGATGATAAGCTTCCTGAGTTTAGTAATCGTTATGAAGACAGACAGGATAATGATTATGTTCCTATGAGATTTTATCCAACTGAACCTTATGATCCAAATGCGGGATTATGTAATATTATGCTTAGAATGGATGGCTCTGGAGGAAAGAAAATGTTTTCAGAAGAGGATGAAGTATTTGAGGATAACACAATTGTCGAATTTAGGTACGATTTATCAAAGGAAGAAGGATGGAGATGGATCCCTTTAAGAGTTCGTTATGATAAAACAGCTAAAATGAGACGCGGTGAAAAGGAATATGGAAATGCTTATAAAGTTTGTAATGAAAACTGGAAATCAATTCACCCATCTGGAAGAATAGAAGAAGATATGTTACGTACAGGATTAAACATTCCAAGTGTTAGCATTAGTGAAGATAAATATTACAACACACCTGCTGGAAAATTTAAAACTGAAGGCATGAAGGATTTCCATAATTTATATGTTAAAAAGAGACTTATTACTGGCACATCAAAACAAGGTGATACATTAGTCGATTTTGCTTGTGGTAAAGCAGGTGACTTACCTAAATGGATTAGTTCTAAACTATCATTTGTATTTGGTATTGATATTTCAAAAGATAATTTGGAAAACCGCCTAGATGGAGCATGCGCAAGATTTTTGAAAATGAAAAAATCAAATAAAAATATCCCATATGCTTTGTTTGTTAATGGTAATAGCGCGTTTAATATTAAGAATGGTAGTGCTTTACTGAATGAAAAAGCAAAACAAATTACATCTGCTGTATTTGGTAATGGACCTAAAGAGGCTGATAAAATTGGCAAAGGTGTATCTAGACAATATGGCAAAGGTGCTGACGGATTTAATATATCGTCATGCCAGTTCGCAATCCACTATTTCTTTGAAAATCCTGATAACTTGAAAGGATTTATGAAAAATGTTGCTGAATGTACAAAACAAAATGGATACTTTATTGGCACATGTTATGATGGTAAGCTTGTATTTAATGAACTTAAGAAGGTCAAGACAGGCGAGTCAATTAAAATTGTTGAAGATGGTAGAAAAATTTGGGAAATAACTAAAAGTTATGGTGCTGACTCATTTGAGGATAATTCAAGTTCAATTGGTTATAAAATTAATGTATTCCAAGAGTCAATTAATCAAGTTATATCAGAATATTTAGTAAATTTTGATTATTTCAATCGAATCATGAGTGCTTATGGTTTTGAAGTAATTAGTCGTGAAGAAGCTAAAGAGTTCGGTCTTCCAGAAGGGTCGGGCTTGTTTAGCGAATTATTTATTAATATGTTAGATGAAATATCTAAAAATAAGTTTAAAGCTAAGGACTATGATCAAGCTCCTAACATGACAAGTATTGAAAAGAAAATTTCATTCTTGAATAGATTCTTTGTTTATAAAAAGGTAAGAACTGTAAATACAGAATCAATTGAGCTTGAACTTGGCGAATATAATGAAACTGAAGCAACTAGAGATGCTGTTGAAACTAAACATGCGCAATCGGTTGCCAAAGAGGAAGTTTCTAAATCTAAACCTAAGGTTAGAAAATTAAGCAAAAAATTATTGCTTGTTGCTGCTACAGAAGCGGTAGATGAAGCAAAACCTGTTTTAGAAAAAGAAAAAGTAACAAAAAAAGCAAAAGAAGTAAAACCCAAAGCTTCTAAAAAATTATTAATTATAGAAAGTGACGATGAAGATGAATAATCTATAATAACCAATAATAACCAATAATAGACTTAAATAATCTATAATAGTCTATAATAGACTTAAATAAAAATTATAATATATAATAATAAACCAATGAGTTATTATATATTACCGAAAAATAATAATATTATAAATGTTAATCCTATTGCTAGTTGTAGCGACTTATTAAACCCATATATATCACACAGTCTTTATCATTATTATAATGAAACTAGAAATGAAATTGAGAAAGTTTGTTCAAGTGAAAATGAATCAAAAAATTGCTTTGACGATTTAATAAAAATTGTTAATCCTTATGAATACATTTTTTCTAAGGTACCTGGATCTAAATTTTCAGTTAGTAAATTAAAACCAAAATCAAATATGTTTTATGATTTTTTAGAAGTTTCAACAACTGTTAATATTTTTGAATCTTTTAAAGATCAAGGTGTTAAAACCTTACATTTTACACCAAATTATAATGACACGATAGAATGTTTTGAAATGTTACGAGAAAATTTTAATGATGATATTATTTATTATGATGAAATAAATGAAGATAATATGAAAGAGATTGCAGATAAAAAATTTGATTTTTTATTTGTTGAAGCCGACTCAAGCAATTTCAAAAAGTATGTAACGAATTTAATTGAATGTTTAATGCTTATTTTTAAAAATCAAGAATCTGGCGGCACTCTTGTAATTAAAGTAAATCACATTTTTCATAAACCTGTTGTGGATATTTTATACATTTTATCATCTTTATATGAAAAAGTTTATGTTTTAAAACCTAATACAAGTAACATAACTTCGTTTGATAAATATATTGTTTGTAAAAATTTTCAAAAGAGTGAAAGCAAACATTTATACTACAAATGTAACTATTATAGGTTAATTGTATTTCTTAAAAAATTGGAAAATAAAAATATTGATTCTATTTTAGATTTTGATATTCCAAATTTTTTTCTAATGAAAATGGATGATATGAATATTATAATTGGTCAACAACAACTCGAATCGTTAGATATGGTAATTAATATTTTAAAAAATAAAAATAAGGAAGATAAAATAGAAACAATTAAAAAATCAAATATACAAAAATCTGTTATTTGGTGTGAAAAATATAAAATACCATGTAATAGATTTTCAGAAAAAATAAATATATTTTTGCCAATAAATAAAGAAACTATTGAATATATAGATATTTGATAGTTATTATAATATGTTAAATAATATGTTATAATAATTAAACGTGTGTTGTATTATATGTATTTGGTGATTGAGAGAAATGATTTGAACTAAATACTGTTCCAGGAAAGTAACGATAAGGACTTGGCTGTGAAGCAGGGTTTTGATACTGAGGTAATTTCTTGTAGTGACAGAATTTTTTATTTTGAAAAGTACCAGATTGAGAGAAGTTAAGAGGCCATGGAGTATTACATCCTGGAGCCTTATTCTTTTTAAGGTTAATTAAATTTGGATCAACTCCAGCATATAATTGATTAGCACTAACCAAATTTCCTGTGTTAGTATAATTATTTATTGAAGCAGCATTTGTTGATATTGTATCAACATTAAGCTTAAGATTTCTAGTTGAACTTGATACAGCACCTTGTTTAGCATACTGGTAATTATTTGGTTTATAAACAGTTAATTGACAACCAGCTGGATTTGATGGCCCAGATAAGGGCATTCCCCAATAAGGATTACGAATAAAATCGTTAAATACTTGAATAGCTCGCGTCTTTTGACTTGTGGGCAATCCATTTAACCAATTATAAAATCCTTCAATTGAATTAATTTTAAGAGCATCAAAAGCAGTAACTTCAATCTGCGTTAAAATTCCAGCATTTACCATTATTGAGAGCATTTGTCCAATGAGCGCAACTTGAGTCGCGTCATATATTTGAGAACCGGGTTGGCAGTTGGCAAAATATAAATTGGTGTCCAAAAATGAAGCTTTTTGAGTTTCTGGGCTTCCAGCATTTAATGCCGCGCTTGCTCCAGTTTGTAAAGCATAGTAAGGATTGTTATCACCATAAGGTCCCGCTGTATTTGTTCTATATGATAAGAAATTGAAAGCTTTTTGGTCATAAGTTTTACATCTATTTTGAAGATATTGCTTGGTAGATGTATAATAATTCTTTTTTAAATTTGTACTAGCATAAATAGCTCTACGTTTTGCCTTATATTCCTCATTACAACAAAAAGCGTTTGCTGAAATATTTGTTGAAACTGGTTCAGGATTTTGCGTTAAATAACTCTTATTTGGATAATAATCAGCAACAATACCAACACCTTCACATGTTTTACAGTCGGCATTCAGTTGAGTAACACCATCTACTTCAGTAGGAGGATTTTGTTTAACTATAAAAGCACCTGGTTTATCTTGTAAATCATTTAATAAACCAGAACCTCCAAATCCACCCCCGAGAGAAGTTCCTTTACTAGATTTAACAAATCTATTCATATTGTAATTAATTAAAGCTGTTTCATTAATAGTTAAATTTATATCGTTATATGGACTATTTACATTTAAATCATTAATATTTGTTACAGGTTGAGCGGGAATAACTCTACCCTTTCTAAAATGTTTGATTGGCCTAGGCAGACCAAAGCCAGTTTGAAATACGTTTCCTGGGTCATTGTTTGTTAAAGGTCTTATGTGACCTGAAGCCGAACCTACTGGATTACTGTTAATACCACTTCCTTTCCATGTAACATATTGTTTATTGTAAGTAGTACTTTTATGATTATATCCTGAAGCAGGCATAGAATTCATCCCTAATGGTTTACTTGCTGATGACATTTATATTATTATTAAAGAAAATAAAAACTAATATAATATTATATTAATGTTAACATTAGTAAATATATTAATTGTGTTTTTTATTATGTTGATTTGTTTTCAAATAATTTTAGCAAATCATATTGTAGAAGGACTTGAAAACGGTGATTCATATCAATCGTATGATACTAATAATCCGGCAAATGCTTTAATTTTAGCTCAACAAAATGCCGGCAATATTGAATACTTAAAGGGTAGAATACAAGATGTTCAAGGTATGAACAAACAAGTACAAGATTTAAGTGGAAATGTTCAAACATTACAAGAACAGGTTAGTGGATTAGTTACAGCTCAACAACAATATGCTACACAAATGACTGGTGGTACTGCTCCAGATATTAGTGGGGCTACTGAGCCAGAAGATGAGCCTACAGACACTAGTACTTAAGTAACAGAATAGTATTTAATTTTAATTTAAAATAAATATATTTATATATTTTAAGTATAATGTCTAATTTATTTCAAGAAGTATTAACTGATGCAAGGGGAGTTGAAGAAAGATTGCTTGGACCTACATACCCTTATTATAAAAATATTAAAACACCTAGTGAAATTGGTATGAGTGATAAAGGAACGCTTCAACAAATGGGAAAAGATATTGATGGATTAATACAATATGTTGAATTGTTAGTTACTGGAAACAGTAGAGCATCAACAACTGGCGGACCTTTAGGCAACAAATTTTTCCTTAAAACTGGAGCTAAATGTGCTGCTATTGACAAGTGTACAGATAAAAATGATGAGTCTACATGTGAACAAACTGATAGATTTATTTATATTGATAATGTTCCTGCAGGAAATATTCCGTTTATTTCAGGTGGTCTTGGCGTTAACTTTTCTGAATTTAAGGGATTAATTCCTGGTGCTATGGGCAACTTAAATGTATTAAATCCATTTGCTATTATGCGATCTTTTCTAGCTGGTTCAACTCCGCCTTGTCAAGAAATCATTATGGAAACAATTGATGTTAACAATAATAAATCATCTGAATCTCATTATGTTACATTAGCTGATATACAAAGTATGGATCCTTGTATTTTTCCAAACCGTAAAAATCCTGTTACTGGAGACAAATGTAGAGAGACATTTAAAACTGGCGTTACCGCTAATGCTTCTCCTGCAATGAGCGATGATCCAATTGACCAAGCATATTTTGCTAGTTTAGCTGGATTAGGTGTTTATATATTATATCGTATCATGGAGAAATCACACTAAAACATTATAAATTATATATACTTAATTTATAATGCCAAAAAAATCTCAAAAGAGAAATAGAAGGGTTAAGAGAAAAACTCTTAAGGCTAAAAGATCTATGAAAAGTTCTATTAAAAGATACAAAAAAGGTGGTGAAAATGAAAAAGTAACTTGTTGTGTATGTGAACGAGAAGTAGATAAAAGTAACACATTAGTACCTAGAGCGTGTTTAATTGACCATGGAAGAGCGGCACATCGTATATGTCACGCTTGTTGGTGGAATCCTGAAACTGGTTTTGCTCGCGAAGATGCTGACCATAGATGTCCAGGATGTCTTAAAAATTTGCCTCTGACAGCTGTAGAAAATAAGGAATCAGGAGTAATTGATTTAACATTAGATGATGAATAGATTTGTTATTTATCTTTATCAAAGGTAGCCTCCGACTTTAAAATTCTTTAAGTATCAATTTCAATTTATTATATAAAAGTGTGAAAAAAACTCGGGGAAAGTTTTTCTCAGTTTTCAATTTTGGACATTTATTTTTGTCCATTTTTGAAAACCTTGGATATTTTATGCCAAAATATAATTGTGAGACCATAATTGAAAATTAGCATCTGGGTACCAAAAAAAAAATTCTAAAATTGTTACCATAATTTTTTATTGTTTTTATTAAAAAGGATTTAGGGGTTTTTTATGTTAGGATATTATACTAATGGATACTAATATAAAAAACCCCAAAAAACCCCAAAAATATATTTGTGAAATTTGTGACTTTTATACGTGTAACAAAAAAGACCTTGATAGACATATTTTAACTGATAAACATTTATTACTAACAAATCCTAACTTAAAAACCCCAAAAAACCCATCATATACATGTAATTGCGGAAAGATGTATAAACACTCTTCTTCGTTATGTGCTCACAAAAAAAAATGTAATATAACAATTGATACGAGTTATAATAGTGAATCATTTGATAAAGATCAATTAATTCTAATGCTTATTAAACAAAATTCCGACTTAATCAAAGAATCTAGTGAATTTAAAAATATAATAATTGCCCAAAATACATCTACACAAAATATCATGATGGAAGTAATTAAAACAGGAACACATAACACAAATATTACTACTAATTCTCATAACAAAGCTTTTAATTTAAATTTCTTTCTTAATGAAACATGTAAAGATGCCATGAATATTATGGATTTTGTTGATTCAATTAAGTTACAATTAAATGACTTGGAGAAAGTTGGAGAATTAGGATATGTTGAAGGTATCTCTAACATAATCGTTAAAAACCTTAAAGAACTCGATGTTAATAAAAGACCTGTTCATTGTACTGATAAAAAAAGAGAAACTATGTATATTAAAGATGAGGATAAATGGGAAAAAGATGAAGAGGGATTAAAATTACATAAAGTTGTTAGAAAGGTTGCGTGTAAAAACCAAAACTTAATACCTAAATTTAAAGAAAAACATCCTGATTGTGGTAAATATAATTCAAAATTCTCAGACCAATACAATAAGATTGTTGTGGAATCAATGGGAGGAACAGGCGACAATGAACATGAAAAAGAAGAGAAAATAATTAAAAATATTTCTAAACAGGTTTTTATTGATAAGGAACCTAGTTAACATTCATATAAGATAAATATAGCAGTTTTGATTAATCAAAGCTTAATAAATCAATAACAATGCCAGGGTTTTCTTTAATTTCTATTTTTTTTGTTAAATGAACAATTAATTTAAAGTTTTCATCGTTCTCTCTTTGAAGTTTGGCAATGATAAATTTTTGATTAGATATTGTCTCATTTAACTTTATATTTTCAGTAAAATAGTTCATCTTGTTTGTATTCAAATCCGAGATCCATTTTTTGATGAGTTTTAGTTTTTATATGACCAGAAAAGCTAACCCTTGTATCAAATATGTGTTCTTTTCTAGTGCCACATGGACATCTAAGACCATTTTTAAACTTACTTGATGTTGGTAAATAATCTGAATAATCTCCTTCATTATTGATGTTTGGTTCATATATATCTGATTCAACTTGTAAATCCATTACTACATAATTGTAGTAATTGATATTTAAATTATATTTATTATATATATTGTAAAGTTAATAATATATAATATTTTTTTATTTATCGGGTCTTCATCTTAGTTAACCAACAGGGGTGGCAATATTGTTTTCGCAATATAACAAAGGTCGGATTATAGGTCTCGTCGACCGTCATTTTTATTTCCACACAGTTCATGCCACATTGTAAACAACCTATTCTACCAGTCAGATCAGTATGTAACGCAACAATGCCACTACATGTGTTAGAAGTATATTTCGTTTTATAGAAGAAATCGATAACTGAAACCTTTTTGTTCTTTTTCGTGTCAAGTGGCATTATTATATATTAATTATAATTTTAAATTAAAATCAATTTTAATGTCTGCGAGTTTTACACGACTTACCATGTCTATGACGACGTTGTCTCTTTGTTCTTCTACCTCCAACAGTGGTTAAAGGCTGAGCACTCTTAATATCAGAAATAGGAGCAGCGCTAGCAGCTAATCCAGTAAGAGAAATGTTATCTCCATAACCTCCGCGCATTTTTCTACTTCTCTTTCTTCCTCCCATTCTTCCTCTCATTCTTCCTCCCATGTAACCGGTAGATGAAGTAGCAGGTGTAGGAGGAGGTGGAGGTGGTACATAAGATGATGAACTAGTAGTAGAACCAGTAGCAGAGCTGTAAGCATCACTAGAGGCCTTTTTGGTTTTCTCCCATAAATCACTCGCACCTTGGGTTAATGATTCAAAAAAACCTCCTTTCATTGTTCTATGTCTATGTCTTCTAGGCATTTTATATTATACTATAAGAAATTATATTATAATATTTTGATTAAATTTGCTTAAGCTTTGTTAACAAATCTTTTGTAAGCATAAAAAGCACCCAACGCACCTAAAATTTGAACAATAATGTATGGAATCAAATCAGATTGAGGTAACTTGCCGGCAGCATAGAGAGAAATTGCGACAGCAGGGTTAAACGCGCCACCAGAAATAGCACCCCCTAAATAAACAGCAACAGCTAAAGCAGCACCAATAGCAACCCAGTTGCCAGTAGCAAAAATGACAAACATAAGGAACATAGTTCCCAAAAATTCAACTAAATACTTGTTCATTATATAAATAATATTTATATTTTTTTATAATTGTATTGCTTAATAATTCAATTATAAAAATTTACATTACACTCCAACGATTATTGACTCTTGGTTGTGTTTCTATAATACTCATTAAAAATTGAATATATTGATAACCTTGACCGTGATTTTTCATCCACGCATAAATGCGGCCTTGAGAACCATTTTTAGTGCGAGGGCTGCTAATACATATAGCAGAACCAGTTCTAGCTCCGCTGCCTAGTCCATATGTAGGTGTTAAAACAGGATATCCGAATGGCATATTATAATAATACTAAATATTATTTTTTTTTACAACCTTTAAAAAAGTTGATTAATAATTTTGACGCACAATTGCCCCCCACGCACAAACCTGTCCATTTGATAAACTAGTATTATAAATAGAACCTTTCTTCTTTGGCGCTACACATCCTCCTGAACGCGCTCTTCTAATAGTGCTTCTTGTTCCACTTGGATAATAACTTTTTGTTCCAGTAGGAGCAGCATTTGGTAAATTTACTTTATAAGCTGTTTGACCAACAGCATTGGCCTTAAGTGTATTAAGATATAAAGAACTTGGAACTGGAGGAATATAATTAGTATGCGAAGATACAGGAACTTGTCTTTGAGACGATTGTATAACATATCCTAAAGGCGCTGAAGCCTTTCCTAAAGCAATTTGTTGTTGTAGACGTTGATTACTTACAGATGTTCTTAAATATTGATGTCTAGCATTTGTATTCATCTGAGCATCAACTGGTGTTTGCATTGGATAAAATTGAGGTGGAGTTGGTCTAAGTCCTGCTAATATACCATAACTATGATATGGAATGGCGCATGGATATTGATTTGTGCTTAATGGTCCTGTAATTGGAGCATTAACATAATTATTATAGGATACGGAACCAATATTTGTAGATACAGCATAAGGTGTTGTCATTTAATATAATATACTAAAATATATTTATTTCTTATAGTTTCTTCTTCTACGTTAAATGGTTCCATAATCTTTAATAAAATCTATTTTTTCAGAACATAATTTGGATTGCCACAAAAAAGACAGTTTTGTACTGGGGGTTGAACAATATTGTTGTATTTATTACATTTACTACATTTGAAAATATTAATAAGATTTGATATGCTTATATTATTAATATGCTGGTTTGGTATAGTAGTATTAATTTGCCTATTAGGTTTCTTCTTCATATATATATTCTACTTTTAATAAAAGTAGAACAAAAATATACTGTACACTTAAATATAAAGGGTGCGTTTACTCTTTGCTTCACTAAACGTTTTGCTAAAAGTGAAATTTATATTATCATATATTTTGCTCCACTTTTGCTCCACTTTTGCTCCACTTTTGCTAAAAGTGGAATTAATATCTTCTAATGGCTCTTTGCGCAGATTGACTTGCTTTAAAATCGTCTCCACCATTAGAAAAATCATTATAGTTCTTATTAACAGCCTTTTGTTTTAAATATGTAGTATAATTGGAACTATCATAAACGTATTTAACGTTACAGGCGGCGGCAGGAACATCCTTAATTTGTTGAAGACTATTATAAGTAGCAGATGGAGTGCATGATACGGAAACAGAACCGAAGTGTGTTCTTAAACCATGTAAACCGGGTCTACTTTGCGGTGTCTGGCAACTTCCACCGCAAGAAAAATTCTCACGACTTAAGAGATCTCCGGCATTGTTAACTGCACGAAAAGGAGTTGTAATGGTTTTCTTTAAGTTATTTCGTCTTAATTGACTAGGATACGTGGTGTTCCATGCGTTTTTCAAAGTGTAACGAATTTGTTCATAATTAGGATAAGTTTTGTCAACATTTTGTGTAGTCTGTGGCATCCAACCTTGAATTGCTCCTCCAGCATTTTTAGGTCTTTTTGCGAAAATTGAAAAAGCAACATTGCTTCCACTGATTGGGTTACTATATCCGATAGACATTTATATAATACTATAGTAAAAAAAGTTTATTAAATTAGAACTTTATCTAAACATTAAAAATATTGGATTAATATATAATGTTTGACTTTTTGATGTTAGTAAGCGCAATTATATTTATAACAACTGATTTTGTTTATTTAAATGTTATAAAGGATTACTTTTTAAATCAAATTAAACTGGTTCAAGGGTCAGAACCTAAAGTAAATTTTTTAGGTGTAGCTCTTTGCTATATATTTTTAATTGCTGGAATAAATTATTTTATTATTAAGCCGCGCAAAAGTGTAAATGACGCGTTTTTATTAGGCATTGTTATTTATGGTGTTTATGAAACAACTAATTATGCTTTACTAAAGAATTGGTCAATATTCACTGTAATTATTGATACACTATGGGGTGGTTTATTATTTGCTTTTACAACTTATATTGTAAATATGTTACGCGGTGTATTTTAACCAAAGGTCGTAACGCTTTAAAATTCTACTCGTAATTAATCATATAAGGAACAAAATAAAGAGAAATCACTGATGCTATTATATTAGTATTTAAACTATATGTAGCAAAATTAGAGCTTAATAAACAGGCTAATATCATCATAAAACTATCACCAATTACAGCTCCAGCTCCAACTTCATTAGCATACCCCTTAAAGAAATCTAACATAGAATTATATCCTAATGGTAAACTCTTAAATAAAAAATAAAATAAAAAATCATGAATAATTTGTATACAAACTGCTAAAAAAGTAAATTTCCAGATATTAAATGTGTCAAAAAAGTATTTATAAAAAAATCTTGCTAAAATAATACCAATAACAAGTATTAGTACATCAGCTAAAACCGCACTTAATTGATATTTTTTATACCATTTTTTTAAATAAATAGATTTAAATCCACCATGAAAAGCTAGAAATATAATAATTAAATCAGCATTTAAGCAGCCATTTAAAATAGGTAAATAGTCATCTACGTTTAAAAAATTCGAAATATTTTTAAATAACATATATATATTTTATATATATTTTATAATTATTTTTAATGAGCAGTCATGATTCTTGGTGCGATGTTCATAGTATTTAATTCTTGGAACAATAGCTTACAAGCATAAGGAATTTCTACATACGAGAAGTCTGTGCGATTGTCACAAGTACGACAATGGTGAATGTGCATTTTATCATTATATGAAGCAATAAGACCACACTTTTTACAAATATGAACTGAATATTTATCTGACGCATCATACATTCGTCCTCTAGTAAATCTGGAAGCACCATGTGAAACCATACAATTATGCGCAACAATTCCATTTGCTAAGAATGAATGAGTATTTTCTACTTCAATATCATAAACCTTATGAATGCCTGCTGGACGGATGTCGATGACTTTAAGTTCCATAGTTGGTAAACCTTCACATTCTCTATTTACACCATAGCATGATATATCTGTTTCTGTTTCTTCAGATTCTTCATCGAATAACTCAAGACTATCATCATCAATTTCCGTCTTTTTACATTCAGGTGTTAAGAACCAATCGAGCGCACCAATTTCTTTCAAGAATTCTTCAGCAGTTGGGAAGCCTTTTCCTCTAAATGAGCCGAATTGTGTTCCTTTTACAAGATGATCTGTAATATCATGTGTTGATGGAATAGCATATTCATGAATAATTGGTTCAACTGCCTTTAATTCTTGAACTGCTTTTAATATAGCATCTTTTGTGTGAACAATTTTATTGGGTGTTTCTTTTTTGATTTCACTGAAGTGTGTTAATTCGTCGACACGGTTAACAATCCAATTATGTTGGCGAGTAACTTCATTACGTAGGCGTTTATATGACACACCAGCTTCAAGTCTCTGAGATTTATGACAGCAATAACGGAAGCCAATTTTTTCTGAGAATGAAATCAATTCATTAATATCAAGATGTATTGTGAGTTGATAACTTCTGTTTTCATCTAAAGTTTCAGTTTTGGTCTTAGAACTAGTTGTTTGTTTAAAGTTTTGAATAGTAATTCCGTTGATGTCAAATTTAGCAAATAACCCTTTAATATCTTCCATCATTTTTGT